>RCNC010002083.1_pt1 | contig 13376 bp, 9 predicted proteins | sample 2041301 | NCBI WGS metagenome assembly RCNC01 (sample SAMN09708231, study PRJNA481090) | Marine sediment metagenome, whole genome shotgun sequencing project. | biome: marine sediment; feature: ocean; material: sediment; isolation source: Sewage treatment plant 13A marine sediment (STP13A) ... | reverse complement strand
AACAACTACCTCGAAGGAAGCAAATCCATACCATTTGAGGTGATTGAAGAGACACTTAAAATCAAAGACAAAGCTGCACCTGACGGGCTCCGGGAAGAAAAGATCAAAATACGGCTCACCCATCGGGGGCCGATTATTTCAGGTGTTATGCCAGGTTTGAAAACCGACAAAGTGATATCCATGCGGTGGTCTAGTTTTGAGTCAATGGGGCATTCTCTCGGGATTGAGCAATTTTTGGAATGCCGGACAGTAACGGAGCTTCGCAAAGCCCTGAAAGAGGTTAACCAGGTCGCCTTGAACTTTGTTTTCGCTGATTCTAAAGGCAACATCGGCTGGCAAACCACAGGCAGGCTTCCCATTCGCACCCAGGGTGAAAGCCTCATTCCCTACGTGGTTAAAGATGATAAAGATAACTGGACAGGCTGGATACCCTTTAAAGATATGCCCCACGCCGTTAACCCTGCCCGAGGCTGGGTCGGCACCTGCAACCACATGACAGTAGACCGGGATTTCCCCTATTATTACACCACCCACGCTGCTACTTCCTATCGATATCGACGGCTAATCGAGCTGATGGATACTCCGGGTAAAAAATCGGTAGATGATCACTGGAGATTCCAGCGGGATGCGGTCAATCTTATGGCTAAAAAAATTGCCCCTGTAATGACTCAGGCTCTTTTAGCTCATGAGGATACAAAGAAGATGGGCAATATCCTGTCTGCCTGGGATTTTATCGACCACCCGGAAAAAGCTGCGCCCACCGTATTCCAGTCTGTGTACCGTGAATTTGCGTTGCTGGTTTATTCCGACGAACTGGGTGAAAAACTTACTGAAACCATGCTTAAAAACTGGTACTTTTGGCAGGAACGGCTTCAGAAAATGGTGCTCAAAGGCGAGTCTTTATGGTTTGACATGGTAACCACAAAAGATTCAAAGGAAACCATTGATGACCTTTTTTATCAGGCCGCTGTAAATGCGGCTAAAAAGATAAACCCTGTTTTGGGAGATGATCCTGCCAAATGGCTATGGGGAAAGGTTCATACACATGAGCTTCTAAGCCCTATCAGGAGATCAGGAGCCGGTAAGGAATGGCTGGGTGGTGGTTCCCATCCGGCGCTCGGATCCGGAGAAACCCTCTGTCGCGGGCTCTACGATTTCAACAAGCCGTTTAAAATTACTGTTTCCGCTTCCGTCAGGATGGTGGCTGATTTGGCTGATCCCGATAAAATCCTGGCTGTTCTACCCGGGGGTGTAGCCGGACGACAGTTCGATCCTCATACGACTGACCAGGTCGAATCTTTTATGAACGGCAAAAAAGTATACTGGTGGTTCAGCGATAAAGCCATAAAAGAACATACAAAAGACACCCTGACACTTAAACCGCTTTAAAAATTGTTTGGTATCGTTATAAAATAGTTTAACCGATCAGAATCAACCCGCAAATGGGTGCTTTTGAGGATACGTCGGGGTTAGTTTCACTATTGTACCGGTTCATAGTCCATCCGGCCGCCTGCATCAGTTTGGACACGTTGATGCCAAAGCCGGACATGGACGGGCGGGCATGCATAGGATTCCTGCACTCTCCGCCTTCCGTCAGCACGCGGCAGCCTTCATAATCATGGCAAAAGATTTTTTTGCAGGAACCGCCGGCAAAGGCTTTTGAACTGGAATACCCTGTTTTAACGGCTGCCTGTTCAACACCGGCAACGATTTCATGAAGCAGTCTCATTATATCGCTACGCTCACTGGAAAGCAGGATTTCTAAGGGAACATCGATCTTAATAACTATTGCATGCTTAAAGCTTTTAAGCAATTCCCGGAACCCGGATGGACCTGAAACATGAGGTGGGCAGCTGGTCGACAATCCGTAACTTTCACATCGGGGTTTCCTGCACAGATTCGCCAAATCGTCCTCAACCAAGATGCCACCTGTAGAAATAGCCGTGGCATCACTTGCACCTGATCGGCATGCCAGCTGAGTCAGGTCCTTTAGCATCCGGCTAATTTTACTGTCGTTCTGTGATGGGTTATTTCCTGAATCTTTCATGGAAATTAATGAGAAACTGTTTTTGGCATTGTCACTGGCCCCTTGTTTGTTAGAAAGACCTTTGGAAAACGGCTGTTACTGTGCTGCCTTTTCCAGATAAGTAAAGAGACACCTTCCAACCATTGCAAGGCATTCGGGATCCAAATAATTTTCTGCCCGCCTTTCAAAAAGTACAGAGCATGATGCGGAAAACTCAGTGTCAGCATCGTTAAAAAGCATAACAACCGGAACCTTTGGGAGGGCATCGAATTGCATGAACAGGTCATACGAAACTTCAATATCCGGTGAGTATCCTTTCAGTGTCCTGCATGCATTTTTCATATCACCGAGTCTTGAATTAAAATGTACAGCGATTGCCTGCTCTACATCATTAACGAAATAACTTGTTAGAGGGCCTGAATCTTTAAGATCTCTGAATGATACCCAATCTTGCTCTTTTGGAGAAATTTGTGGGCAGAGAAGAATGTATTTGCAGAGTATCACACATATATCAAGCATTGGTTGTTTTCCGCCTGGGTCCGAAATCCCGGCTGCGGAAATCTCATAGGGCTTGCCGAATAAAGGAATTATGATCTTATTCTTTTCTACTTTTACCCCCAGTTTTTGTTTGACGAAATTAAAATCTATCCCGTTAACCTGTGCCAGGTAATTTTCATACGTTTTTTTAAATACACTTTTTTTATTCGTCATATATTAGAGACCTTTGGGAAATGGTGATTTTTGAAGTCTACGCTTATCTATTCGTCTTCTCCCGCTCAAAGTCCGGAATCTTCGACTTGACCTTGAAAAAATTGAAACGTTTTGAAACTGACTAAGCATATCAAAAATTTATTATAAATCAAGCTGTTAAGGGAAAAGGGGTTTGAGACCTTTTTATTGACATTAAAAAGATAATCTGAATATACTTTGCTGGCGTCGTAAAAAGTCTCATCTGCTGCGTTGTAGCGGTTTTTTATCCCGCTGATTTTTAGCGGGGGTATATGAGCCTTGGAGCGATGCCATCCGGGAATTATTCAAAGCTTTTAACGAATTCATCTACTTTAGGATTCGCGCAGGTAAGCGTAGACTCCGAAAATAAGTTTACATTTTAAATTTTTAATTAAAGGAGAAGTCATGAATTTTAAATATCACCTTGAGACGGCATGGAATATGACACTGAAGTTCATTGCGCCTCTTATTTTTATAACGCTTGTAATGTTTCTTCTATGGTTTTTTACTATCGGTATTCTTGCGCCGGTTACCATGGCCGGCTATATGCACTCTATCCTTTTAATGCTGAGAGATGGTCGTGAACCAAAGATCCAGGATCTATTTACTCAAATGAAACTCTTTTTGCCTTTGTTAGGATTTTCAATTCTGGTTTTTATAGCAACGGTGATAGGGTTCATGCTGCTTGTTCTGCCTGGAATAGTAATCTCGCTGGTAATATCATTCTGCTGTCTTTACATGCTGCCCCTTATGACAGACAAGGAACTGGGGTTATTCGAAGCAGTAAAGGAAAGTTATACAATGACAACCCGGGGCGTATTCACCGATCAGATAGTGGTTCTTATCTTGTTTCTGGGTATTTCTGCTGTAGGAAGTGCTGTTTTTATTGGATCACTTTTTACTCAGCCTTTGGCTACGATCTTTCTGCTTTCGGTTTATGAAGAGAAAATAAAGCAGCCGCCTCAAATAAAGAATCAATAAAAGAAAAACCAGTTTTTGCATCTAATAGAGACCTTTGCAGATAAGCGCAGACTTCGAACCGGTACTAAATATGGATGAATTTTTAATCTGGTGGCAACACCTTCCTGAAAATATAAGCCCTGTTATATTTGAGATAGGATCTTTTAAGCTTCAATATTACGGTTTGATGTATGTCGTTGCTTTTGCCATTACTTTTTTTCTGGTTCTTTTTCGCGTAAAACGGGAAAAAGGCTTTGAAATAACCTCCGATCAGGTTAAAGATCTCACCACCTTAATGATGGTAGGTTTGATTATCGGTGCGCGTCTGGGATATGTCCTTTTTTACAATTTATCATATTATCTCAAACATCCCCTTGAAATAATTTTGCCTTTTGAATTTTCAAACGGAATAACCTTTACCGGCATATCAGGGATGTCCTACCATGGCGGTCTTATCGGAGTTGTCCTTTGCACCTGGATATACACGCATAGGGCGACCTTAAGTTTCCGGCAGGTAGCTGACTTATATATTCCGGTTATTCCACTGGGATATACATTCGGCCGGATCGGAAATTTTATCAATGGTGAATTATTTGGCAGAGCAACATCTTCATCAATTGGTATGTACTTTCCTCTCGCACCAAGAGCTGAGCTCAGGCATCCTTCACAATTATACGAAGCTTTTTTTGAAGGAATATTTCTCTTTGCAGTTTTGTGGAGCATACGAAAGATAAAAAAACCGCCCGGAGCAATGTTCGCCTTCTATCTTATCGGCTATGGCACTGTCAGATTCTTTATCGAGTATTTCCGCCAGCCGGATGCTCACCTCGGATATATCATTTCGTCGTTTTCCATGGGTCAGTTGTTGTGTGCCGCCATGGTTACCTTTGGTACTCTCCTTTTTCTGTATTTATGGAAAAAAGATTGTCAATGAGTATTAGTATATATATTATCACCCACTTTGTTCTATCTCATTTGTTATTCTTTCCAAAACTTCTCCGGCTTTTCCATTTATTCGCACATTGCATATCCCATCACACGGGGTCTCAGACAGGTTAATAATAGCAAGAAATGCCCCGCTGTTTTTAGCATAAACCGGCATATGTGCCGCAGGTTGAACGACCAGGGTTGAACCCACGACCATAAAGAAATTGCTGTTTTTAGATAGAATTACAGCCTGTTCGACTTTATCGACAGGCATTGCCTGCCCGAAAGATATGGTATCCGGCTTCAGGTAGCCTCCACATTCACATTCCGGTGCATTATCTTCTTCATCCAGGCGCTTTTTGGCTTCATGGATGGAAGATATTTTGCTGCAATGCATACACCGTATCCGGCGGGTGCTGCCGTGCAGTTCGATTATTTTATCATCAGGAAGACCTGCCTGCTGGTGCAAACCGTCAATATTCTGAGTGATAACAGCTTCAAGGAGTCCTATTTCGTGGAGTTTGGCAATTGCCAAATGAGCCGGGTTGGGTTTTGCCTGTGTCAAGTCTCGATAAAGTTCCGACCATCGACGCCAGTATTCAATACGGGCTTCTTTTGATGACATGAATTCATCAAAATAGACAGGCCGGAATTTATCCCAGATTCCACCCTTACTGCGGTAATCCGGAATTCCACTTTCAGTTGATATGCCGGCACCTGTGAAAATAACATTTTTACCTGTTTCTGAAATTTTTTCGGAAATAATTGAGATCTCTTTGTTCATTTCTTAGCTTCCTTTGTTTATCATCAAGCGATTTTACGCTTCAGATTTCATTCATAATCATAACTTTCGTAAAGAACAACAGAATAACTAAACATGGCAAACGCATTTTTAAGTCCTTCCTTTAAAATTAATTTTATTTTTCCAAATGCGTTTAACCGAAATAAGCAAAAACTAACAAAAAATCTAAATTCCGCTTATAAAAACATTGATATAGTTCGTAAAATCATGTAACGTTGTGTAAAGGTGTATTTAAAAATTGATGCTCTCGTAAAAAAGTCTGATTTCCCCTCTCTTATTGGGAGGGGATTAAGAGGAGGGGGACGAACATGAACATTCAGTGCCCGAGTTGTAAAACCGAATACAAGGTAGATGATGCCAGGATTCCGGATAAGGGTGTTTATTCCAGATGCAAAAAATGCCAGAACAAATTTTTTGTAAAAAAAGAAACCCGACCATCTGACAAAAAGCAAGACGACAAATGGATAGAATGCCCTGAATGCGGTTTTACACAGGCTTCATCTCAGACCTGTAAATATTGCGGAGTTAGTATTTCAACAAGCACCGGTTCAGTAAAAGAGAGAATTCAGGAGGAAAAAGAAACACCTGATAAAAAAGAACCTGCAAAACAAGAGGACGGCTCAGCTGAAGGGAAAGAAAAAATAACGAAAAAAAGCGATATTTCGGACCAGGAAAAACTTATTGACCATTATGTTGAGCAGGGAGATCAGGAAAATGCCGCAAAGCTTTTGCTTGGGATAATAACGAAATTCGCCAAGGAGAAAAACTTTACAAAAGCGGAAAACCTAAGAGAAAAGCTCTATGAAGTTGCCCCCATGGCTTTGAAGGAAATTGTCCTATCAAGCGAAATTATTGAAGAAGAGAAAAGCCTGACCTTGGATAAAAATTATCTGAAAACCTGGGCCAAACTTTTTGACACTCTTACTACGGATGAATCAAATACCCTTTATTTTGCTATGAAAACGAAAGCATTTAAAGCAGGTCAGCTTGTTTTTGAACAGGGTCAAATCGATTCAAATATGTATTTTATTAAAAATGGCCGATTTCAAATGGTATATCATGATCATTTCGGACTGCAAGAAGCGGTTTTAAAGGAGTTGACACCCGGTGACATCTCAAATTATGATGCGTTTTTTTCCTTTACAGTATGTACTGCTTCTCTTGTTGCCGTCACTAATGCTGAAGTGTTTTTTCTGGAAAAAAATATTTTGACCGAGTGGGAGAAAAAACAACCAGGTATTGAAAATAAACTTAGAGCTTTTTCCAGCTTGTTTGAAAAAATGGGCGATTTGATACAAAAATCAGGACTGCAGTTAAGAGGGCATAAGCGGGTAAAAATATCTCGCGATGCCATGATTCAACCTTTAGACAATTCAGGGAAACCGCTAAAGAGGCCCCACAGAGTATCCCTTTTTGATATTTCGGCGGGTGGTATCAGTTACGGATTTAAGCTTAATAAAAAAAAAGATGCCGAGCAATTGTTAGACTCCTGGATAAACATTCAAACAGTTTATGAAAACCAGAAAGGCAAACACAAGCTTAGCTGTAACGGTAAGATCGTTGCAGTTCACCTTCAGCCCTTTGGTGAAAGCAGCGTTCATGTTCAATTTGAAGAACTCCTGGCTGAAAAGATTATCGTTGATATTGGGCGTGAAGCCCTTCCCGCCGGATAAAGATGTCCCTTCAGATAAGTGAATAACAACAACAAATTATCGATATGGTGTTGCTACCTGAATTTTGCACGAAGTAATAGTCGCCAGACAGGAGGTAATGATGCAACGATATCTAAAAGTCTTTTACCTGATTATTTTCGGGGCCGGTCTGGTCCTAAGTTCCGCCGGCTGCCAGATAGCCCCTTTGATGGGCACACCTGTTGTGCCTGAAGGACTAAAAGACGGTGTTTATGAAGGGGAATACAGGAAAGGAATAAATAAAGCCGTTGTAAAAGTTACAATTGCCGACGACAGGATAGCCGGCATTGAACTGGTAAAGCATACTGCCTCATGGATAGGCAAAAAGGCGGACAAGATTATTCCCCAAAGAATCGTAGAACAACAGTCCACAAGGGTCGATGCGATATCCGGAGCTACTAACAGCAGCAGAGTAATAATGAATGCCGTGCAGAAGGCAATCGAAATGGCTTACAAATAGTGTCTGAACGAAAAGCCCGAGTTTAAAATAATATGAAAGCTAAAACCACAGGACCTAAAGGCAATAACCCCAAAAAGGCAGAAGGAAGACTTCCGATTCCTGTATTCTGAATTTTTAAGTACTCTTCTTTAACTGTTAACTGGTTTTTTTAGTGATAAAAAAGACTTTTCGTTCAAACACTAAACAGGAGAAGTTTAGATGGTAGATTTCAAATACCAGGAGATGTTTCCCCTTGGGGAAGACACAACCGAATATCGTCTATTGACTCAAGAACATGTTTCATCAAAATCGTTTGAAGACAGTGAATTTTTAATAATAGCTCCCGAAGGACTTGAAATTCTTGCAGAACAGGCTTTCAGGGATGTGGCCCATTTGCTGAGACCTTCTCATTTAAAGTTAGTGGCAAAGATTTTAGATGATCGGAAAAGCAGTGATAACGATAGATATGTGGCACTTGAAATGTTGAAAAATGCAGTTATTTCAGCAGAGGGTGAGTTCCCCATGTGCCAGGATACGGGAACCGCCGTTGTATTAGGAAAAAAGGGACAGCAGGTGTGGACCGGCTTTTTAGATGAAGAAGCAATTTCAAAGGGAATTTTTAACGCTTATACAAAGAATAATCTTCGGTATTCTCAAAATGCACCTCTGACAATGTATGATGAAAAAAACACGGGGTGCAATCTGCCTGCCCAGATCGAGTTGTATGCAACACAGGGTGATGATTATAAATTCCTCTTTATCGCCAAAGGGGGAGGATCGGCAAACAAGACCTATTTATACCAGGAAACAAAGGCTACACTTACCCCGGAAAACCTTGTTAATTTCATGAAAGACAAAATGAAAACCCTTGGCACGGCAGCGTGTCCTCCTTATCACCTTGCTTTTGTTGTGGGCGGAACTTCCGCTGAAGCAAACTTAAAAACAGTGAAACTGGCCAGTGCCGGATATCTGGACAATCTTCCCACAAAGGGTAGCGAGTCAGGGCATGCATTCAGAGACAGGGGCCTTGAAGATGAAATCTTAAAAATTTCGCAACAGTTAGGCATCGGTGCACAGTTCGGAGGAAAATATTTTTGCCTTGACACACGGGTGGTACGGCTTCCAAGGCATGGTGCTTCCTGCCCCATAGGCATAGGTGTAAGCTGCAGTGCGGACCGGAATATAAAAGCTAAGATTACAAGAGATGGTGTTTTCCTGGAAAAGCTTGAAACAGACCCGGCAAAATATCTGCCTGAACCTGAAGAAACAGCCGATGATGCAGTTAAAGTAGATTTAAACAAACCCATGGATGAAATACGGTCCACCCTTAGCAGGTATCCAGTGGCCACACGCCTTTTGCTGTCAGGAAAAATCGTTGTGGGGCGGGATATCGCCCATGCCAAACTAAAAGAGCGCCTGGACAAAGGAGAAGGCCTGCCTCAATATATCAAAGATCACATTATCTATTATGCCGGTCCGGCAAAAACTCCCAAAGGATATGCTTCCGGTTCATTCGGCCCGACAACAGCCGGGCGTATGGATCCATATGTACCGATTTTTCAGGAGCAGAGCGGCTCCATGGTCATGCTGGCTAAAGGAAACCGTTCAAAAGTCGTTACTCAATCATGCCAAAAATACGGAGGATTTTACCTTGGCTCCATCGGGGGGCCTGCTGCAAGACTTGGAAAAGAGTGCATTACAAATGTTGAAACCATTGAATACCCTGAACTGGGTATGGAAGCCATATTTATGATTACTGTAAAAGATTTTCCCGCATTTATCCTTGTGGATGACAAGGGGAATGATTTTTTCGAAAATCTCCTATGATTAAGCTTTTTTCCTTTACAAACCATATCTGTTGAAATAGTTAGATTTCTTTGGTTCATAAAATTAGTTCCTAAGATTTTCAGGTCATAAGGATTTTATATTTCGTCTTTCTTTATGGTTTTGTGGTTAAACCTGTTTAAAAAAATTATAAATCAATAAGGCAAACAATAAGGAGCAGTCCAATGGCAAAAAAAATGAAAACAATCGATGGAAATACAGCAGCGGCTTATGTGGGGTATGCAATGAGTGATGCCGCCGCTATTTATCCCATTACACCTTCTTCAGGCATGGGAGAGATGTGCGATGAATGGGCAGCCGATGGCCTTAAAAACATATTCGGCCAGACCATGACGGTTCGCCAGCTTCAGTCGGAAGCCGGAGCTGCAGCAGCCGTACACGGCAGTCTGGCTGCAGGAGCTTTGACCACTACATTTACGGCTTCCCAGGGTCTTCTTCTGATGATTCCAAACATGTACAAGATTGCAGGAGAAGTCCTGCCCGGTGTTTTTCATGTAACAGCCCGGTCGGTGGCAGGACATGCACTTTCTATTTTCGGCGATCACCAGGATGTAATGGCGGTTCGCCAGACCGGTTTTGCGCAAATCGCATCAGCTTCCGTGCAGGAAATAATGGATCTGGGATTGGTAACACACCTTTCAGCAATTGAGGCAAGCCTTCCTTTTATTCATTTTTTTGATGGGTTTCGTTCCTCCCACGAAATTCAAAAAGTCGAAATGATAGAATATGATGACATGGCAAAACTGGTAAACTGGGATGCGGTAAAAGCATTCAGGGCCAGGGGGGTAAGTCCGGAAAGACCGGAACTCAGAGGTACGGCTCAAAATCCTGATATTTACTTCCAGGGAATAGAAGCGTCAAATTCCTATTTTTTAAAGGTTCCGGGGATTGTTGAAAATGCCATGAAAAAGGTCAGCGATTTGACCGGCCGTAAATATAACCTTTTTGATTATGTAGGTGCGCCTGATGCACAGAATATTATCATTTCAATGGCTTCATCATGTGAAACCATCGAAGAGGTTGTCAATTATATGGTCAGACAAGGTGAGAAGGTCGGGCTGGTAAAGGTACGCTTGTACCGTCCTTTTTCTGCTGAGCATCTTTTTAAAGCAATTCCTTCCACGGCAAAACGTATTACAGTCCTTGACAGGACAAAAGAAAGAGGAGCGCCCGGCGACCCTCTGTATCTCGATGTATGTGCGGCTTATTTCGAGCGCAGCGAAGTGCCCTTAATAGTTAATGGACGTTATGGCCTAAGTTCCAAGGAGTTTAACCCGGGCATGGTTAAGGCGGTTTTTGACAACCTGAGCTCAGCTAAACCCAAAAACCATTTTACGGTAGGTATCAATGACGATGTCACACATACATCTTTAAAAGTAGAAGATGGCTTTGACGTTGCCCCGGAAGGAACAGTTCAGTGTAAATTCTGGGGTCTTGGCGCAGACGGAACCGTTGGAGCCAATAAGAGCGCTATCAAGATTATAGGCGATCACACTGATATGTATGCCCAGGGTTTTTTTGCATATGATTCTAAAAAATCCGGTGGTGTTACCATATCCCATCTAAGGTTTGGCAAAACTCCGATTCAGTCAACATACCTTATTGATGCGGCAGACTATATTGCATGTCATAAATCGAGCTATGTTCATACCTACGATGTCCTAGAGGGAATCAAAGAAGGCGGAACCTTCGTGCTCAATTCGCATTGGTCTGCTGATGACATGGGAAAAGAACTTCCAGCCCATATGCTTCGCACCCTGGTTAAAAAGAAGATTAAATTTTATAATATAGATGCTGTTAAGATTGCATCTGAGATCGGTCTGGGCGGCAGAATCAACATGATCATGCAAACTGCTTTTTTCAAACTTGCCAACGTAATTCCGGTAGAGGACGCTATTGCTTATCTCAAAGATCAGATTAAAAAGTTGTTCGGGAAAAAGGGAGATAAGATCGTTAATATGAACTTTGCAGCAGTAGATAATACTCTCGATAATCTTGTAGAAATAAAGTGCCCCGAATCCTGGGGCGATGCCGGGGATCAGTCTGGGAGCGTAAAGAATGAACCGGAATTTGTAACCAATGTAATGCGTCCCATTCTGGCCCAGCAAGGCGACAAGCTTCCGGTGAGCGCATTCAGGCCGGATGGTATCTTTCCTGTGGCTACCTCACAGTATGAAAAACGCGGTGTGGCAATTTTAGTTCCAGAGTGGGATATGGATAACTGCATCCAATGCAACCAGTGCGCAATGGTCTGCCCCCATGCAGCCATACGTCCTGTTATTTTAACAGATAAAGAGTTGTCCGATGCACCGCAAGGATTTGAAACCAAACAAGCGATTGGAAAGGAGCTCAAAGGTTATCACTTCCGCGTGCAGGTTAATACTTTAGACTGTCTTGGCTGCGGCAATTGTGCTGACATATGCCCGGCCAAAAAGCCCGCTCTGGTTATGAAGCCCCTTGAAACTCAAACCCAGACCCAGGTTCCAAACCATGAATATGCGGTTAAACTTCCCGTGCGAGACGATCTGGTTAAGAGGACTTCGGTTAAGGGGAGCCAATTCTTTCAGCCGCTCCTAGAGTTCTCCGGTGCATGTGCAGGATGCGGTGAGACACCTTATGTAAAACTGCTTACACAGCTCTTTGGCGAGCGGATGGTGGTAGGAAATGCAACAGGATGCTCTTCCATATGGGGCGGATCAGCTCCGGCAATTCCATATTGTGTGAATAAGGACGGTTTCGGGCCCACATGGGGTAACTCCCTGTTCGAAGATCCGGCGGAATTTACCTACGGTATGTTTTTAGGGGCTTTTCATCAACGCACAAAGCTGACCGCGATGATGCAAGGAGCCCTTAATTCAGATATCCCCCAGGACGTAAAGGATGCCATGTCCGGGTGGCTGGACAATATGAATGATCCTGATGGATCAAGTAAATATGGAGACCAGCTTAAAGCTTTGCTGCCCGGTTACAAGGATCATTCTCTTTTAAGCGAAATCAACGAAATGTCAAAGCTCTTTACAAAAAAGTCATACTGGATTTTTGCAGGTGATGGCAGCGCCTATGATATTTCTTTTGGCGGCATTGACCATGTCATGGCTTCAGGAGAAGATATTAATATGCTTATATTGGATACAGAAGTCTATTCCAATACAGGCGGCCAATCTTCCAAGGCAACTCCCACCGGTTCGGTTGCAAAATTCGCCGCTTCGGGCAAGAAAACAGCCAAAAAGGATATGGGAGGCATGATGATGAGTTACGGCTATGTATATGTTGCCAGCGTAGCAATGGGTGCCAGTAAAAAGCAGCTTATGAAAGCACTGACCGAAGCCGAAGACTATGACGGACCATCTTTGATTATGGCCTATGCGCCATGTATCAACCACGGCATTAAAAAGGGTATGGGCAAAAGCCAGGAAGAAGAAAAGCTGGCAGTTGAATCGGGTTACTGGCCCCTGTATCGTTATAATCCCGAATTGAAAGCACAGGGAAAGAACCCATTTATCCTTGATTGCAAAAAACCGGATGGAACTCTCCAGGAATTTTTAAGCGGAGAAGTAAGATATGCTTCCCTGGAAAAAACCTTTCCGGAAGAATCAAAGAAGCTGCGTGCCCGTATTGAAGAAGAACTTACGGAGCGTTATGAAGCCATGGAACTAAAGGCAGCAGCAGAATAAGCGATATAGCTCCGCTTTAGCAGGAATTTTCCGGTAGCAAGAAGAAAAGAAATTACTGCCTGATTTTTTCACGAGTCGGAGGCTTTCATATCCAAGCCCTTAGTAACACAGCAGATGGAAGCCTCCGGCTCGCTCGACTCGTCAGGCATAGCGTAGCGAAGACTGAAGGGTAAAAATGGATGAGATAAAATCGATCATTATCCTTTATAACAAATCCAGGGGGCTTTTAACGGAATCGATATCTTTTTTCATGACATGGGTATAAATTTCTGTGGTTTTCACA
>RCNC010002081.1_pt1 | contig 13394 bp, 7 predicted proteins | sample 2041301 | NCBI WGS metagenome assembly RCNC01 (sample SAMN09708231, study PRJNA481090) | Marine sediment metagenome, whole genome shotgun sequencing project. | biome: marine sediment; feature: ocean; material: sediment; isolation source: Sewage treatment plant 13A marine sediment (STP13A) ... | reverse complement strand
CACCGGCCTGGGTCCGCGCAGCTACGCCATTATCGAGCAGGGTATGATCAGCCGCCTGATCGAATCCAAGCCAGAGGAACTGCGCGTCTTCATTGAAGAGGCGGCGGGTATTTCCAAGTACAAGGAGCGGCGCAAGGAGACGGAAAGTCGCATGCGCCGCACGCTGGAAAACCTGGATCGGCTGACAGACCTGCGCGATGAGCTGGAGCGCCAGTTGCAGCATTTGGAGCGCCAGGCCCAATCCGCTGAAAAATATACTGAGTTCAAGGAAGAGGAGCGCCAACTCAAGGCGCAACTGCAGTCATTGCAATGGCAGGCGCTGGATGCCCAGATCAAGACCGCCACCCAGTCTATCGGTGAGTTGGAAGTCAAGCTGGAAGCGGTGCACTCCGAACACCAGCAGGTCGACACTGCCATCGAGCAACACCGGGTTGATCACACCGATCGCACCGATGCTTTCAATAAAGTCCAGGCAACGTTCTATACCCTGGGCTCTGAGGTTGCCCGCATAGAACAGACCATCAAGCACCAGCAGGAGCGCGGTCGCCAATTACAGGAAGACCTGACCCAGACCACCAACACCCTGGGCGAATCGGAAAGCCACCTGGGTGAAGACCGGCAAAAACTGGTCAGCTGGGAAAGTGAAATCCAGACCCTGGTGCCAGAGCTCGAACAGGTGACGGAGCTGGAAGCTTTATCGGCAAGTACGCTGGAGCAGGCTGAAGAGGCCATGCATAGCTGGCAGCACCAGTGGGATGAATTCAACCAGCATGCGGCAGAGCCACGGCAGCAGGCGGAAGTACAGCAGTCGCGCATCCAGCATGTGGAGCAGGTCCTGCAGCGTATCCAGAATCGCAGCAGGCAGTTGGACGAGGAAAAACAGGGGCTGGCAGCAGGCCCGGCGGATATAGAAATAGAGGAAATGGGTGCCCAGTTGGCCGAGGTCGAGCTGGCCATGGCCGAGCATGAACGAAGCAGTGAATCTCTAGTCCAGACATTGGCTGCAACCCGGGACAAGCGCACCAGTTTGTCCGCGGACTTGAACCAGGTGCGTTCCCAGTTGCAGCAAAAACGCGGTCGCATGGCCTCGCTGGAAGCCCTGCAGCAGGCGGCAATGGACGATGGCAGCCAGGGCGTGGGTGAGTGGCTGGCGGCACAACAGATAGGTGATAAGGCACGCCTGCTGGAGCAGATGCAAGTCGATGACGGCTGGCAGCTCGCTGTCGAAACAGTGCTTGGCGATTATCTCCAGGCCGTTTGCGTAGACGATATTGGTGTGCTGGGGAATTACCTGGACAGCCTGTCGCAGGGCCAATTGCTGTTGGTGGAGTCCTCCGGCGAACAAGACCAGGGGCCTGCCTACCTCGCCTCGCGGGTGCACAGTGGTGGCCGCGCCAATGCGTTGCTGGCCGGCGTACGCGCAGTAGATGACTTACACCAGGCCATGCAGCAGCGTGCCTCATTGGCACCCCATGAATCCATTATTACCCGCGACGGCATATGGGTAGGTTGCAACTGGCTGCGCGTTGCGCGTCAGAGCGGGCAGGAAGGCGGCGCCATAAAGCGCAAGGAAGAACTGGACTCCCTGCAAGCGAACCTGGAGCTTGAGCAGCAACGCGAAGCGCAACTGGCCCGCGAGCTGGCGGAGGCCGAAGAAGCGCTCAAGCAGATGGAAGTCCAGCGCCAGGACCGCCAGCGAGAATTACAGGTCAGCACCCGTCAGCATGCAGAATTCAGTTCCCGCCTGTCTGCGCACCAGGCAAAAATCGAACAGATAAATGAGCGGCGTGAGCGCATCAATGCCGAAATCGACGAGGCCCGGGAGCAGTTTCGCCAGGAACAGGAAACTATTGTCCAGGCGCGTCAGTTATTGGCGGAATCCATAGAGTCAATGGATTCTGATTCGCAGCGTCGCGAGGAATTGTTGTCCACCCGCGACCAGATTCGCGGCACCCTTGACGGCGCTCGGCAAAAAGCGCGACAGGACAAGGACAGCGCGCACCAGATCGCCATGCGCCACCAGTCCCTGAAAACACAATTGAACTCCATGCGCGAATCCATTGAACGTACCAATCGCCAGGTTCTGCAATTGCAGGAACGTCGCGATAGCCTGTCACAGGCGCTGGGTGAAAACGATAGCCCATTGGATGGCTTGCAACTGGAGCTTGAGACACAGCTGGAATTGCGTCTGGAGTCGGAAGGCGAGTTGGCTGCGGCACGACAGCTTGTCGCTGAGGTTGAGCATAAGTTACGCGAAGCTGAGCAGCAGCGGGCCGCCATTGAACAGCGCATTGAAACCGTGCGCAGCGAACTGGAGCAGAAACGCATAGGCAACCAGTCTCTACAGGTACAGCGCGAGACCATTCACAAGCAGTTGCAGGACGATAAGCAGGACGTAGAGGAAGTGCTGGGCACGCTGCCCGACGGTGCGAATGAGACAGAGTGGCAGCGTTCACTGGAGCGCGTGGCCAATCGTATCGCTCGCCTTGGGCCGATTAACCTGGCGGCTATCGATGAGTACAATTTGCAATCTGAGCGTAAGAATTATCTCGATCTGCAGAATGAGGACCTGGTAACGGCACTGGATACGCTGGAGTCAGCTATCCGCAAGATTGACAAGGAGACACGCAACCGTTTCCGCGACACCTTTGAGAAGGTTAATAGTGGCTTGAAGGAACTGTTTCCCCGGGTGTTTGGCGGCGGCAGCGCTTACCTGGAAATGACCGGCGACGATTTGCTGGATACGGGTATTTCGATTATGGCCCGCCCGCCTGGCAAGAAGAACAGCACGATTCACCTGCTCTCGGGTGGAGAGAAGGCACTGACGGCGATTGCCCTGGTGTTCTCGATCTTCCAGTTGAATCCCGCACCTTTTTGTATTCTCGATGAGGTTGATGCGCCGCTGGATGATGCCAATACCGGGCGCTATGCGCGTCTCGTGAAGGAAATGTCAGACAAGGTGCAATTCATCTACATTACCCACAACAAGATTTCCATGGAGCTGGCCGACCAGTTAATGGGGGTAACGATGCACGAGCCCGGGGTTTCGCGGCTGGTATCTGTCGACGTGGAAGAAGCGGCGGAACTGGCAGCCAGTTAAGTGGTCTGTTAGCAATAGGGCTGGTAGAAAAATAGATAGATAAAAGCGACATGGGACTGATGGAATTAACAATACGTGACTGGATGGTCATTGTCGGGGTGCTTCTTATCGTGGCAGTGCTGCTGGATGCCTGGCGCCGGATTCGCAGTGAGAAATACTCCAGGGTAAATATGAAACTGGTCGATCCTGAGGAATTGGGACCTGAGCCGGCAAGTGATTTTGCCATGTTCAAAGAGCTGCCTAATGGCGGTGCCCGGGTGGTACATCGGGATGACATCATAAGGGCGGCTGGGGAGATGGAAGAGGGGCGAGTGGCAGCCGCGGTCTCCGCGGGGCGCTCCTCCGCCGAGCTCTCACAGGCCGATGATGTTGAGTTGGTGGCTGGCATGAGTTCCAGGGATCCGGCTGACGATGGCGGTAATCTTGACTGGCTGGAAGGTATGGGTTCCGGCAGCGAGCGGGTGCAGGAAGCAGCTGTCCAGTCTGAGGCAGCTAGCGTGCCGCGGGACGAGGATCTCGAGGTGTATATGCTTAATGTGGTGGCCCGCAACCCCGATGGGTTTCGTGGCGATGACATCCTGCAGATTTTGCTGGCCTGTGATCTGCGTTTTGGTGAGATGAGTTTCTTTCATCGCCATGAACTCGAGGCGGGACGCGGTGCGATCCAGTTCAGCGTGGCGAATATGATGCAGCCGGGTGTCTTCGATATCGACAATATGGCGGATATAATGACGCCAGGATTGGTGTTCTTTGTCACCTTGCCAGGCCCCGAGGATATGATGATGGCCTTTGACTATATGCTGGAGACCGCGCAGGCGGTAGCTCGCAACCTGGGAGGCGATGTGCTGGACGAGTCTCGAAGTGTGTTGACCAAACAGACTAAGGACCACAGCCGCCAGCGCATTCGCGACCTCGAACGACGCATGCTCGCGAAGGTGCGTTGACGCCTCGTAACAGCCATGCCATCGCTTGACCCCGAAAGAGAAGCTGCAGACCTGCGCCAGCAGCTTGAATCCTGGAATCATCAATACTACGTCCTCGACCAGCCCACTGTTCCCGATGCGGAGTATGATCGCTGTATGCAGCGTCTGCTGCAGTTGGAATCAGAGTATCCGGAGCTACAGCGCACCGATTCTCCCTCGCAGCGTGTGGGTGGCGAACCGCTCTCCCAGTTCCGCCAGATTGCCCATGATGTGCCTATGTTGTCCCTGGAGAACGCATTTAGCGCCGAGGATTTGGTCAGCTTTAATCGCCGCCTGCTGCACCGCCTGGCGGATGGCACGGAGACCCTGGAGTATGCCTGCGAGCCGAAGCTGGATGGTATTGCGGTAAGCCTGCTCTATCGCGATGGGGTGCTGGAGCGGGGAGCCACCCGCGGTGATGGCAGTACTGGCGAAGATATTACCCACAACGTGCGTACCATTCGCTCAATCCCCTTGCGCTTGCGAGGCGCGGGCTATCCTGCTGTGCTGGAGGTGCGCGGTGAAATTTATATGCCCAGGGACGGTTTTGAACAGCTTAATGCGCGTGCGCGGGAGAATGACGAGAAGGTTTTTGTCAATCCGCGCAACGCGGCAGCCGGCAGCCTGCGTCAACTGGATTCCCGCCTCACGGCCCAGCGCCCGCTGGAAATGTGCTGCTACAGTGTGGGACTGGTAGACGGTGGTTCCCTGCCGGAGCGCCATAGCATGGTGCTGGCGTGCCTCAGTGAATGGGGGCTCAGGATCAACAGTGAAATGGCGGTAGTGCAGGGGATAGAGGCCTGCGACCAATATTACGAGGCCCTGGCCCGGCGTCGCGACAATCTGCCCTACGATATTGACGGCATCGTGTTCAAGGTCAATGAGCTGGCTCTGCAGGAGCGTCTCGGGTTTGTATCGCGGGCGCCGCGTTGGGCTATCGCGCGTAAATTCCCCGCGCAGGAAGAAATGACCACTTTGCTGGATGTGGAATTCCAGGTAGGGCGTACCGGCGCGATCACACCGGTAGCTAGGTTGGAGCCGGTGTTTGTCGGTGGTGTCACCGTGAGCAATGCGACGCTTCATAACAGTGATGAAGTAGCGCGTCTGGACGTGCGTCCCGGGGATACTGTCATAGTGCGCCGCGCCGGTGACGTCATTCCGCAGATCGTCTCTGTGGTGGCTGAGCGACGACCCGCTAGTGCGCAGGCTGTAGTCTTTCCAACAGCCTGCCCGGTTTGCGGTTCCCCGGTAGAACGGGAGGAGGGAGAGGCAGCACTGCGTTGCATGGGAGGCCTGGTATGCGCGGCCCAGCAGAAGGCTGCTATCAAGCACTTCTCTTCACGCAAAGCCCTGGATATCGAAGGTCTGGGCGATAAGCTGGTTGAGCAGTTGGTGGATGTGGGTCTGGTGGAAAATGTCGCTGGTCTGTACATATTGTCAGAAACCCAGCTGTTGGGCCTGGAACGTATGGGTGAGAAATCCGCAGACAAGCTGTTAGCCGCGCTGCAACAAAGTAGGCAGACCACATTGCCCCGCTTTATTTTCGCGCTGGGTATTCGCGAGGTGGGAGAGGCCACAGCCCTGAGCCTGGCGCGCCATTTTGGCAGTTGGGAGGCATTGTGCAAGGCGCGGGAAGAAGTCTTGCTGGAGGTCGATGATGTAGGGCCAGTGGTAGCAGATCACCTGGTGCAATTCTTTGACTCCGCTTCAAGTATGCAGGTGGTCGACGCGCTGCGCGCTAGCGGCGTAAGCTGGCCCGACCTGGAGCTGGCGCCACCCGAAGACCTGCCCCTGGCTGGCCAGACCTGGGTGGTCACTGGCAAGCTGGAGCAGTTGTCGCGAAATGACGCGAAGGCGCATTTGCAGGCTCTGGGAGCCAAGGTCGCTGGCAGTGTATCGGCCAAAACCACTTGCCTGGTGGCCGGCCCTGGTGCGGGGTCCAAACTGACCAGGGCGACGGAACTGGATATAGAAACTATTGATGAAGCGGCCCTGCTCAGTCTACTGCGTTTGCACGGGGTGTCCGCTTGAGTCGGGCTTTGCTATTGCTGGTGTTACTGGCTGTGGCAGCGTGTACCACCAGCCCACCGCAAAACGTGAACAACCTGTGCGACATTTTTCGCGAGAAGGACGACTGGTACGGTGACGCGGTCGATGCCAGCGAAGAGTGGGGCAGCCCGGTTCCTGTAATGATGGCGATTATCTACCAGGAGTCGCGCTTTAAAGCCAAGGCCAAGCCACCGCGTAAAAAAATTCTTGGCTTTATTCCCGGCCCCAGGGCTTCCAATGCTTACGGCTACAGCCAGGCGAAGAAGGGCACCTGGGAAGACTATAAGCGCAGTGCCGGTCGTTACGGCGCGGACCGCGATGACTTTGCCGACGCGATTGACTTCGTCGGGTGGTACAACTACCAATCCCATAAACGCAGCGGGGTTTCTCGCAAGGACCCCTACCGTTTGTATCTCGCCTACCACGAGGGCCATGGTGGCTATAATCGCGGGACCTATCGCAAAAAAAAATGGCTATTGGATGTAGCGAAAAAGGTTGAGCGTAAGGCCAGCACCTACCAGGCGCAGTTGCAGGCCTGTGAAGAAGACCTAAAAAAAGGCGGCTGGTTTTTCGGCTGGTTCTAGCCTGCTTACCCACAGCGCAGTTCAAGATTAGACACCACAGTAGGTATTCGCCTCTAAGTGTCGGAAAAGTAACGTCATTTCCTATCCTGCTTTAATGAAATGCCTATTCACATGTGACACAATCTTCGTTCTGTGCGCCAGGTTGGCGTGTGGCTAAAAATAATTATTCAACTGTGAGCAGCGCCAGTGAAAGCAACTGATACGACAAACCCGGAATACTTCCACAAGGTGGTAGATTGCCAGTACGCCTGTCCGGCGCATACGCCGGTACCGGAATACATCCGACTGATCGCCGCTGAGCGTTACAGCGATGCCTATATGGTCAATTGGCAGTCCAATGTCTTTCCCGGCATTCTGGGACGGACCTGTGACCGACCCTGCGAGCCCGCCTGCAGGCGCACGCGGGTTGAAGACGAGCCGGTGGCCATTTGCCGGCTCAAGCGAGTGGCAGCTGACAACAAGGAAGATATTACCGATCGCCTGCCCACGATTCCAAAGAAGAAAAACGGCAAGCGCATTGCCCTCATCGGAGCGGGCCCCGCGTCGCTGACGGTAGCCCGGGATCTCGCGCCATTGGGCTATATCATTGACGTCTTCGACAACCAGTTCGCCGGTGGCGGCATGATGCGTAGCCAGATACCGGCTTTCCGCCTGCCACTGGAAGTGCTGGACGAGGAAGTGAATTACATTCTGGACCGCGGTGTGAACAGTACCTTCGATATTGAGGTCGATAGCCTGCGGGAGATCCTGGACAAGGACTACGATGCGGTGTTCGTGGGAACAGGTGCTCCCCGCGGTAAGGGTTTGAATTTGCCCGGCCTGGAAGACGCCATGGAGAATGTTTACCTGGGCATCGACTGGTTATCCAGTGTGGCCTTTGAGCATACCGAATCTATCGGTAAGCGGGTGCTGGTGCTGGGTGGCGGTAATACGGCGATGGACTGTTGCCGCACCTCCAAGCGTGTCGGTGGTGACGATGTTCGTGTGGTGGTACGTAGCCCCTTTGAAGACATGAAGGCATCACCCTGGGAAAAAGAAGATGCCGCGGATGAAGGCATTCCCATTTACAACAACCATGTTCCCATTGAGTTCGTCATCGAAGAAGGCCGGCTCAAGGGCATGCATTTTGAAAAGGTCGAGGCGCACTACGACGAAGACGGTAAGCGCAGCCTGGTACCAACGGGCGAAGACCTGGTGTTCATGGCAGCCGACGATGTGCTGATGGCTATTGGGCAGGAGAACTCATTTCCCTGGATTGAACGCGACCTGGGAATTGAGTTTGATAAGTGGGATATGCCTGTCGTCAATGAGGTGACCTTCCAGTCCACCAATGAAAAAGTGTTTTTCGGCGGGGACGCCGCCTTCGGCCCGGAAAACGTCATTACCGCTGTCGCCCATGGCCACCAGGCCGCAGTCAGCATAGACCTGTTCTGTCGCGGTGAGGCAGTAAGCAGTCGTCCGCCGCCCTTTGTCACCCTGGCAAGCCAGAAAATGGGTGTGCACGAGTGGAGTTATGACAACGCCATTGAGACCGACATCCGTTACATTGTGCCTCATGCGCCCCTGGAAGAAACCCTTAAGGATCGCAAGGTAGAGGTCGAGCTGGGTTTTGACCAGAGTACCGGGTACAAGGAGGCCGAGCGCTGTCTCAACTGTGACGTGCAGACTGTCTTTGATGAGGTGCGCTGTATCGAATGCGACGCTTGTGTCGATATTTGCCCCACAGACTGCATCAGCTTCGTCGCTAATGGTGAGGAGGAAGAGTTGCGGACTCGCCTGGCCGCGCCGGCGGGCAACCTGGCACAGGACTTATACGTTTCCGCCGGCCTGCCGACAACACGGGTAATGGTCAAGGATGAGGACGTTTGCCTGCACTGCGGACTCTGTGCCGAGCGCTGCCCGACAACCGCCTGGGACATGCAGAAGTTTCTCTATAACGTAGCCAAGGCGGGGCAGCCATTATGAAACGTATAGAATCCGTCAACGATTTCGTTATCAAGTTTGCCAACGTCAATGGTACCGGCTCCGCCAGTGCCAACAATATGTTTGCCAAGGCCCTGTTTCGTATGGGGCTGCCGGTGTCACCCAAGAATATCTTCCCCTCGAATATCCAGGGCTTGCCTACCTGGTATGAGGTGCGCGTCAGCGAAAAAGGCTATCTGGGACGTCGCGGTGGCGTGGATATCGCGCTTTCGGTAAACCCGCAAAGTATGGCCCAGGACATCCAGGAGGTGGAGTCGGGTGGATACTTCATCTATGACAACACCAAGCCGCTGGACCTGAGGCTGCTGCGTGACGACGTCAACATCATCGGCCTGCCGCTCACCCGGATCTGCAACGAGCAGTATGAAGATCCACGGCAGCGGCAGTTATTCAAGAACGTGATTTATGTGGGCGCACTCGCGGCGCTGCTCGACATGGACTTCAAGGTGTTAACCGGCCTGGTGGAGGACCAGTTCAAGGGTAAGGAGAAATTGGTCCTGCCCAATATCCATGCGCTGGAACTGGGTCATCAGTACGTGCGTTCTACCATGGAATGTCCTATCGGTATCCGGGTTGAGAGTCGCGACCAGATTGGTGACAAGATTCTGTTGGACGGGAATACTGCATTGGGTTTGGGTGCGGTCTACGGCGGTGCCACAGTGGCGGCCTGGTATCCCATTACCCCCTCGACCTCGGTTGTGGACTCCTATGAGAAATATGCCAAGCGGGTCCGTATTGATCCGGGCACGGGCCGGCGTAACTACGCCATTGTGCAGGCGGAAGACGAGCTGTCCGCTATCGGTATGGTGATTGGCGCCAGCTGGAACGGTGCGCGCTCCTTTACCGCCACTTCCGGGCCCGGTATTTCCCTGATGAGCGAGTTTTTAGGGCTGGCCTATTTCGCCGAAATTCCCACGGTGCTGTTCAATGTCCAGCGCGCGGGCCCCTCTACCGGCATGCCGACCCGGACCCAGCAGTCCGATGTACTGGCCTGTGCCTATGCCTCACATGGTGATACCAAGCAAGTATTGTTATTTCCCTCGACCCCCAAGGAGTGTTTCGATTTTGGAGCGCTGTCGTTTGACCTGGCGGAGCGCCTGCAGACGCCAATCATCCTGATGACGGACCTGGACCTGGGTATGAATGACAACCTGTCAGACCCACTGGAATGGGACGATGAGCGCAAGTACGATCGCGGCAAGGTCATGACCGCCGAAGAACTGGAGGAAGGTGCAGACTTTGGCCGCTACCTCGATGTCGATGGTGACGCAATTTGCTACCGCACCTATCCCGGAACCCACCCCAGCAAAGGGGCATTTTTCACCCGGGGCACGTCTCGTGATGAGTATGCGGTGTATACCGAAAGGGGCGAGGTGTATGAAGAGAACATGCTGCGCCTGATGCGCAAGTGGGAAACCATCAATGAGCATGTGCCCGCGCCGGAAATAACTGACTGCGGCCACGATACAGAGATGGCTGTGCTGTATTTCGGTACCACCGAGGAGTCCGCGCGGGAAGCGCTTGCATACCTCGGCGAGGAAGCGATTTACATGAATGCCATGCGCGTGAGGGCATTCCCCTTTAATGCCGATGTGAAAGCATTTATTGAAAAACACGATCGGGTTTTTGTGGTCGAACAGAACAGGGATGCCCAATTGCGTACCCTGCTGATGGCAGAGTTCGAGTTTGGCCCGGACCAGCTTAAATCAGTGCTGTGTTTTGATGGCACACCTATCAGTGCCCGCAACATTCGCAAGCAGATCAAACAACACCTCAAGGGCGACAACGTCACGCCCTTGCATCGCAATACCGCCGCGAGCGGTGCGGGAGAGCAGATATGAGTTACCAGTCACCCAAGTTTCGCCATCCGGAGTTGCCGGTCAATGACCTGGGTTACACCAAGGCGGATTACGAGGGTTCAATTTCTACCCTGTGTGCCGGCTGCGGCCATGACTCAATCAGTGGCGCTATTGTGCGCGCCTGTCACGAGTTGTCCCTGGAGCCACACAAAATCGCCAAAATGTCCGGTATTGGCTGCTCCTCCAAATCACCCACCTACTTTCTGGGCAAGTCCCACGGTTTCAATTCTGTGCATGGCCGTATGCCCTCGGTAGTGACCGGGGCGGCGATGGCGAACCGTGACCTGCTTTACCTGGGCGTTTCGGGTGACGGGGATACCGCGTCTATTGGTATGGGCCAGTTTGCCCATGTCGCCAGGCGGAACCTGAACATGGTCTATATCGTCATGAACAATGGTTGTTACGGTCTTACCAAAGGGCAGGACTCGGCGACTGCCGACGAGGGCTCGGCGAGTAAGAAAGGCGACCCCAACGTTTACAGTGCCATCGACCTGTGTGGCACTGCACTGCAAATGGGCGCTACCTTCGTCGCGCGCAGCTTTTCCGGCGATAAGGAGCAATTGGTACCACTGATCAAGGCGGCGATGACGCATCGCGGCTTTGCATTTATCGATGTGATATCGCCCTGCGTGACGTTTAACAACAACCCAGAGTCAACCAAGAGCTATGAATTTGTGCGTGAACACGCCAATGCCACCGGTACTGTCGATTTCGTGCCTATGCGTAAGGAGATTACTGCAGAGTACTCGCCCGGGCATCGCCACGAGGTCACCATGCATGACGGCTCCTCTATTCACCTGTACAAGGTCGACGAATCCCTGAATCCCTTTGATCGTCGTTCCGCTATTAATGCCCTGGAAGACCACAGGCATGCGGGTAGTATCCTGACCGGGCTGGTCTACATGGACGAGGACTCCAGGGATCTTCACGATGTCCTGCAGACCTCCCAGCGGCCGCTGAATCAACTGGATGAAACGGACCTGTGTCCGGGCAACAAGATGCTGCTGAATATCAACGCCAGCCTGCGCTAGTACTAAATGTGACAGCACTCACCCTAAAGCCAGCTTTTTGCTGGCTTTTTTGCTGATTTGATGTATTTAGGCGACCTGTTGTCATGTAATTGTCATAATTCTCTCATCTAATACAAGCATCGAGCGAACGAGGGCATCCGCCTCCATGAATTCACCCACCGTATTGATCGTAGACGACGAGTTCGCCATTCGAGATATGCTGCGCATGGCCCTGGAACTGGCAGACTTCTGCTGTATTGAAGCAGCGGATATTCAGCAGGCACACAGACTTATCGTGGATGAGCGGCCGGATATTGTGCTGCTCGACTGGATGCTACCCGGTGGCAGTGGACTGGAGCTGATGCGCCGCCTGAAGCGCGATGACCTGACCCGCGACGTACCGGTTATCATGCTGACGGCCAAGACCGCCGAGGATAACGTTATTCAGGGGCTTGAGGCCGGCGCGGACGATTATATTACCAAACCCTTTGCCCCCAGGGAGATGATTGCGCGTATCAAGGCGCTGCTGCGGCGCTCCAGCGGCGAGGTCGAGGGCGAGAAGGTTCGCGTCGAGGAGCTACTACTGGATGGCGAAAGTCGGCGCATTTTTATAGCGGACCAGGTGTTGGAGATGGGGCCCACAGAATTCAATTTGCTGCAGTTTTTTATGACTCACCCGGAGAGGGCCTTCACCCGCGGACAGTTGCTGGACCGTGTCTGGGGCGCCAATGTCTATGTTGAAGAGCGTACGGTAGACGTGCATATTCGCCGTCTGCGCAAGGCATTGCAGTCATCGGCGGGGGACTACAGTAATCTAATTCAGACCGTACGCGGCACCGGCTACCGCTTCTCCGCCCGGGGTGCCACATGATGTTGATGCATAAGCTGTAATGAGTTGGGCCAGCACCGGAAGTCGTATCCTGCTGATTACGATCCTGGCGGTCTTGCTGGGCTGGTTTTACGGCTACCCCCTGGAGGCTGCTGTCCTTGTATTGCTGTGTGTGGTTGCGTTCTGGCTGTTCCAGATGCACCGCGTGCAGCTTTGGCTGCAGAATCCACAGCAGCCGCCACCGGATATCTATGGGATATGGGGAGAATTAATTGCCCGGATCTACTCCAACCAGCGCAAGAATCGCGTGATCCAGGAGCAACTGCAGTCAAGCGTTGAGTACCTGCAGGACTCCCTCGCCTCCATGCGCGACGGTGTTGTTATGGTGGACGCCTACGGTGGCATCAAGTGGATGAATGCCGCTGTCGAGCCCCTGCTTGGTTTGCGTTACCCGGAGGATACTGGCCAGACTTTGACCAACCTGGTCAGGGCACCGGAATTCAATCGCTATTTTCTGGCCGGGGAGTATGCTGTGCCACTGGAATATGCCGCCACCGGTGACAGCAGGATTCACCTCAGAGTGGAAATAACCTATTTCGGCAAAGGAGAGCGGCTGTTGTTTGTGCGCGATGTGAGCACTGCTGTTCGCATGGAACAGATACGCAAGGATTTTGTTGCCAACGTATCCCACGAGTTACGTACGCCGCTGACAGTCATCAGTGGCTACCTCAGTAACTTTATCGCCAGCGCCGACAAACTTCCTGATGCGTACCGCAGGCCGTTGCAACAAATGAGCCAGCAAGCCGATCGCATGGAGAACCTGCTCAAGGATTTACTGTGGCTTTCCCGAATCGAAAGTGAGCAACGCGAGGAAAAACATGATCAGGTGAACGTGCGAGGCTTGTTACAGGAGTTGTGTGAAGAGTTAACTGATACTTACCCCGAACATAGCATTGAACTGAAACTTGAGAGTGATTGTATGGTTTTCGGCGATTACCGTGAACTCTACAGCGCCATC
>RCNC010002080.1_pt1 | contig 13399 bp, 11 predicted proteins | sample 2041301 | NCBI WGS metagenome assembly RCNC01 (sample SAMN09708231, study PRJNA481090) | Marine sediment metagenome, whole genome shotgun sequencing project. | biome: marine sediment; feature: ocean; material: sediment; isolation source: Sewage treatment plant 13A marine sediment (STP13A) ... | reverse complement strand
GGTGCCGATAAAACATCCATAATTGATAATATCTACTGTAAAAGAATATCTGATTGTCAGGTAGCCCAATCATCGGATCGTAGTTATACCAGAGTCTGTGGGATCAAATTTGTAAAGTTGTCACATAAGCAAAAACACCAATTGAACAAATTTATTCATGAATATACTGTCGCGCCTAAAGACTTGACCAGATGGCATGTCCAATTCACCTAATACCTGTTGAGATTTTTTTAGCTAATTTAAGTTCGCCAGTTGAAATCATTGACTGCACCATATCGGTTTACAATTGAAAGGAAGTTGCAATGGAAAAAATACCATTTCCTGATAACGGTGGAAGGCGTTGCGATAACGACAGACGCATAAAATTGGAATCTTCATTTACTGATGAACAAAGGTCAGATAAAGATCGCCGAAGCGGCTTTGATAGACGCCAATCACCAAGGCATTAGCGATAGTCTAACAGAGCATGAGTAGGGTCAATTGTGGCCCTGTTTTTTGTTTGATAGCTCCAACTTATCAACGGATATAGGCGACTCTGAGAAGCCGTGATACCATACTTTCAAGACAGATCCTGCCTCTCATCGTGAAATGTACAGACCACAATATATAGACATGCTAATTATCAAGAGAGAGTGGAGACTTCTGGCATTCTTCAATGTCAGCTGGTGACATCCAACTATTCACTACCCATGATAAGGTTTTTATGCCTGCGATAACGGTTTGAGAACTGGACTTTCATCCCGATTTAAAGGAGGCTCTCTGTGGATATATCCTATCGAAATGACCAAAAAGAAGATTGTGCGGCTCTGGCCGAATTTGTCAGTATCGCATCCGGAGGTGTCATAGCGTTTTTATAAAAACCGCGGTTTCGAGGTTGTCGAAAATATAGAATTGAAATCGCATGCGCTTATTCCCCATGAGGGGGGATGCTTTCTGATGCGGTGTAAACTTGATCCCTGACGGATTATAAATATCGCATGCGTCATTGATCGACGGGTAGGTCGCCCCGGTTATAAAAGAGGAAATTGTAGGAGATAGTATGGCTTTCAATAGTCCAAAGGTAGGCATACTATCCCGTTGGTAAAAAATGAAAAAACATCCAACGTGGCTTGCCACGGTGTTAGCGAGCGAATCTCAATAAGATAAACTTCCTTACAGTCGAAGATCTCTCTCCATAAAATCCTTCAAAACAGAATTGAAGACAGTCTCTTTGCGGCCCATGCTTCTTCCTTGACATTCACAAAAAAATGCAAAGAGTTAATAGATACCACTTTGTGTCAGTTTGACATTGTTTTTGAAGAACACCAACCCTTCAACATCCATGAGATGAAAGGAGGTTTGAAATGAAGATAAACAAAACAGCCCTCATCTCCGTATTTATAATTTACTTGACGTTGCTTCCGGTCCTGGGTCTGTCGGCCGAGGTCGAAATCAAGGTAGTCCCGGTTGCCGATCATATCTACATGCTCGTTGGCCAGGGCGGGAACATCGGACTATTTGTCGGTGAGGATGGAACCTTCCTGGGCGATAAAAAACAGCTGCAAGAATACCGCGAAATGCTTGCTGTTGCCTACGAGCGATTAAACAGCTTAAAAGCCCAGGGCAAAACCGCGCAGGAAGCTGTTGCTGCCAAGCCGCTGGCTGATCTTGAAGCCACATGGGGCAAGGGCGTCTTTAACGGGGACCGCTGGATAGAGCTGATCTATTCCGGTGCCTGATGGAAAAATCCTTGACATGGGCGGGCTATTGCTGTAATTCGCAAAAAAACTTAAAAGGTGTTGAGGAATCTCAGTGAAAAAAATATACTCAGGCAGCGAATACTATTATTACTGGTTTTATTACGGGACCGGTCTGCCTGGGGTGCGCTGAGATAAACGAATAAAGCATAGAGCGCAAAAAGCCGCGGGCAAACTGGCCCGCGGCTTTTTTTATTTCAGGCTGCGGGAACGTCCCACGGCCTTTTCCGTCTCTGACAAATTTTCATGCTCGGCTACGCATAATAGACCATGCGACAATCACTGTTCATACTCAGGAAATTATCTCAATGTTGGGCATGAAAATTTGGAAATATAAAGTTTACAATAAAGATGGTTTCATTCAGGCCATGGCGGCCAGGAAAATTAATCTTGTCTGTCAGTTTTGGCCAAGCAACCACAAGTGAAAATGTAAGCTATTAATGGCGAGATGTTTTATAAATATTATTAAACTTTTATTTATTTACATTAGAAACAGTCATCTGCACGGATGGATTTCTGGGCTTATACTTAAAGGCAAGAATAGAATCCAGAAATGGGACTAATTGTTTCTGATGAAGGGAAACGGAATATGCAGCAGATTACCGATTTAAGAATTGGCGGGTACGATCCACTGGTGGCGCCCAGGACCATGAAAAAGGAGTTGCCGATGACGGATGCGGCCGAGGAAACTGTCGTTTCCGGCCGTCAGGGGATTGAAGGCATTCTCAAGGGGGAGGACAAACGCCTGCTCGTGATCGTCGGCCCATGCTCCATTCATGATGAGAACTCCGCGCTCGAATACGCAGAGCGTTTAAGCGTGTTGCGAAAAAAGGTTGAAAATACCCTGTTCTTGGTGATGCGTGTCTATTTCGAAAAGCCGCGGACTTCAGTGGGGTGGAAAGGTCTGATCAACGACCCCCACATGGATGGGAGCTGTGACATCCAGACCGGGCTGCGCAGGGCACGCAAGCTCCTGCTGCAGATCAACGAAATGGGGCTGCCGGCCGCCACCGAGCTGCTGGAGACGATTACACCACAGTATGTGGATGATCTACTGAGCTGGGCCGCTATTGGTGCACGAACAACCGAATCGCAAACCCATCGTGAAATGGCCAGCGGCTTGTCCATGGCAGTGGGATTTAAAAATGCCACCGACGGTAATCTCAGTACAGCCATCAATGCTATGGTGGCAGCCAGAGCATCGCAGAGTTTTTTGGGGATCGACCAGGAGGGACAGACCTGTGTGGTCAAGACCAACGGTAACCAGACGGGCCACGTTGTCTTAAGGGGCGGCCGGCGGCCCAATTACGACGCCTTGAGCATCGGGGAGGCGCGCCTGGAGCTGGCCGGGAAAAACCTTCCCGAAGGGATCATGGTGGACTGCTCGCATGCCAATTCCAAAAAAAAATACCAGGGCCAATCCATTGTCTGGAAAAATATCGTAGAGCAGTATGTGCACGGCAATGACGCTATTATCGGCATGATGCTGGAAAGCCATCTGTACGAGGGTAACCAGAAATTTTCAAAAGACCTTGACCAGTTGAAATATGGCGTTTCCATCACTGATGAGTGCATTTCCTGGGAAACGACGGAGAAGCTGATCCGTTACGCCCATGAAAAACTGGGGCGGCTGCAGCACAATGTGCTGGCCTATGGCGGCCTGGAAGGCACGAAAACGTTGGATAAAATTCAGGAGCCGCTCTGGTGAAAACACTCAGCATTCAGGGCAGCGGGGGACGGTCGGATATCCATGTGGGTGAGTCGCTGGACAGGCTGGAGCACCATATCCCTAAGGACAGGCGTGCCATTATCATTACCGACAATGTCGTTCGGGATCTGTACGAGGACAGGTTTCCGCATGGCGACGTGATATCCATTGGGACCGGTGAAAAGATTAAAACGCTCGCTACCCTGGAACATATTCTCGAACGACTGATTGAGATGGAAACGGATCGGTCGGTATTCATTGTCGGGATAGGCGGGGGCATCGTCTGCGACATCACCGGGTTTGCCGCTTCAATCTATCTCAGGGGGGTCGATTTCGGATATGTATCCACGACGCTGTTGTCCCAGGTGGACGCCAGCGTCGGGGGGAAGACCGGCGTGAACTTCGGCGGCTATAAAAACATGGTTGGGGTTTTCAACCAACCCGGGTTTGTCATCTGCGATACTACCCTTTTGAAAACACTGCCGCCAGTCGAGGTTTCCTGCGGGTTTGCCGAAATAGTCAAACATGCCATCATTGCCGATGCGGGCATGTTCGCATTTCTCGAGGAAAACAGCAAAAGGGCCCTGAACCTGGAACGGTCGGTAATCCAGAGCCTGGTCTATGAATCCGTCAGCATCAAGGCCCGGGTGGTTGAATGTGATGAAAGGGAAAAAGGCGAGCGACGCAAACTCAATTTTGGCCACACCTTTGGTCATGCTATTGAAAAGACCGCAGGTCTGCGCCATGGGGAGGCAGTCAGTCTTGGCATGGTGATCGCCGGGGCACTTTCAGTGGACAAGGGATTGCTGCACCCTGACGAGCAGGCCAGAATCGTTGCCCTGCTGAAAAGCCTGGGGCTCCCTGTCCGCATCCAAGTGGACAAGGAAGTCGTGTTGGATGCCATGCTGAAGGACAAAAAGCGGGAAGGGGACAGCATCAAATTCGTGCTGGCCGATGGACTGGGCAAGGCTTTGGTGCAGGATGTCACCCTGGGTGAACTCGAGGAGATTGTGAGGCGTTTTGATTAGCCCCTCAGGCGTTATTGTAAATATACTTAATTTTATAGAAACAGGCGCACGTATTCTGCATAAACTTCGATGCTGGTATTTAATGTTTTTCGGGATGGGTTAAATCAAGTTGGATAAATTAACGAAAAATATTGGCGATATATATGCTGACAAGGCAACCCAACTGTTCGGCGTGTTCGGGGATCCTGTGGCCCACAGCCTGAGCCCGGCCATGCACAACCGGGCGTTTGCATATGCGGGTTACAAGGGTGTGTATCTTCCGTTTCAAGTTGAAGAGATCGAACCGGCCGTAGTGGCGGTGAAGACGCTGGGTATCAGCGGCATCAGTGTCACCTTGCCGCACAAGGTTGCAGTGATGGAATATCTTGATCGGCTGGACCCTTTGGCTGAACGGATCGGGGCGGTCAACACCATCGTGAACGCGGACGGGGTGCTCACTGGTTACAACACCGACTGCTTCGGGGCTGTCAGTGCTCTGGTGCAGCACACGGATATCAGTGGCAAGGATGTTGCCATCATTGGAGCGGGCGGGGCTGCCCGGGCCATTGGCTGGGGCATGGTGGATGCCGGCGGCAATGTTACCATCATCAATCGTTCTGCTGAAAACGGTGAGAAACTGGCCAAGGATCTGTCTTCGGATTTTCTGCCGCTCGATGGGGTGGGCAAACTGGAAGCCGACATCCTCATCAACACGACACCCGTGGGCATGCACCCCCACACTGCTGATCTGCCGGTCCCGGCTGAAATTTTCCGCCGGGGGATGCTGGTAATGGACATTGTTTACACGCCCCTCAAAACGGAATTTTTAAAGCAGGCCCAGGTGGCGGGCAGCAGGATCATCGATGGATTGACCATGTTTGTACTTCAGGGGGCCCGCCAGTTCGAGCTATGGACCGGCCTGGAAGCACCGGTGGACGCCATGCGCGAGGCAGTGCTTGGGGAGCTTGGGAACCAGTAAAAGAGACCATGAGTTGACGGTAGTCGGTAGACTGTGGTCGGTGGTCGGGTGAACCACAGAAGACGGAAGAGAGCAGAATAGCAGAAGGTGAGAAGATCAGAGGTCCAGATGCCAAAGGTTGGAAGTCAAAGGAAGCAGGGCTGAAGCCCTGGCCTACATCCCCATTCCTCGAACCAACCATGTAGTGCAGGGATTTATCCCTGCCATTAGCTGGACGCAAGGTACAAAACAGTTAAAGTGACAACTTTTGATCAGGATTTGACTGTCGGAAAACCTTGAACCGCAAAGACGCAAAACACGCTAAGAAGGGCGTTTTAGATAAGACCTTTGCGTACTTGGCGTCTTGAGCGTAGCGGGCGGTTAAGGGGTCAGAGGACATAGGCCAGAGGACAGAGACCAAAAAAAATAACCACAAAGGCACAAAGGACACAAAGAGAACATTATCATAATCCAATAGGCGCAACCCGACACCTGACACAGGGTTAAATAGCAATTACGTGACAACTTTTGATCAAGACTTGATCTGAACCGCAAAGGTGCAAAGTTCGCTAAGAAGATCGTTTTTAATAAGCCAAGAGACTGAAACCTAATGGCAATTTCGATAGCGTTTGGAGTGAACTGTTTTTGATTATGTCACTCGCTATCAATATCATATAGCAACCTATATTTCGGAACGTTATTTTGCCAAACGCTATAAAATGATACAAATCAAAACACACCCCATCAAACCCTGCGCGGTGAGCGTACCCGGTTCCAAGAGTTTTTCTCACCGGATGCTTATGGCATCGGCACTCTCAAACGGCGAGTGCGCTGTAGATAACTGTTTGCAGAGCGATGACACGCGTTTCACTATTAAAGCCTTGAAGCAATTTGGTGTGCGGGTAGAAGAAAACAGACAGCAGTTGTCGATCAAAGGGAAGAATGGCCGGTTCGATGCCAGCGAGGAACCTGTGTTTCTGGGAAATTCCGGCACATCCATGCGTCTTTTAACGGCGTTGGCTGCTCTGGGAAAGGGCAGGTATATTCTGACCGGTACCGAGCGCATGCAGGAACGCCCTCTTAATGACCTGTTGGACGGCCTCGGACAGATCAATGTCGCTGTGCACTCCGTTAAAGACAACGGGTGCCCGCCAGTGGAAGTGATTGGGAGTCTTGTTCAGGGCGGCAGTATGCGGCTGCGTTGCGGAACCAGCAGCCAGTATCTGTCCGCCATCCTTTTGATAGCGCCGTGTACCCGCCAGGGTATTGAAATAGAGGTAATCGAAGGACCGGTCTCCAAGCCCTATATCGACATGACCATCCATGTGATGGAGCAGTTCGGGATTCATGTGGAAAGATCCGGCCACCACTATTTCAAGGTTGCGGGTGGGCAGATTTACCAGCCCGGAAGGTACGTTGTCGAGCCGGATTGCTCCCAGGCCGGCTATTTCTGGGCGGCCGCCGCTGTCGCCGGATCCAAGGTCAAGGTTTTGGGGACCACGCTGGATTCCCTGCAGGGCGATATTCGGTTGCTGCAGTTGTTTAAAGCCATGGGATGTCGGATCGAACAGGAGAAAGACGGGCTGCGGCTGGTAGGGGGCCGGTTGAAAGGCATAGACGCGGACATGTCGAATATGCCGGACATGGTGCCAACGCTTGCTGTGGTGTCTGCCTTTGCCAGTGGAACCACGCGGATCAGAAACGTGGCCCACCTCAGGGTCAAAGAGAGTGACCGCCTGGCTTCCGTGGCAGACGGGCTGACCAGGATGGGTATATCAACGGTTATTACGGAAGACGGCCTGGTGGTTGAGGGCGGCCAGCCCTACGGCGCCGAGATTGAAACTTATGACGATCACCGCATTGCCATGAGTTTTGCCGTGGCCGGTCTGGTAACGCCGGGTGTCATTATCCGCGACGAGCGCTGTGTGGAAAAATCGTTTCCTAACTTCTGGGAAGTATTCGGGGCGCTTTGAAAGAACCATTTGAACATAATAACGTAATGATGAATATAATTCTGATCGGCTACCGGTGTTCAGGAAAGACATCGGTGGGGAAACGCCTGGCCCAAAAGCTGGGGTGGCTGTTTGTGGACACAGACGATCGGCTGGTGGAGAAGGACGGTCGTTCAATCAAAGAAATCGTTGAGGGAAACGGATGGGAAGACTTCCGCCGGCTGGAGAAAGAGGTGATTCAGGCGGTATGCGCTCAGAACAAAACCGTGATCGCCACCGGCGGCGGAGCTATTCTTGATCCTGCAAATGTCGAGGTGATGCAAAAATGCGGTCAAGTGATATGGCTGAAGGTGTCCCCGCAAATAGTGAAACAGCGTATGACCCGGGATGAGGGTACGGACACCCTGCGCCCGGCTTTGACGTCCAGGGGCCTCTATGAAGAAATCATCGACGTGTTGAAGGAGAGAAACCCCATATACGAGCAGACCATGGATTTTTCCATCGACACGGATAACCAAAATGTCATAGAGATTACGGATGCCACCATGCAGAAAATTATTGCCGGAAGGAACAAAAAGTATGAAGCTTGAAGGTCATCAAATGATAAGGTAGTTTAAAGGAAAATTTACAGCTTAATGAATAAAAATGAATCACGAAAACACGAAATCTTAAAAGCACGAAACTAAAGCAGCTTTTCGTGGTTTCTTTTTTTCGCGATTTCGTGATGAACGGTTGTTTTTAGATTTAGGCACTTAGATTAAGTAAATATCGGAGCAAACGCATATGTCGAGTTCTTTCGGACAAGTATTAAAAGTGACCACCTTTGGCGAGTCCCACGGCAAGGGCATTGGGGTCGTGGTCGACGGCTATCCTGCGGGCGTTTCTTTGCAGGAAGAAGATGTTCAGGTTCAGCTGGATCGGCGACGCCCCGGGCAGAGCAATTTGACGACGGACAGGGGTGAAATGGACAGGGTGACCCTATTGTCGGGGGTTGAGCACGGCCGGACATTGGGGATACCGATCACCCTTTTCGTGGCCAATAAGGATCAGCGGCCTGGTGACTACCAGAGCCTCAGGACGGTTCCCCGGCCGTCGCATGCCGATTACACCTATCAGGTCAAGTACGGCACCCGTTCATCGAGCGGCGGCGGGCGGGCCAGCGCCAGGGAAACCATTGCGCGCGTGGCAGCCGGGGCCGTAGCAGAAAAAATGATCCAACACCTAGCCGGCATCGACATTGTGGCCTGGGTCAGTTCGGTGGGGCTGTTGGATGTGCCGGCGTTCGACTGGGCTGATATCGACCGCGTCGATGTGGACCGCCATCCAGTGCGCTGCCCCCATGCGGAGACGGCCGATGCCATGGCTGAAATGATTTTAGAGGCCAAAGATCAGGGCAATTCCCTAGGCGGCATGATCACTTGTGTCTGCCGGAATGTGCCGGCCGGCCTGGGGGAGCCTGTTTTCGACAAGATGGAGGCCCTGCTGGCGCACGCCATGCTCTCCATACCGGCTACCAAAGGATTTGAGATCGGTTCGGGATTTGCGGGGACCCGTATGCGCGGTTCTGAACACAACGATCCTTTTATCTGCAGGGACGATCATCTGGGGACGGCCACCAACAACAGCGGCGGGGTGCAGGGCGGCATCACTAATGGTGAACCGATAGTTTTCAGGGTGGCCTTCAAACCGGTGGCAACCATAGGCCTGGAACAACAGACCGTCGATTTCGACGGTAAGTCAACAGTCCTCACGGCAAGGGGGCGCCACGACCCCTGCGTCCTTCCCCGCGCAGTGCCCATCGTTGAGGGTATGACGGCCCTGGTACTGGGGGACATGCTGCTCCAGCAAAAGATGAGGGAGACGGTTCAAGATGCAATTCGCTGAACGGATTGGCCGGATACAGGAGTCGCAGACGGTTCGGTTTACGGCTCTTATGCAGAAGCTGAAGCAGGAAGGGCGCGATATCATTAACTTCGCTGTCGGGGAACCGGAATATCCGACCCCTGACAACATCATCGCTGCCACCCAAGATGCCCTTGAGCAGGGGAAAACCCGCTATGGCCCGGTCCAGGGTGTAGCGGCGCTCAAATCAAAGCTTGCCGAACAGTTTGAAGGGTTTAACGAAAGCAACATTCTGTTGTCCAACGGCTCCAAACAGTGCCTGTATTCCATATTCCAGACATTGTGCGGGCCGGGTGACCAGGTGATTCTTTCAAAGCCCTACTGGGTCAGTCTTTCGGAGCAGGTCCGGTTGTCCGGTGCCGAGCCCGTGTTCGTGGACACGATAGAGCATCAACTCGACTGCGAGGGCATTGAAAGGGCGATCACCGACAGGACCCGGGTCATCCTGATCAACAATCCCAACAATCCCACGGGTGCGGTTTACCCCTGGGCGGATGTGAAGCGCATCGCCGAGCTGGCCCGGCAGCACGATTTGTTTCTCGTGTCCGACGAGGCATACGAGTTCTTTGTATATGATAATACACCCTTCAAGAGCCCCATGGAGATCGACAACATCCGTGAGCGCTGTGTGGTCGTCAGGAGTTTCTCCAAGAGCTACAGCATGACCGGTTTCAGGGTCGGATATGTGGCTGCCCCGGCAGTGGTTATCCAGGCGCTGTCAAAGCTCCAAAGCCACCTGACCGGCAACGTTTGCACCTTTGTGCAGGAGGGAGCCCTGGCAGCATTCGATCTTGGGGAGTCGTTTGTGGAGCGAATGCGGTCTGACCTGCAGCACAAGCGGGATGTCGCCTTTCAATATGCCGATAAATTGTTCAAATGCATCAAACCCGGGGGGGCATTTTACTTGTTTCCGGATGTGTCCGGACATTTGGGCAACAACAGAACCGCAGAAGATTTGGCAGCCATGCTGCTTCAAAAAACTGGTGTGGCCGTGGTTCCCGGCGAGGCGTTCGGTACGCAGAATCACATTCGAATTTCCTATGCTCTTTCTGAAAAGGATTTGATCGCGGGGTTTGAACGGATAACGGAGGTGTTATGATCGGTATCATCGGGTTTGGACGTTTTGGCTGTTTGATGTCCCAATACCTGGCCCGTGATTTCGAGGTCACGGTATTTGACAGTGGCGGCAAAGCAATGGAAATCGAGAAGACCGGCGCCACGGCCGCATCCTTTGAGCAGGTCTGCCAGGAGGAAATCGTAATTCTGCCGGTGCCTATATCTGTTTTCAAGGAGACCCTGGAGAAAATCAAGCCCCTCATCCGGGAGGGCGCACTGGTCGTTGACGTCTGTTCGGTCAAAGCCTATCCGGTTTCTCTGATGCAGGAGATCCTGCCTGAGGGCGTTTCCATCCTGGCGACACACCCCATGTTCGGCCCGGACAGTGCGGCCGATTCTCTAGAGGGGCGCAAGATTGTATTGTGCAAGGAAAGGATAGAAGAAGAGCAGTACCAGAAGATAAAGTCCTACCTGGACGGCAAAGGGCTGCACACCATCGAGGCCACTCCGGATGAACACGACCACCAGATTTCCGTCAGCCTGGCCTTGACCCATTTCATTGGCAGGTCTCTATCGGAATTCGGGGCGCAGCCCCTGGGGATCGACACCGAAGGGTATAAACGTCTACTGCATGTCTTGGAAGTGGTGGAAAACGACACCTGGCAGTTGTTTGTGGACATGCACCGCTACAACCCGCATGCCGACAAACACCGGTCGGAAATGATCGCCGCCATAAATCGCGTCAACCGTAAGTTGGAGGAAAGTATGGAGGAAAGGCATGACTGATCAGAAAAAAATCATGGTCGTCCACGGACCGAACCTGAACATGCTGGGAAAAAGGGAACCAGAGGTGTACGGCACCACCACCCTGGATGACATCAACGGAATGCTGGAGCGGCGGGCCGCAGAGCTGGGCCTTGTGGTGGAGGCGTTTCAGTCCAACCACGAAGGGGAGTTGGTGGATAAGATCCAGGAGGCCGTCAATACTTGTAATGGCATGATCATCAATCCGGCCGCCTACACCCACACCAGCGTGGCCATCAAAGACGCCCTGCTGTTGCTGGATGTTCCGGTGGTTGAAGTTCACATTTCCAATGTGTACAAGCGGGAACCGTTCCGTCATGTATCCATGGTATCTGATGTGGTGACCGGAAAAATTGTCGGGCTCGGGGTTCATGGTTATAAATTAGCACTTGATGCCCTGGCGGAAATGGTGTAGGGGGTAGTTCTCTTCGTGTGATTACAATACACGGCTTCGCCGCTATAGTTGAGGAAAAGAGACAAGTAACATGCACAAACAAATGAACAAACACAACTGTAACTGGTGGTAGGCTGATATAATAGGGCCTGCCGAAGGGAGTTTTTGCGTTTGATTAGAGGATAACATTTGAATCATACAAGCCGCGGGTAGCCAACAGCCTGCGGTTTTTTTATGTCTAAAAAGGTCGCGGGCAATCCAAGCTCACGGCCTTTTTCTTTGGCGCACATTGGAACTGGGGATTCCCTTTTCCGACCCCACGGCGGACGGGCCTGTCATCCAACGGTCGTCGTCCCGGTCCCTACAGAACGGGATGAGTCTTAAGTCCGTCATGGCCATGACCCGTGAGCTGCGGAAGGAGACGGATATCCCCATTATTCTATTCAGCTACTACAATCCTATCCTGGCGTACGGCCCAGTTGCTTTTTACGAAGAAGCGGTTGAGGCGGGCGCTGATGGTGTGCTGGTGGTGGACCTTCCCCCTGAGGAATCCAATGAGATGACCGGCCTGTGGCCGGGGGATAACCTTTCCCTGATCCGGCTGGTGGCCCCGACAACCCCCGGCGACCGCATGGCCTATATTGTCCAAACCGCTACCGGGTTTCTTTATCTGGTGTCAAAAACAGGTGTTACCGGCAGTGTTGGACTGGACCTTACAGCGGTTGCCGCTAACACGGCGGCCTTGAAATCGATTTCCAGCCTGCCGGTCTGCGTGGGGTTCGGCATTTCCACACCCGAAGATGTCGCCACCATTGCAGCTACTGCGGACGGGGTCGTGATCGGCAGCGCCTTTGAAAAGATCATCGAAGATAACCTGGAAAACCCGAATCTGGTTGCCATGATGGGCGATACCGTGAGGCGGCTCAAGGCGGCGACGGTAAGATAGGATTCAAAGATTCAAGGGGCCAAGTGATAAGAAGTGAAGCGTCAGCGCTCAATGATCGAGGCTTCAACGCTAAAAGCCAAAAACTGGGGTACTACGAAGCGATATATATCAGCGATCAAAAAAGTAGATGTATCTGATACCATTGGAAACCTCGTAAGTTAGTCAGTATGGCAAACCAGAAATGCCTTTGTCTGGGTACTCCAACTAAGGCGTTTATTCAGCAGGGACACAACAAGCCGGTATACCAAACCGTCCTGACCTATGCTTGAATTGACAAGGCTGATATTAAGGTCATGACATTGCCTGACAGTATGTTATCGCAGGTTTTCAGTGGCCTCTAATACCGTTGATGAGTTGGAGCCATCCAGGGTGCAGGGCAATAGACTTATGCCAGTAATCAATTGTTTTGCTGATAATAAGCTCATACCATATCTTGTACATGCCCAACTCAAGAATGTTAAAATTTTAGATCAGTATGTAAATATCTACCGCCTCGTTGAATTCTCAATATTTTAAGCCTTCCCTAAATATTCAGATACTATTGACATGATATAGTAATCAACACCTCTGAAAGGCACTATCCGACAATTGAATAGATCATTTTATATAGTGATTTTAATATATTAGACTTAATCATATAATCTTCAAATCCCGACAATCCTTGAATGTGATGTAATCTTTATCTGCACCGATCCCAGCAACATTGATATTGCCGTTTCTAATCTTTGAAAAAGCATGGGGGATATTTTGACTGGTATTATTATGGAGCATTCTGAGATTGATAATTTCAAGCCAAATGATGTGAGATCCTGAAGAATACCATTTATAGTCCTGAAATAATGGAAAAATGGGCAATGGCAAGTAGTCTTTAATTTTTGGTGCCACTGATCGTATATACCATATGTGGAAGTGCCCAATTTTTATCTGGATTGAGTT
>RCNC010002077.1_pt1 | contig 13406 bp, 14 predicted proteins | sample 2041301 | NCBI WGS metagenome assembly RCNC01 (sample SAMN09708231, study PRJNA481090) | Marine sediment metagenome, whole genome shotgun sequencing project. | biome: marine sediment; feature: ocean; material: sediment; isolation source: Sewage treatment plant 13A marine sediment (STP13A) ... | reverse complement strand
GAGGAACTCCATCTGTATTAGAGACAAGTGAAATCAATGATCTTATCAATGTGGTTTATTCAAATTATCAGGTAGCTGAAAACCCGGAAATAACTTTAGAGGCCAATCCCGATGATTTGTCCACGGAAAAGTTACTGCAATTATCCAAAAGTCCAATTAATCGTTTGAGCATAGGTATTCAATCTTTTTTCGAGGAAGATTTGAAGTTGATGAACCGCGCCCATAATGCTAAAGAAGCGGAGCAATGCATTAAAGAAGCAACACAGTACTTTGACAATATTTCCATAGACCTTATTTACGGCATACCTGATATGACAAATGAACATTGGCGGCAGAATATTGAAAAGGCCCTTTCTTTTGGTATTCCACACATTTCGTCCTATGCATTGACTGTTGAGCCAAAAACCGCCTTGGCGAATTTTATAAAAAAGGGAAAAGTAAAACCTGTTGACGACGAACAGGCGCAGATGCAGTTTCATATTTTATACGATGTTTTAACGAGAGAGGGATTTGATTGCTACGAAGTTTCCAACTTCGGAAAACCAGGTTGTTATTCCAAAAACAATACGGCCTATTGGTTAGGGAAAAAGTATATGGGCGTTGGCCCATCCGCCCATTCCTATGATGGTGAACGTAGAGGTTGGAATATAAACAATAACCCAAAATACCTCAAGGCTATCGAGAAAGGGGAATTGCCTATGGAAACTGAAGTTCTTTCTAAAAACGACAAGTACAATGAGTACGTTATGACAGGCTTACGAACAAGTTGGGGCATTTCTATGGAAAGAATCCAAAATGAATTTGGCGAAAAATATAGTAAGCATTTAACCCAACAAATTAAGAAATATGTAGAACAACAATTATTGATAGTGTCAGAAGACCAATTAGTGGCCACAAAAAAAGGAAAGTTTTTGATAGATGGGATTGCTTCAGATCTATTTATCCTGAACTAGATTCAGGATTTATGATTAACTTGTCCTGAAGTCATTTCAGGATCAATTTAAAGGTGTGACAAAAGGCTATTTTTATATTTTGAGCAATTCTACAAGAACTATACTATATTCGGGCGCTACAAAGGATCTTTTTAATAGGATAAGACTACATGGAAAAGGAAAAGGTGGTGTGTTTACCAAAAAATACCACTTGAAATTTTTACTGTATTATGAAGAGTTTGAAGATTTAAGCGATGCTTTTGTTAGGGAAAAGCAAATAAAAAATTGGCATAAAGATTGGAAATGGAATTTGATAAAAAAAGTAAATCCTGATTTACAGGATTTAAGTCCTAGACTAAAATAAATACTGAAACAAGTTCAGCATAAATGATAGCATCAATAAAAGTAAATAACAGAAATCATACAATTGATTTAACCAACCCATTGGATATTTCAATACCCATGAAAGGCGATGCATCTGATGTCAATGCGTGGTACATAGAGCACCCCAAAATTGAACCCCATACCGAGGGTGAATTTGTTGGGGCAGTTTCAGCAGGCGCGGCCATTAATTTCAATGATATTTGGTTCAGTCCCCATGCCCATGGAACCCATACGGAGTGTGTGGGCCACCTTACCGAAGAAGTTCACTCCATCAATAAAAATCTGAGTCGATATTTCTTCTATGCTGAGGTACTAACTATCGCCCCAGAAAAATATCAAGATGATTTTGTGATATCGAAAAAGCAATTGCAATATGCGTTCGGGAATAAGAAGAGAGACGCTGTAATTATCAGGACATTGCCTAATTTAAAGGATAAGACCTCTAAACAATACTCAAATACCAATCCCCCCTATCTCGTAGAAGAGGCGGTTCAATTTTTAGTGAATAAAGGAGTTGAACATCTGTTGATTGATTTACCATCGGTTGATAAAGAAAGAGATGGCGGAGCACTTTTGGGACATAGGGCTTTCTGGAATATGGATGGCAAGATACGTAACCAAGCAACGATTACAGAATTTATCTTTGTTCCAAATGCCATTGAAGACGGCACCTATTTTCTTAATTTACAAGTAGCGCCTTTTGAGAATGACGCCTCACCGAGCAGACCTGTATTATATAAAATTTTGGATTCATGAAAGTATTGCTAAAAATTGAGGAGCTGATGATGTTTGTGCTTGGCATATTCATGTTCGGTTTACTGGGATACCAGTGGTGGTGGTTTTTGGTACTTATACTCTTACCAGACATAGGAATGTTGGGCTATCTTTTCAGTAGTAAAATTGGGGCTATCACCTATAATCTTTTCCACCATAAGGGATTGGCTATTCTTTTATATTTTTTGGGGATGTATTTTTCGTCACCCATCATTCAGTTATCTGGGATTATTTTATTTTCACATTCCTCATTGGATAGGGTTTTGGGATACGGATTAAAATATGATAAAGGATTTAAGTACACCCATTTAGGGGAAATTGGCAATAAAAATGGATAGCATTTTTGAGGTTTTTATGGGATTAATACTTGGTGCCATAACCATGTATTGGATGTTTTCGTTATTCAGAAAAAAGAAGAGGAAAGAGCTCACAGAATATCAATCTACTGTACTGTTAGAAAAAATAAAGAGCGTTTGTAAACTTATTTCGGTAGAAGGCGATTTTGCCGAAATTTATAAATATGAAAATACCAAGGAACGCTTTATGAGCTTGGTGAGCAGCAAAAAGAAAGCTTTGATAGTTATTAATGCCAAAGCCCAAATCGGATATGACTTGCAGAAGATATTTATGCATGCCGATAATGAAAAGAAGGAAATAATCTTGACCAATTTTCCTGAGCCTGAAGTAATTTCAATTGAACCGGAATTGGAATTTTATGATATTCAGAACGGACTCTTCAATACTTTTACGCCAAACGACCTTACTTCATTGAATAAGGAGGCAAAAAAGCACATTTTGGAAAAAATACCTGAAAGTGGTTTGATGGATACTGCAAAACGTGAAGCTGTGGAAGCAGTGCTTCTTATTGAAAAGATTGTGGAGACTATAGGCTGGAAATTGGATTATAAAGCTTTGAAGATACCTGAAAAGCAAAAAAAAATATTCGATGAATGAAAAATATTATATGCACATTACTATTTTTAACTTTCACTATAGCCAGTAATGGTCAAACAGAGAACACTATGAGAGAATTCGATGCAAATTTTGCACACACTGTTTATTTTTGGCTATCAAATCCGGATAATCAAGAGGATCGAACTGCTTTTGAAACTTCCCTGAAGAAGTTTTTGAATAATTCGGCCTACGCAAAAACCAATTTTATTGGAACACCCCCTAGGGCTAGTCGAGATGTTGTTGATGGGTCATTTACCTATTCCTTGATTGTCACTTTTGAATCGGCCGATGCCCAACAAAAATATCAAGATGAGGCACCACATAAATTATTCATTGAGGAATCGAGCCATCTTTGGACCAAGGTTATAGTTTACGATTCCGCAGGAATTTAACCTTAGAATATGCATATTGAAGCATTTAGGGAATATTGTATCTCAAAAAAAGGCATAACAGAAGAGTTTCCTTTTGATGAACAAACGTTGGTATTCAAAGTCATGGGCAAAATGTTCGCCTTAGTGCCATTAGAACGAATTCCTTCGCAAGCCAACCTCAAATGTGATCCTGAAAAAGCAATTGTTTTGCGAGAGGAACATGACGGTATAATTACCCCGGGATACCATATGAGCAAGGTACATTGGAATACACTTTACTTGGAAAATCTTCCACCAAAATTGATTATGGAATTGGTAGATCATTCCTATGACCTAGTGGTTTCAAAATTTACCAAGAAATTAAAAGCGGAATTAGATGCATTAGAATAAGTGATGGGAAATAGACTTGATTATATCATTGCCGATTTAAAAGAATGTTTTGATGGTAAACCATGGTATGGTGATTCAGTTATGAAAAAATTGGATGCCGTGGGTTGGCAATGTGTGAATGACCAAATTTATGGGAACAAAACTATAGCAATTTTAGTACAGCATATGATTAACTGGCGAATTTTCGTATTGAAAAAATTGCAAGGCGATGTGGTTTATGACATCATTATTGATGAATTGAATGATTGGACACAGATTCATATCAGTAACGAGCAGGAGTGGAATTTAATGAAGCAAGAAATTCGCAATACGCAGAAAGAACTCTTGGAACTTTTGGCCAATTGTACGGATGAACTTCTTGATGAAAAAGTGCCTGGCAAAAAGTATGATTTTGGTCCTATTTTGAAGAGTATTGCCCAGCATGACATCTATCATTTAGGGCAGATTGCAATGCTGAATGCCAAGAGCAAAAGCTAGCGTAGTTTAATTATCTTTACAGGCTTTAAAAGCCATTTCCCAAATGCAAGATCTTACAGCGTTTTACAACAGTCAAATCTCGAATTACAAAAGTCAATTGTCACAAGTAAAAAAACAATTGTATGCTTCGAGTATGCTACGATTGGTCATTTTTTGCACAGCGTTAATCGGTGTATATTTCTCTTTTGACAGTGCAAGATTGGTTTGGGCTATCGTTGCAATCACCATTGTTCTTTTTGTTTTTTTTGTTTCAAGACATTCCGATTTACAATATAAAAGGGATAGATTAAAAGCATTGCTGAAAATAAATACCACAGAAATTGAAGTGCTTCAACGAAAATTCCATCATTTGCCCGATGGCAATGAGTTTAAGAACCCGGACCATTATTTTAGTCAGGACATTGATTTGTTTGGGCGGGGTTCATTTTATCAATATGCAAACAGAACGGTATTAAAACAAGGTAGTGAGGTTTTTTCGTCCATATTGCTTGAGAATTCTATAGCGGATATTCCAGCGAAGCAAAAAGCTATCGAGGAATTAGGTCAGATGCCGATGTGGAGACAAGAGTTTTCTGCCGTGGCTTCATTGGCCAAAACGGAAACTTCAACCAATGTAATAATAAAGTGGCTAAGTAATTATACTTCCTTTATTCCAAATATGATGCAATATTTGCCTTGGGTGTTTTCCTTTGCATCCATTGGTGTTATAGTACTTTATTTTCTAAGTATTTTACCAGAATCGATGTTGTTCTTTTGGCTTATACTCGGATTGGGAGTTACTGGGATATTCACAAAGAAAATCACTAAACTGGCTTCAGATACTTCTAAAGTTCAAAGCACCTTTGAACAATACAACAAATTATTGACCATTCTTGAGGAAACTGAATTCAAGTCTTCACTTTTAAAAGAAAAAAGGGAACGGGTCGTAAATGATAAACAGAAAACGTCTTTGGTCCTTAGGGAATTTTCAAAGCTTTTGAACAGTCTAGATCAAAACTACAATATTATTTACCTGATTTTTGGTAATGGATTCTTTCTAAGAAGCCTATACACTTGTTTTCAGATTGAAAAATGGATAAAGGCGTATGGAAGTTCTGTAGAAGAATGGTTCAAGGTAATAGCATTTTTTGATGCCTATAATAGTTTAGGGAACTTTGTCTTTAACCATCCCGAGTATTCTTTTCCAATGATTTTGGATGAAAAACCCGTCTTGATATCAAAGGATACAGGACATCCTTTATTGGACCCAGATAAGAGGATTTCGAATGATTTTCAAATTGATAATGAGCAGTTTTTTATTATTACAGGAGCCAATATGGCGGGAAAAAGCACCTTTTTACGAACGGTTTCCCTACAAATTGTGATGGCTAACATAGGATTGCCCATTTGTGCCTCGAGTGCGGAATACACCCCTATAAAATTGATAACCAGCATGCGAACGGCCGATTCGCTTACTGATGATGAATCCTATTTCTTTTCTGAACTAAAACGCTTGAAATTCATTGTTGATGAAATTAAAAGCGACCGTTATTTTATCGTTTTGGATGAAATATTGAAAGGCACAAATAGTACGGATAAGGCGATTGGATCCAGGAAATTTGTTGAAAAACTGGTAACTTCAAAATCAACAGGAATCATAGCAACTCATGATTTAAGCCTATGTGATGCAGCTAAGGATTTACCGCAGGTCCAAAACTTTTATTTTGATGCTGAAATCATTAATGACGAATTGCATTTTGATTACAAATTCAAAACAGGAATTTGCCAGAATATGAATGCCTCCTTCTTATTGAAAAAGATGGAGATTGTTGAGTAGTTTTTCGTTCCTGTGAAGAAAGGAATCTGGGACTAAACTTCTATTCAGACTTTTGTACATCTTCAGGACTCCTTTTATTCCATAACATAAATAACAAAGCTAATCCTATTAGGGCTGCGGTAGATGCGGCACCAATAATTATAGGGTCTATGTTGCATTGCAACCAGGTATATGGCGCTGATAAATCTCTTAAAAAAGTACCCCAAACAATGACTAAAATACTAAAGACAACTGACAAAATTCCTTGGAGCTTGGTAATCTTCACATTGTAAATAGCTAATAGAAACAAGCCTAAGATGCCCCCGCCAAAAATACCTGAAATCTGCCACCATACATCCAACGCACTTTTGGCCTTAATCATTAAGAGGGCAAAACCAATACCTAAAATACCCCATATGATTGTCGACCATCGAAGTATGTTAAGACTGTTCTTTTTGGATGCATCTGCGTTGATGTATTTCTTATAGAAATCGATATAAAAAACGGTTGCGGAACTGTTGAGGGCTGAATCTACAGTGCTCATAGAAGCGGCCATAATCGCTGCAATCATTAAACCTTTAATACCCATAGGAAGTTGGGTTGCAATGAAAAAGGGAAATACTTGGTCGCCTTTGGTGATACTTTCATGCAGTATATGTGCATCTCCTCCATAGTAAGAAAACAAGGCGGTGCCAATAAAAAGGAAAATAGCGGTCAAAGGCAAATAGATCAACATAGCAATCCATACCGATTTTTTAGCTTCCTTTTCGGTGGCTACAGAACTGTATTTCTGGGTAAAATTTTGATCGGCAATCAGGTTGCGCACGTTTTCCGTAACCCCATAAATAACCATTACCCAAATGGTTCGACTGCTAAAAGATAAGTTAGAATCCCCTAGACTGAACTTGTTGTTATCAAAAGCTTTTTGAATCAAATTATATGGCTGGGCAAAAACCTCTGTGGTTAGCATGTAGCCCACAAAAAATATACCTCCTATCATAATGATAGACTGCATTACATCTGTCCAAATGACAGCTTCCATGCCTCCCATTAGGGTATAGATGATGGTAATAGCCCCAACAATCATGATTACCGTGCCGATATCGGCATTTACGAACGAAGACAATAGCAATGAAGATAAGTATAGGATTACTGCGACCCTTCCGACCATAAACAGTAAGAAAGAAAATGCCGCATAAATACGACCCCAGCCGCCAACTCGTTCTTCCAAATAACTATATACTGATATGATTTTATGCTTACGATAATGAGGGATTACGTACTTGGCAACAAACCAGGTTACGGGTATGGCTGTAAGTGCAAAAATCAAAGGATGCCAGTTGTCATCAAATGCCTTTCCAGGAACGGCAATGTAAGATATACTACTGGTATAGGTGCTCATTACTGCGATACCAGCAGCCCAAGCGGGAATACTTCGATCCGCGACCATGAACTGTTCTGAGGTTTTGCTCTTTCTAAAAAAGTAAACACCCATACACAGAAGAACAAGTCCGTATGCCATAATTATGACCACATCAATGGTGCTCAGTTCATAGTTCATATGGTAGGGTATTCGTCTTCATAAGGAAAATCCGCTAAATACGCTTTTATGTGGTCTCGTTCAAGTGCGTTGAATCGCTGTAAAGGTTGCACCGTATGGTCATCACAAAGGCCCATTACCGACAATGTACATTTGGTTCCTTTTATATATTTTGATTCCTGTTTTCCTACGCTGTATATTGTATTGCTAATCCAGTTCACTCTATCAAGATGTTTAGAAATGGCTTTGGCATCATTTATCAAACAGGCCTCGTACAAAGCTACGAACAACTTCGGGAAAAAGTTAGCGCCGCCTGCCACCGCTCCGTGTCCACCTTTCTGGATCGTTTCCGGTAAAAAAGCTTCATCTCCGGTAATAATTGAAAATGTCGGGTCAGACTTGAATTCTTCAATCAATGAAAAAAGATAATCCTGATTTCCAGAACTATCCTTAATACCAATAGCACCGAGTTCTTTTGCCATTTTTAGTGTATCTAATGAAAGATGTAATTTGGTACAGCTAGGCATATTGTACATTAAAAAAGGCAAAGGTAGTTGTGGGGCCAACGCCTCTAAATAATCTTGCATTTCGCCCTGCGAAATCGGTAAATAATATGGTGGGGCTACTACCAAAATATCAGCGCCAGCTTCTTTGGCGTGGTTAGCAAGTTCTAAAGATTCATTAAATGAAGTATCGGTGATGCATACCAGAACAGGCACCCTCCTGTTTACAATAGTGCAGGCCTCTGAGACCAATTGTTTTCTGAGCTTATGGTCGAGACTAGGCCCTTCCCCTGTGGTGCCCAATAAAAAGATACCATGAATTCCGCCCACCAACATGTGTTCTAATAAGTTATTGAGTCCACGGACATCCAAATCACCGTTTTCGAGCAACGGAGTTACCATAGGTGGGATTATTCCTTTTAGGGGCAGATTCATTTTAGCTAATTCTAATACTATCAAATAACGCAAAAATGCAATTGCCATGCCACCATAATTTTGCGTCATATACATTATATATTAACCCATTTTCTAGTTTTAATTCGTAATTTCAGTCCTTGTTGTTAAAATAAATACTAATGGAGTTTGTTTTTGAAAAAATTCATGTACCTAATAAGCAATCGTTTATTTCTCGAAAACTACCCTTAAAGTCAAACGACAACGTACATTCACACAAGAATTTCGAGCTCAATTTTATTACTTCCGGGTCGGGGCGAAGGATTGTTGGAGACCATATCTCAGGATTCGAAGCTGGAGACTTGGTATTGATGGCCCCTGATTTACCACATTGCTGGGAGGTACAAGAGGGAGAAAACCAAAAGGCATTTTGCATCGTCACCCATTTTTCTGAGGATATTGTAAGTTCTGATTTTTTTAAGATGCCCGAGTTGGAAAAGGTGGTGGACCTATTGAAACAATCGAAGCGCGGACTGCGGTTTAAGATTGAAAATGATGCTAAGATCCGTCGTATTCTTGAAAGAATGACTCGATTTGAAGGCTTGAAGTACTATATACAAATGCTCAAATTATTCAACGTGTTGCTAAAGATTAAGTACACGGAAAAATTATCGAACCCTATCGATCAAGAAGTAATTTTTTCTAAAAACCTTGAGAAAATCAACAAGGTGTACGCTTATGTGTTTCAGAACATTCAAGAAGGCGTAAAGTTAGAAGAGGCATCGGCAATGTTGCACATGGCGCCAAGTTCATTCTGCCGTTTTTTTAAGAAAAAGACCGATTTGACTTTTATGGAATATGTAAAAAGGGTACGGGTCGGCATAGCTGCCAAACTTCTTGCCGAGACTGATAAACAGATTACACAAATCTGCTATGAAAGCGGTTATAACAGTTTAGCTAACTTTAATTATTATTTTAAGAACATTATGGGAAAAACACCATCGAGTTATCGAAGAAGTTTCGATTAGTTTGAATTTAAAGTACTAAAAACCGACCAAGGATGAAATTATCCGTATTGTTAGTTGCCATTTCAGTTGCTGCTTTTTCCTGTAAGGGACAGTTAGAGAAATTGCCTGAGGTAAAACCAATAGATCACCCGTCCGTCATTTTAGCAGAGTTTATTTACGAACTCGCAGATGCCCGGACCCCAGAGTGTCATGCCTCAACGGTTGTGGTAAGTGGCAATACCGTGCTAGCCGCCTGGTTTGGTGGTACTAAAGAAAAAAATAAAGACGTTGGCATTTGGATTTCCCGAAAGACTTCAGCAAGATGGTCTACCCCTGTTGAGGTAGTAAATGGCGTTCAAGAAGATGGTACACGTTACCCCTGCTGGAATCCAGTGCTTTTCAAACCTAAGGGACTACCGCTGCATTTGTTTTATAAGGTTGGACCAAGTCCGCGCGAATGGTGGGGCCTTTACATGACTTCGATGGATGATGGGGTGACGTGGTCGGAGCCAATAAAACTTCCTGATGGTATTTTAGGCCCGATTAAAAATCAACCTATTCAATTATCGGATGGTACTATTCTTTCCCCGTCAAGTACAGAAAGTAAAACCGAAGGTTGGAAAATACATTTGGAAACTAGCAATGATTTAGGTAATACATGGTCAAGAACTGAGCCATTGAACGATGGCAAGGAATTTGGTGCCATCCAACCTGTGGTTCTTAATTACGGCAATGGAAAGTTGCAATTGCTGAGTAGAACGAAGAACGATGTTGTAACCCAAAACTGGTCAGAAGATAGCGGAAAGACATGGAGCAAAATGACAAAGAGTTCCCTTCCGAATCCAAATTCTGGTATTGACGGGGTTACTTTGAATGACGGGAGACAACTTTTGGTCTACAATCCCACCCAAAAAAATTGGGGTAATCGAGTCCCTTTGAGTATTGCATTATCTACCGATGGAGAATATTGGAAACGCGTTTTGGATCTTGAACCTCTTCGAAAAACTACTGATAAAGAAGGAGAAGAGTATTCTTATCCCACAGTAATACAGGCCCAAGATGATAAAATACATATCGTTTACACATGGAATCGGAAAACGGTCAAATATGTAGTGCTAGACCCCGAGAAACTTAAATGAATGTTTTCATCCAACACCAAACACCCAACACTTTATAGTAAACTAACTCAATGGATTCACTAACAAAAATAGTACTTGGTGCCGCAGTTGGCGAAGCCGTTTTAGGCAAAAAAGCAGGGAATAAAGCAATGCTGTATGGCGCTATTGCAGGTACAATTCCTAATCTGGATGTTTAGCGCGATACTTGGTTGATACCGTTCCTGCGACCGAATGGCATCGTGGTTTTATCCACTCCATTTTCTTCTCCATCTTGCCTGCTCCTGTCTTCGGATGGCTGGTTCGGAAATTTACCAAATCTGTGAGGTGAGCGTATATAAAAAGGAAATTATTTTAAGTGTATTATCCCCAACATTGTTGCAATTGGTTTAATATAAACATGTGTTATAGTAAAAAACCAACCAGAATTAATGGTTGGTTTTTTTGATTTTGGAAAATACTTTATTTATAAACTTTTCACTTGCAGATCGTGAAATGCATCTGCCTGAAGTTTTAAAAGCTCCTCTGCCTTCTTCTTTTTATAAGCATAGACGGCTTCTTCTTCCTCTATTTCATTATAAATTTTATTATTCAGGGCTGTATCTGTTGCTAAAATATTTTTTCGTTGCTGTACTTTTTGGGCAACCCACGTTTTCAGAACGCTTTCCTCTTCTTCGAGCTTTATGTCATATTCACCTTTGGGTGCCAATAACTTGGCTATAATAGGGGAAGTTTCTATGGCCAAGAACAATAAAAAGATAAAAAACGATGGAAACCAAGGCAACTCTCCTAGGGCATTTATACGGGCCATGAGTCCGTCAAAACCATCTATGATGGGTTGTGAATCTTTGACCGAAGTTGCATAATCGCCCTGTAAACCAGTAATCTGGGTTTCAACGGCCGATATTTTATCGGCATTGACTTTCTTTAATTCTGATAGTTCGGCCAAGGCCGCATCATGTTTTTCGCGTTTCTCAGCATAGACGGGACCTTTACCTAACAGCATGGTCCCTGCAGTACCTTCGGCCTCAGTAATATAAGTGTCATAAAGGGCATTGGTTTCTGCTTCCTGAGTATCGATTTCAGTTTTCAAAGCAGTAATATCCTGATTCAATTTTTCAATAGCTGGGGTATATTGTAAGGCCAATTGGTCTTTATTGGCTAAAGTGAGTTCGTTTTTTTGTTCTAGAAGGACTTGGTTGATTTCCTTTTCAAAAATCTTCATCTCCAAGGGTTTGGAAATTACCACGGCAATAATCACCGCCAGGATAATTCTGGGCGCGGCCTGCAATAGTTCACTGCTAAAACTGTCACGTTTCTTTATGGTGGAAACAATGAATCTGTCTAGATTAAAAATAAGCAGCCCCCATATAAGTCCGAAGAATATAGCTGCATAAATTGTGTCAAATACGGTGTAAAGGGCATATGCGCTGGCTAAAAATGCCATTACTGCGGTAAAGAAAACGGTTGCGCCTATACCGGCATATTTGTTTTGTTCGCCTTCCGAACAGGTTTTAAGCAAAGAGGCATCGGCCCCTGAACAGAGGATAAAAAAGTGCTGTAACATAGTGTTCTGATTTTGATACTGAAAAGACCTTTCGACCCTGCCTGCTGGCAGGCAAGGTGCGCTCAGGATGACAATTCAGCATTGATTGATGGTTCATATAGACTATTAGAACGCCAACACTGAGGATTTGTTACAAAAAAGCCGGGAAAATCGAGGCTTTTCTAATGAATTTATGATTTCGTTTAGTTTTTAGTGACAATTGGTTTTGTTGATAATTCAACAATTGGCTTTTTAAGTCCTTTATGTCTAGTCCTAAGATTTATATTATTGTTCTTTTTAAGAATAGTTATTGCCTTATCGGATGAAATCTTTTTTCCCTCGAAATAGAATATTGCACCTTGTTTGGCCATTTCAATGGCATGGTCCAGGGGTGAAATTGGCGTTGGTGGGGTAGGTGGAGTAATCTGGTTTTCTAGTATAATATATCCTGCGCTTTTATCATCATTTCGTACAGAAAGATTGTTTTTCTTAGAAGATGGCAGCGAATTCATCGTATTTAAGTCTTCAAGATTTTTTTTCTTAGAAGATGGCAGCGGATTCATCATTATTAAGCCGTCATATGGATCCTGATGTGCAATGATTTCTTCGATAATTTTATCTGCGTTCGCTACTTCATTTAGGTCTGGAGGACTTGGTGGTGGCGGTGGTGGAATATCACTTACTTCCCCAATACGGACTACTGGGGCATTAGGCGGTATAGTGCTCACTTCTCCTTTTTTTATTTTTGGGGCAGATGCAGGTCGTGGGGAAATATGGCTCGCTTCCCCCTTTATGGCTTTGGGGGCAGGCGGTGGAGGTGGAATATTATTTTTTCTATCATTGATTGCTTTAATTGTTTTTGTTGCAATAACAGGAGCTGGTGCAGGCGGTGGCGGTATATTACTCGCTTTCCCCTTTATGACTTTGGGAGCAGGCGGTGGAGGTGGACATTCAGGAAAGGGTTCAGCTTTCTTTTTTTGTTTATCAGTCATTAAATTGTAGATATATTCCAATCGTTCTATTTCCTTTTTCTTGATAATCCGCTCATGAATAGGTTGGGCATTATATTTTTTGGCCAAGGCATTGTATTCCGCAATTTGTTCTTTGGTGACGCCTTCTTGTACAATTAACTGTCGGCGTAGTTTGGAATATTTTACGGGACCAATAATATCTATCTGAGCCACTCCATAATCAGATAAGATTGCGTCCACTTTATTGATTACGC
>RCNC010002076.1_pt1 | contig 13408 bp, 10 predicted proteins | sample 2041301 | NCBI WGS metagenome assembly RCNC01 (sample SAMN09708231, study PRJNA481090) | Marine sediment metagenome, whole genome shotgun sequencing project. | biome: marine sediment; feature: ocean; material: sediment; isolation source: Sewage treatment plant 13A marine sediment (STP13A) ... | reverse complement strand
ATTAAACTAAATAGTACTTCAATCGACTAGTAGAAATCTGCTTTTGAAGTGGGCTTTTTCGCTTTAAGGTTTGTACCTGTCCAAAAACTTCAGAATTTTATTATTTGACCGTGTTAGTTATCTTTCATATATTAGGTATTGCCAAAAAGAAATTTTCGGTTATCGTTTTTAAGTTATAGAATCCCCCGTTCAATAGAGCGGGATAATTTTTTTGTGCTATATTATCAAAATGAAAAATGATAAGATTGTGAACTGTATATATCCCCTGTTCTCAAGGATCGATTAAATTGAAGGACTGGCATAAAGTATCACTTGACCTGAGAACGTTCGCCTGTGAGTCCCCTCCCATATAAAAAAGGAGGTATTACCCTCCCTTTCAATCAATCAATTAAAAATCAAATCAGATTAGACCCAACCTGTGAACAATTCTTTTTTGAGTTTGGATGAATAGCCCTTTATTGAAAATAGCATCATTAAGAAGTTTCTCCAATGAGGAGGACAACCAGTTAAAAATTTTATCTTTCATTGCTAAATGATAAGCCTCTGCAATCAATGTCTCAATCTTATTTCCGCCCCTATTGGTAGTATGCTTTAACTCTGAAATTCACTTGGCTAAGTCTACCTTCCTCAAAAAAGCCAGATTTGCACTCTAAAAAATTCATATGTATATTTGATGTATGGCAAAGCTCAATAATCCAAAAAGGTATAACATTGATTCATTCGTTGAGAAACTCTGTAAAAAGAATTGCTACTTCGAAATTGAAACTTCAGTACAAAAAGAGTTGGATAAAACAGAATTAGGCAATACAGAGAATATTGATCCTTCAATATGGGAAGATTATCGTCAGGGCATACAAGACATTTCCACCTATGTAAATGACGGAAAATTTCTAAACAAAAAACCAAACTACCAACCACTTATAGATAAGTTTGGAGAATAACCTGAGATATCCAGTCTATAATATCTTATACATTTCCGGTATTATCGATTTGAATTCTAAATAGTTATTGTGAACTCTGACCCTTCATCCAGTTCAGATTTTGCTGAAAGGGTTCCTCCATGCGATCGGACAATCTGGTTGGAAATACTAAGGCCAATACCAGACCCTTCTCGTTTAGTGGTATAAAATGGTACAAATATCTCATTCATAACATCTTCAGAAATACCAATACCCTTATCCTTAATTTTAAGGATAGTTTTTCCACGGATTGAATGCCTCAGATATATTTCAATTTCATGATTCGACTTGTCACTCATAGATTCCATCGCATTTTTAACCAGGTTGATAATTACATTATCGAATAATTCCTGGTCGATATAAAACACCCAGGGTTTTGGATCGATATGAGTTTTAAGCTCCAGTTTTGTGTCTTTTTTTACTGTATTACATAGCATTTCTATCCTATCCATGAAATCGACTGAACTAACTGGTTTTAAAATTGGGGGTGGTATTCGGCTTAAAGATTTATAGGCCTCCGTAAATTTCATGAGGCCATCACTTCTGTTGATAATTGCCTCTAAACCATTTACCAATTTCGACTTAACATCCTCATTATATGTCTTGTTGGTTATCAAACTATGCAAGGATGAACTTAAAGAGGATATGGGAGTAACTGAATTCATAATCTCATGGGTAAGCACACGGATTAGTTTTTGCCAGGCCATTATTTCCTGTTGCTCAAGTTCCTCCTTGATATTCTGTGCCGAAATTAGTTTAAACTCTTCATTTTCAATTTTGAAAACAGTAGCCTGCAGTGCAAGTGTAATATGTCCTCCTGGAAAAGAAGCTTCCTTAACAATACTCTCATCGGGTTTCATTGAATTGAATAATTCAGCATAATCATCATCCAGATCGGTAAGAAAAGAATTGAGCCGTATATTTGGAAGATTAAAAACATCCTTAAATGCCTGGTTTACCAGGTGAATCTTGCCTTGGGAGTCAAATGAAACAATCCCAACCTTAACATGTTCAACAAGGGTTTTGAGATATTGAACATGCACTTCCTTATCCGACCGTAACTTTTCAAACTTACTGTTTACAGTATTCATGACCTCATATAGAGCATTGAATGATTTGCCTTTTCTTAAATCACTAAATGTCAGGGAAAAATCTTCACTCAACAAGGAACTTAAAAACAAAGCAATCTCCCGGTTTCTTTTATCAATATACCAGAACAATTCTATCACAACTATCAGTAGAGCAACACCAGCATAGATACTTCTTAAATATTTCTGGCTAATAAAAAGAAAATATACCACTAGAGATAATAGTGCAAAAACAATTATCAACCGAATGATTATGTTTACTTTGAAATTCTTAAAGCCCATACTTACTTATTCTCCGGTACATAGCTCCCCTGGTTAAACCCAACTCTTTTGATGCCTGTGTTACATTGCCTCCATACTTTATCAAACAATTTTGGACTGCCCATTTTTCCAAACTCTCAAGATTATAATTATCCATTTTTATCTCCTCATTATAATCTGGATCTGAAATATTATAATTATCGAGTGATATTTTAGATCCATCTGTGAGTATGACTGCTCTTTCAATGGCATGCTGCAATTCCCGAATATTACCTGGCCAGTTAAATTGCTGAAGATTTTTCAAACCCTCTTTGGAAATGTCAAGCTTTGGCTTATGATACTTCCTGGAATATTTGTTGAGAAAATACTTAGCCAGAATTGGAATATCATCCTGCCTTTCACGTAAAGGAGGTAGGTTTATTTCAACTGTATTTATACGATATAGAAGATCCTGTCTGAATGTTCCCTCAGAAACCATCTTTTTCAAGTCGAGATTTGTGGCTGCGATCAAACGGATATCTATTTTTACATGATTATTGGAACCCAATGGTGTAACCTCCCTTTTTTCCAATACACTCAACAACTTCACCTGCAACGACATGGGAAGATTCCCTATTTCATCAAGAAAAAGGGTTCCTCCCGATGCTGCTTCAAACCGTCCAATTCTGCTTTCCTTCGCATCAGTATAAGCCCCTTTTATATGGCCAAAAAGTTCACTTTCAAATAGACTCTCAGATAAAGATCCCAGGTCGGTTGAGATGAATATTTCACCTGCTCTGTTAGATTTTCTGTGCAGCTCCCTGGCAACCAGCTCCTTTCCAGTACCATTTTCTCCCAGGATCAAGACATTCGCTTCCGTTGCCGCTACTTTAATAATGTCATCTAGTACTTTTCTTATACCTCTTGATTTCCCAATTATTCCAGGGAAGTTATCATCTATGGATGAGCTTAATAATTCCTGTCGCCCCTCCAATAAAGCTACTTTTCTATTAGATTGCGATAGTTTTAAAGCTGCTGATACCGTTGACAATATTTTTTCATTTTGCCAGGGTTTAATCACAAAGTCAACTGCCCCTGCTTTCATAGCTTTTACTGCTGTTTGAATCCCTCCATAAGCGGTAATAATTATAACATTAATCAAAGGATCCTTTTCTACAATCTTTTTAAGCCATTTCAAGCCTTCTCTCCCACTTGTCTCACCTGGTTTAAAATTCATATCCAGTAGAACCACATTAAAACTTTCCTCCTTTAAAATAGATGGTATAGAATCAGGGTCAGATAGAGTTTTTACATATGAAAAATGCTGTTCAAGAAGAGTTTGTAGGGAGAGTAGAATATAGGGATCATCATCAATTACCAATATTCGACCATTCTGTTCCATAAAAAATAATTACTTAAAATATTTTCAAATCCAAAGCTACTCAGAACTCCATAATTACGTCCTTCTGAAAATATTCACATTTATCTAATTAGTATTATTTATTCTCTTGCCTCTATCCAAAGTTCAACCATATAAATATGTATAAGACTGAAAGTCTTTCACATTTTAACTTGGGGTTTAGCCCCAAGTTTCTGAAGACAATAATTTAGCCTGAAGGGCTTTCATATCATCTCCAAAAATATTCTTCATTATACTCAATAACATCACTTTGCTTAATAAATTCTTCCACTTCTTCCTTGAATGTCTTAACTTTATGATGTTCCATTTGATTAAGTACATATTCTTTTACAAGTTCAAGGTTTGAACTGCTTACAGAAAAAGCTCCATATCCGATTTGCCAGGTAAAACCATGAATTCCTTCAGTTTTCATCCACTTTGAACTGTGCTTTTTCACCTCTTCAACTACTTTTGCAAGTGAATGGTTCTTGGATAAGCGAAATAAAATGTGAATATGGTCCGCAACAGAATTTATTCTTAATGCCGGGCTTTCTTTATTCTTCAGAATCCCTGCCATATATGCATGTAGATTAGGTCTAATATTATCGGAAATAAACGGGTGCCTATTCTTGGTTCCAAATATTAAATGCACATACATTTGTGATAGTGATTGTCCCATATGTTATTATAATTTGTTAAAGCCCTTCAGGCTTCCTAATAATTTCTATTCATAGCTTGGGACTTTGTCCCAAGCTATATTTTTAAAGCCTTTCAGGCTTAGGAGTTCATTAAAATATAACTTGAAGGCTATTAAATATAATTTCAAATATTATTCTAAACATTAAATATTTTCTACTAAATTCATACAACGCTGTTCCAGGCTGCATCTTTAAAGCCTTTCAGGCTTAGGAGCACATTTAACTTAACTTGAAATCTATTAATACAATTTCCAATCTTATTCTAAACATTAGACTATATAATAAACTGAAATTCTGCGGCCTTTCAGGATCATTTAGCACTTTCAAATTGGTTGAAAAGTTATCTACGCTGTACAATTTACATTTTTCTTGTTTATTCTATAATTATCGTTTTTAAATAACCAATCTATAAATACTTAGGATTAAAAACATATGAAGCAATATTAAACCAAGTTTAAATGTATTAAATAATAACTAATCATCGTCCATAAATGGACATTTATTTGTCCAAAAATGGACAGATTGAAAAAGCCAGCATTAAAAACTACTCATAAACATCTATATATCTTTCATTTACAAAACATGGCACATAAATTGGAATTATTAGAGCAAATAAAATCACTCATTATGTTCAGACAATTTTTCAAATCGCTATTCCGAAATATTTGGCGAAATAAATTGAATAGTTCCATTAATCTACTTGGACTGGCTATCGGTATTGCAACGAGTTTTCTGATTCTCTCTCATGTTAGCGATGAGCTTAGCTACGATAAATTCTATCCAAATGCCAAAAGAATATACCGGGTAATAAATCAGGCCCATTATGGTGACCAGGAAAGAAATTGGGCTCCAACAGCTCCTGTTTTGGCGGAAGAAATGATGAACTTCTTTCCTGAGATTGAAATGGCTACTCATTTCAGACAAGCAGGATCAATGACCATGAAATACCAACCTGATGAAGGAGAACCCAAAATTTTTGATGAAGATTGGGGATTTTTCTCAGATTCAATTAGCATTGAAATGTTTGGATTGGATTTTCTACATGGAGATAAGTTGACGGCTTTGAGGGATATTAATTCGATAATAGTAACGCAATCCTTTGCCAGTAAATACTTTGGAAAGGAGAACCCCATTGGAAAAACGATCCTTCTACAATCGGAATTTCCTGTAAAAGTAACTGGAGTATTCAAAGATTTGCCACATAATAGCCATATAAAGATTGATTTTCTGGTGACTTTTGAGACTTTTAAAAATTTCATTATCGATATGGGTTATGAAGAGCTATTTAACGCAAGAACGTGGGCAGGAGTTTATACTTACGTTCTCCTTGATAAAAACAACCAGAAAAATCAAATCGAATCGAAAATGCTGGATTTTGAAATGGAATATTATCAATTTGATATCTCCCGCGAAGAAATGGCACAGCAACGTATGTTCTCTCTTCAGCCTTTGACGGATATACATCTACATTCAAATCTTGAACAGGAAATACGCAAAAACGGGAATATGGTGTATGTGGTTGTTTTTACAATTTCTGCAATATTCATTTTACTAATTGCCGGGGTAAATTTTGTTAACCTTACCACTTCCCAATCCTTGAAAAGAATGAAAGAGGTAGGAATAAAAAAAGTTAATGGTGCCTTTAAAGGACAACTCACCCGTCAGTTTTTAAATGAATCTGTAGTTCAGACAGTAATTGCTGGCTTGATAGGAGTTCTACTTATAGATTTTTTCATTCCCCTGTATAATCAACTCTCAGGAAAAGAGATTACCTTACTCCAGGTATTTTCCCCCTTTAACATTGTTATCATGTCATTAATAATTGTGGGCCTTGGGATTTTATCTGGAATATATCCGGCATTTTTTGTATCCTCTTTAGACCCGGTTAAAAGTATTAAGGGCTTAAAAGATCCACAATCAAGATCGAACACGCTAAGGAAAACTTTACTGGTTATCCAGTTTGTTCTTGCAGGTTTTATGATATTCTCCACTCTGATTGTATTCCTGCAGATGAAGTTCTTTGAAAGCAAAGAACTGGGATTCAGGAAAGAAAATCTAATAGCTATATCTATTGATGGAGATCTATCAAGAATTATCATGAATGACCCAACTGCACTTAAAAGTGAGATAATATCTCATTCTTCCATTATTGGTGTAAGTTTTGCGTCAAATCTACCTGGCGAGGACACCAGTGTAGAGGGTCTGCGACCCGACAGTCTTCCTAATAATATGGAACTTCCCTCCTTACGCTTTATGCGTACTGATAAGGATTATTTATCAACCATGGATATTGATCTGATTGAAGGAATAGATCTCAAAGATATATCAGCTGAGGAACATTACTATATCCTCAATGAATCTGCCGTGGAAGTCTTAAATTTAAACCAGCCCATTGGAACAATAGGCAACAGTACGTTCGGAGGACCCGGAAAAATAGTTGGTGTGGCCAAAAACTTCCATTTTGAATCATTACATAGTGAAATCGAGCCACTGGTACTTGAGTATATTCCAGGACCAGAAGGAAGGCAGATTGGATTCGCATATTGCATAGTCCGTTTCCAACCTGGCCAATACAATGATGCTATGCTTCATTTGAAAAAGACAATTGATAGACTTGCTCCGGAATCAGTTTTCACTACACAGCTGGTTGAATCATTCATGGACAAGCTATACAAAGATGAAGCCAATGTATTGAGTCTTTTCAAAGCATTTTCATTTCTCTCAATATTAATTGCCAGCCTGGGATTATTTGGCATTTCAGCTTATACTGCTGCTCTAAGAACCCGTGAAATCGGTATACGGAAAACCTTTGGTGCAGGTGTCACATCAGTAACCAGGCTTATATCTTCAGAATTTATGATATATGTAGCTATTTCCCTATTAATTGCCTTGCCTTTAGGTTATTACATCATGAATAAATGGCTGCAAAACTTTGCTTTTCATATTGATATTAAGTGGTGGGTAATAATCCTATCTGGCATTATAACTATTTTTGTTGCTCTGGTTGCTGTCAGTTACCAGGCCATAAGTGCTGCACGGACAAATCCAGCAGTAGCTTTGAGGCATGAATAAACAGAATGGGGTTCTGATGTTTCAAGATAGTTTAAGGATTGTTTCAAAATGGTTTCAGGAGCTTCAAGTGGATCTATTGGTGTTAACCTTATCAGACTTTCAACGTTTCTCCTTCGCTACGTGCAATAACTAGGGCACCTGTTGTATCACTCCATACATTGGTAGCTGTACGGAACATATCCAATATTCTGTCGACTGCAACAATTAGGCCGATTCCTTCAAGAGGCAGGCCAATGGCAGACAGGATAATTGCAATCATGAACAAGCCTGCCATGGGTACTGCGGCTGCTCCAATGGATGCTATCAATGCTGTTATAACTATGATTACTTGTTGTGAGATATCAAGCTCAAGGCCATACGCCTGGGCAATAAACATGGCTGCCACACATTCATAAAGGGCTGTTCCGTCCATATTCATAGTAGCGCCAAGTGGTAAAGTAAAACTCGAAACCTTATTGGATACACCATCGTTATGCTCTACTGCTTCAAGGGTTAATGGCAGAGTTGCCAGAGCGGAAGAAGTGGAAAATGCTGTTATTAAGGGTGTGGAAACAGCTCGAAAGTGTTTTAGAGGGTGCACCCTCGCTAAAAATTTCTGTATCAAAGGAAGTGTAATAAATGCGTGTATACTTAACCCCAGAAAAACAGTAATCATATATAATCCCAGGCGGCTACCAACATCTATCAGGGCCTGCATTCCCCCACCTTGATCCACCAGAATATGAGAAATATTACCAGCGATGATCCCAAAAACGCCAAAGGGTGTAAACCGAATGATTAGCATTGTAATTTTCATTACTACTTCAAATGCAGCCTTAAAGAAATCATCCATCACTGCACGATCCTTTTCTCCAATCCTAGTTATAAAATAGCCAAAAAGTAAAGCAAAAAATATGACCGACAACATTTTTCCCTCTGCAAAAGCTTCAAATAAATTAGTAGGAATTATTTCCATTAAAGTTTTTCCAAATGAACCCGCTTCAATGTCCAATCCGTCAACAACTTGTGTAAAACCCAGATCAGCACCTACGCCTGGCTTGAAAATATTTACCAACACCAATCCGGTTAATATCGCAATAGTGCTGGTTACAATGTAATAGGTCAAGGTTTTTAAACCCAGTTTTCCCAGTCTACTGCCAGATTCAACCTGGGTAATACCTGTTATGATGGAAGTAAGTATAAGAGGAATAATAATCATCCGGAGGGCCCTGAGAAATATATCCCCCATCCATTCAACCCATTCAACATAGGAGGTCAGGAAAATACCATAAAGCAATCCAAAAACCAGGGCAATCAGTATTTGCCAATGCAGACCGACCTTGGGAATTTTCATATGACCTTATTTAAATAAAAAAGACTATATTATTTAATCCAGAATCCCAAATATAGGAAATCAAAGCTTACAAAGACTAAAATAAAAATTCTTAAAGTTAATATGGTTCTACCTTGAATTTTTGTCCACCATCAGATGCGTCATACATTATATCCCCAATCGCCATGGTCATTACCAGTACTCCATCCTGGAAACTGAGACCTGTGACATCTTCACATCCGCAACTGAAGAGCCGCCTTTAAATACTGGACCTATTACATCAGCACCACCTACAACAAATCCACCTTTGCCAATCTCAGGAAATACAGCATAGCCATACGCTGAGCTAAAAAATTTGCTAATTCCAGAATCTTTTTCTTTGCACTTGCCCGCATTGAAGCTAAAACCAGTAAAACTGAAAAAATTACAATTTTCGTTTTCATAAGACTTGAATGTTCAAATTTAATTTGATTATGCACGAAAATATAATAAATAGTAATCTTTTTTTTGAAAATAATTCCTTTTTCTGCCTCGCTTTTTAAATAACAATAACTGGGCTAGAAATCATTAAGACCCTTTTAGAAAGTTTTTCGGAAAAATATATTCAAACAGGTTACTTACCGTTTCAAGCATGATATTATTATAAGGGGTGCAAATAAAAAGAGGCAAATTCTATGCTCAACTAAATGGATATAAATGAAAAGAGCCAACTAAATAGTCGGCTCTTCATTATGGGTTAGAATATAAAATTAATAAGGTGTAACCTTAAATTTTTGTCCCCCTGCAGAAACTTCAGCCATTAAACCTCCAATTGGTAAGGTAAAAACCACTACTCCGTTCTTATAATCAGCATCCTGAGATACTCCTTCAGAAAGAGCTACAGCAGAGATCTGGGCTGCAAATTCAAATGTACCAGAGACAAAATCTTTATAGGTTAATTCATCCTCAAAGAAGATAACCTCAGAATATTTTTGTCCACCTACCTGGGCACCGACTGTTATTTGAGACATTTTTACATCGGCCACCGGAGTACCCTCCCTATAAACGGTTCCTTTTCCACCGGCTCCACCAACAACAAATCCGCCCTTTCCAATAGATGGGAAAATTGCATAACCATAGGCTGAATCAAAAAAGCGCTTGATTCCAGGATCCTTTTTCTTGAATTTTTCAACCATATTATTTGCATCTTCAATACTATTTTCCTGACCAATTGCAACCAATGTAAAAAGAATGAGAATAAGAGAAATGATACTAGTTTTTGTTTTCATATGAGAGTTTTAGTTTATATTTTTTCGAAGTGCAAATATATAGATTATGGACAACTTTATATTAAGAATTATGGAATAATTAACTGTAAAATTCTTAACAATATCCAGTCCAACAAGATTTTTGAATCAAGAAGACAATAGTACAAATCATTATTAGTAGATTTGTGTCCAATTAAGTCGAGCATTACAGATTTATAAAGGAAAAATCCAATTTTATAAAAGTCTAATAAAACAATTATTCAAAAAACAAAAACTAGAATTATGAACATCAAAAAATGGAGTCTGAGAATTTTATTTTTCGGAGGAATCATGGCATTTGTTATGCAAGGATTAACCTCTTTTAGCTTTTTGCCAAAAGAGAAATTTATTGGTTTGCAGTTGTACTCTGTAAGGGCCGATATGAACAAAGATGCCAAAGGAACCGTAGCCGAAGTGGGTAAAATGGGTTATAAGTTTGTAGAAGCAGCGGGTTACAAAGATGGAAAATTTTATGGAATGGATCCTCTTGAATTTAAATCATTATGTGAAAATAATGGCTTAAAATTTCTTGGTTCTCATACAGGCCAAAATATGCCAAAAGAAGCTGATTGGGATAAAACAATGGCCTGGTGGGATGCTTGTATAGATGCACACGCTGCAGCTGGCGTAAAATGGATAGTTCAGCCCTGGATGGGGAAAGAAGGGTATGCTAGCCTGGATGGACTAAAAAATTACACTAAGTATTTTAATGCTATTGGAGAGAAATGTAATGCTAAAGGAATCAGGTTTGGTTACCATAACCACAGCAATGAATTCACCACTGAATTTGATGGCAAACCTGTTTATGACTGGATGCTTGAGTTAACTGATCCAGAAAAGGTAATGTTTCAAATGGACTTATACTGGGCTACTGAAGGCGGAAAAAACCCAGTAGATTATTTTAATAAATACCCGGGTAGATTTGAGGTGTGGCATATTAAGGACAAAGAGGAAGTAGGAGCCAGTGGAAATATAGATTTCAAATCAATTTTTGCTGCTAAGAAAAAGGCAGGTGTAAAATATGGTGTTGTAGAGGTAGAGGAATACAATTTTGAGCCACTTGTAAGCTGTGAGAAAAGTTTGGAATTCCTGAATGCAGCTAAATATGTTAAATTCTAATTGATCTAAATAGCATTTCCCTAAATACAAAGACCAGCTCCAGTAAGAGCTGGTCTTTGTATTTAAAATATCTTAAGGCTCTACATGGGCAAGCTTTAAAGGTAAATATGATTCCTTTAAATTATTTCACCTTAATTCCGCAACCAATTGCTTTTGTATTTGCCGGATCAGGATTCTTTCCAGCGAGCATATTGTTGACAGCATCAGCCAGATAAGTTTTATTTACCTGGGAAGCATCCTTGTAATTGTCGTCAATTGCACCAATGTAGGTAACTATATAATCATCCCCCTTTTTCTTTAAAAGATATACATGAGGTGTTTTTGTAGCTCCATAAGCCGGGAAAACTTCCTGCTTTTCGTCAAACAGGTAGGGAAAGGAATAATTTTTCTGCTCTGCCCGATCAACCATTGAATCGAATGAGTCTCCTGGAGAAACATCAGGATCGTTTGGATTGATGGCAATTACTGGAACTCCTTGTTTCTTGAATTCCTTATCAAGATCATTTATCCTATCCTGGTAGGCTTTTGCATATGGACAGGTATTACAGGTAAATACTACAATAAAACCTTTGGCATCTGAGTAGTCAGATAAACTAAGGTATTTTCCATCGACATTTTTTAACTTAAAATCGGGTGCTTTATCTCCCGTATTCAAACCTTTGCCTGATGATAATATTGACACAGCTGTAAATGCTACAAATAAAAAAAAAGTCTTCATTATTGATTTAAATTAAATTTAACAATAGAATCTAGTTCATGAAAAGTAAATGAGCGTTCGTAAAAGTTTCTTGTTTTTGGATTAAAAACAAGTGTTGCAGGAATAGATCCCGACCACTCTGGGCTCACTTTATTAATCCAGCTATTTGCATCAGGTTCGTCAAGAACAATTACTTCAGCACCAATTTTATATTTCTTTATTAGTGGAAGCATGCTTTTCTCAATATCTTTTGGAAAATCAAAACTCACCAATAAGATTTTCAGTTTTTCATTTTTATACTTTTGCCTGATCTCTTCGAATGCCGGCATTTCTTTAAGACAGGGAGGACACCAGGATGCCCAGAAATTTATTATGTAAGTTGTATCCGTGTCAGAAGTAAGCATTGGCTCAAAATCCTGAAAATCAAACACCTGAATTTCTGAATCCTGTGCAAATGAATGAAAGGATAAAACCAGACCAAAAAAGAGAAGTATGTATTTGTTGGACTTCAAACCATTTAGTTTATTTGTGTTAATAAGGATAAAGTTAGGCAAGACTATTTGGACTTCAAAACTTCAATATAAAACTCATAAACAAATCTAAATAAGTAGGTTCTCTGTTAAAATCATAAACTATTCCCGGCAAGCAGATGTAACAAGAACAATAGGACTTATGATATGGAATAATTATTCAATTTTCTAATTGATCTAAAAACTGTTTCTAAATACCAGATATTATTAATTATTTAAACTTTATACGTGGTAGCTCAAACATTGGAAATTATAGCTTTTCATTTGCATTCACAAAACTGACTACAGCCCATAAAAAAAGCCCCTTTCGGAGCTGTTAAAAAGAAGATAAATGGGGAACAAACTACTTTTACAAAGGGACTTACGAAAGACTGCCCTGTGGAAATGAATAAGAAGAGAATAATAAACCAACAACTAAACCTAAAATTAAGAATGGCTTGAACCCCATTTATCACTCACCCTAATTCAAGAACTAAATTTACGGCATTTTAGTATAATTACCAAATATTTTATGTTAAAAAACATAACAGGGCCACTAACTTTCAGATAAAATATCAGGTAAAATGAAGGATAGTAAAGAGTTGAGCGAATTCATCTATATTCATTCTAAATAAAAATAAAATTATGAATTTTGGGTGTTATACAATTTGGTACCAAATTTGAGCTACATAGTCTATTATTTTGAGGGAACAATATAATAACAATTGTATGGGTTTGATTGTTAATCATTTTATTTAAGAATTCATTAAATAAATGAATAAACGAATATTAATGGTATTGCTTTTTGCCCTGACTGTTTGTAACGTAAACGCACAGACAGATACTTTGCGTATTGAAGCAATTGAGATTGATACATCCAATTATATTCCTGGTGATAATGATTTCAATCTTCTCATAGCCTCTTCAAAAGGGTATAGTGAGGAGGTAATTAGATTACTCGAATACGGAGCAGATCAGCTTGCCGAGCCTGCCCCTCGGCCTGGGTTGTGTGGCCACTGCCACGGAGAG
>RCNC010002074.1_pt1 | contig 13414 bp, 10 predicted proteins | sample 2041301 | NCBI WGS metagenome assembly RCNC01 (sample SAMN09708231, study PRJNA481090) | Marine sediment metagenome, whole genome shotgun sequencing project. | biome: marine sediment; feature: ocean; material: sediment; isolation source: Sewage treatment plant 13A marine sediment (STP13A) ... | reverse complement strand
TCTGGTTCTGGTTCTGGTTCTGGTTCTGGTTCTGGTTCTGGTTCTGGTTCTGGTTCTGGTTCTGGTTCTGGTTCTGGTTCTGGTTCTGGCTCAGGCTCAGGCTCAGGCTCAGGTGCTGGTTCTGGCTCAGGTGCTGGCTCGATGCCAGGCTGCGTATGAATAAAGGCGTTGAGCATTTCGGCTGACTTGATGCCTGAGGCGTTAGCCAGGCTCACACTGAAACTCGCCCCATGGTGCAGGGGGGTGACCTTGTCCTGATCGAACAGCTCGATGAACTCTCCGTAGCTAAGCTGCAACACCTTTATGCCAGCCATATTGGTGAACAGCAGCTGCTGGGCGGATTCTACTTTTAGAATCAGCTGCGCTCGCAGGGGAGCGCCGTCGCCCCTGTCCACGCTGAACCACTGGCCCTCCTCCCAGTGTTGGAGGAAGTTGGGAAATTCTGCATTTTCCTTTGCGCCCTGGTCATCGGCTGTAGGTATCGGGAAGATGTGTTCCAGTTCAAGCGTCTGTCTGCGAAGAATGCGCAGGTGGGCGAACTCGACCAGTCCCATGGCTTCATTTACCGCTTCTGTATCGTGGTGCAGGCTTAGCAGCCAGCGTCGCATTTCCTTTGGCAGCTGTGTGACGGCATCGAAGACGTACTGGCGGCGTTCTTCCTCCGCCTCCTCAAGCGGTTGCAATGAGTCGAGCAGGGTCTCGGTGGTGGTGGACATTTGCTGCCACTGCTGCGAATCGACACCAAATTTCAGGTACAGCAATTGCGCACTGGAATACCAGGGGCCCTTAAGAAAATCGCCGATTTCGGACGGCACCGCGTATTTCTGCAGCGATGCATTAATCATCTTCGCCGCTTCCAGTTTTGCTGCCGCTGTCTTGACTTTACCGGTTTCCGTTTCGATGACACGTTGTGCCATGCGCTGTGCCCGCGACTTATCGCGTTCCGCCGCTGTGGAAAATTCCTCAAAGATATCCGCCAGGTCAACTGAGTTGTCGTCAAACCATTCCCGGGCACTGTCTACCGCGGCTGAGACCTGCTTTTCCAGTATTTTGCCCACGCGGTCCAGGTGGGATTGCCAGCCGATACCACGTGCCTGGATACTGTCGAGTAATAAGTGCAGTGGATGAGCACCTGGCACCAGGAACTCAGGATCGAGAATGGCAAAGGCTGCGGCCAGGGGCTTGAGCTGACGAACCTTGGCAGCGAGGGGGTCTTCCAACGGGAATTGCTGTTCCCAGTTCTCCATGGCTTCACCCAGCCAGCGCAGGATGGCGCTTTGATCCGACGTGGGGACGGCGGGATCACCGATCGCCTCTGTCTGGTTGACGATGGCCATCCACGGAGATAGCGTGAAGTTGTCAGTATTTTTCAGGTAGCCCAGTAGCTCATCCAATTCCATCCCATGTGCATCGCTGCCAGGCGCACGCGCCAGCGTATAGCGGTTCAGCACCAGCTCCAGCAGTGAACAGGGAAACGGAATATGTTCAGCACTTAAGTTCAGGGGAGTATCTTCCAGGCAATCATGGATAATAAATAGCCCCAGAGCAGGACCAGGACAACGAGGCGCCATTTTCCGGATTGAGGTTGTTCCTTAACGATCAATTGGCCCTTCTGCAGGTTATGGGAGCCACAGGCCGGGCACTCTCCGGTATGACCACTTGTCCTTCCGCGGTAGCTGCAATCTTTGCAGGTATAGGCCATGGGGTTATCGGGTGCTCTTCAGGAGTTGGTCAACGATACGTTCCAGCTGCGTAAGGTTATTGCATTCGGCGGCAAAATGACAGGCGCTTTGGTAGCGTAGCATCTCCGAATCACCTGTGCCCCATGCCCTCCGTGATTCAGGATTAAGCCAGATGACCTGGCGTGAACGTTGATAGATGCTCTGCATAATTTCCAGTTTTGGATCGCCGTTGTTATTGCGGGCGTCCCCGAGAATAATGACTGTGGTATTACTATTGATATCATCCATAGCCAGTTTCGCGAAGTCCATGAAACTATTCCCATAATCGGTAGCGCCTCCATACTTCCAGTTTACCAGTTCAATGGCTTTTTCTACAGGATATTCATCGAAAAAAGCACTAACTTCGCCTAAATGACTTGAAAATGCGAAACTCCTCACCTTGGGTAGTACGTCTTGCAAACTGTAAAGAAAAAGTAAGAGAAACTTTGCATATGCCGCAACCGAGCCACTCACATCGCAGACCGCCAGAATCTGCGGCTTTTCCTTTTGTACGCGCCGCCAGTAGGTATTGAACATCACACCATCATTGGGAATGCCCTTGCGCATGGTCTTCGCCATATTCAATTGGCCGCGCTTCAGTTGCCGGCGCTTACGCGAGTGACGGCTGGCCAGTTTTTTCGCCATTTTGCGGATCAGTTCCTGCACCTTGTGCAGATACACGTGTTCGATGTTGTTCAGTCGGGTCTTGGCCAGGATGTCGTCCATGAACTGCCGTGTCTTACCTTCGGCATGCAGTAGGTACTCCCGCTCAACGTAGTCGCGTACCTGCTCCCGCAGGATATCCCGGTAGCGCTGCAGTACCGGCAGTGCGGGGCTTGCAGCCCGCTCCAGTTCGATGACCGTATTGCGGAGTTGTTCTTCACCCATGGCATTGAGGATCTGCCGCGTGAACTGGCCCTTCTGGGTGAACATCTGGATCTGTTGCAGGCCCACACGTTCTCCGGCCTGGTTCATGGCCAGGGTCAGTTCATTGCGATTGTTGTTCAACAGGCTTTGCATCAGTGGGGTTTCCAGCAGTGATTGCAGTTCCTGGTTGTCCTGGGCGGCAATTTCCAGTGCTGCAGCTGGAGTCGTGTCGGTATCCGATGCGGAGCCGTCGCTGTCACCATTGGTACCCGTTGCGGGAGCCTCTGCTTGCTGGTCTGCGGCATCCTCTGTTTCATGCGTCGAAAAGTCGGCGAGTTCATGTTTAAAGAAGCGGTCGAAGCACTGCAGGAAAATGATTTCTTCTTCCGGCGTCTTGGCCAGTGTCATCGCCAGGCCATCGCGCAGCAGGCTGCGATTGGAATAACCCAGGGTGGCGGCAACGTCTACCGCGTCCAGCGTTTCCGCAGGGGAAATCCTTACGTCATGAGTGCGTAGCACCTGAATAAAGTTGACAAGGTTTGACGGCATGCTGGGTCGTTTGCTGCGCGCTGATGCGCTTAATCGGCATTCTGGCCGGCGCGGCTGTCTCGCACCAGGCCGCGCAATTCATTATCGGTTGCTTCAATATCCTCCTCAAATTTCAGTAGTACATTCAGTGTGCTGCGCACCAGGTCTTCTTCCAGCTGATCTGCGTGGAGCAGCAGCAGGCTGCGGGCCCAGTCAATAGTTTCCGAAATGGCGGGAATTTTCTTCAGGTCCAATTGGCGCAGCGAGTGCACAAATTCCACCAGTTGGTAGCGCAGTTGCTCGTCTACATCCGGCACGCGGCTGCGAATAATACGCTCCTCTAGTTCAACGGTGGGAAACGGTATATACAGGTGCAGGCAGCGACGCTTGAGGGCATCGGAAATTTCCCGCGTGTTGTTACTGGTCAGGAATACCATGGGGGTCGTGCGGGCCTTTACCGTGCCAATTTCCGGAATGGAAATCTGGTAGTCGGAAAGAATCTCCAATAATAGCGACTCGAATTCGTAATCAGATTTGTCCACTTCATCGATGAGGAGGATCGCGCCTTTCTCCTGCTGCATTGCTTTCAGCAATGGACGTGGTTCCAGGAAGTCCTCCGAATAAAAAATATCACCAAACTGGTGTAATCGTTCAACGGATTCTGCCAGGCCTTTAGCGCCCTGCAGCAGGTCGCCGAGTTTCTCCTTGAGAACCTGTGTATACAGTAATTGCTTGCCGTATTTCCATTCGTACAGCGCCTTGGCTTCGTCCAGGCCCTCGTAACATTGCAGGCGTATGAGCGGTGTATCCAGCAACAATGCGGTCGTTTTAGCCAGCTCTGTTTTCCCCACACCCGGAGGGCCTTCTACCAGTACCGGCTTGCGTAGCTGGAAGGCCAGGAAGACGGCGGTGGCTATTTTACGGCTGCAAATATAGCCAAAAGACTCGAACCCCTGTTCGATTTTCTCGACGGATTCAAGTTGTGGGAAATCTAGTGTATGCACGCGCTTGCCTCAGTTTGGGAGCGCTATTGTACGCGATCCGCTACCTGAGGGCACATGCCTAGCCGCCGGTCATGTTAATAAAGCGGACAATTTCGGGTGTGTCATGCAAAGAGAAGTGGTGGCGCTCGGGCTTGAGATCCATGGCATTGACAATGCTTTCACGCAGCAGTTCAGGTGAGTAGTTTTTCGCGCGCAGTACGGCACGCAGATCCACGGAGTGCTCGTTACCCAGGCAGAGCAGTAGACGCCCCTCCGCTGTCACCCTGACCCGGTTACACAAATGGCAAAAGTTGTGGCTGTGGGGGGAGATAAAGCCAATGCGCGCAGACCCGCTGCCAGTGCGGTAGTAGCGTGCGGGGCCGGCGTCGCCGTCGGGATCTCCAAGGGGGTCAAGCTGGTATTGTTTGCCGATGAGATCCCGCAGTTCGTCGCTGCTGCAAAAGCTCAGGGCCCGGTCGTGTTCATCGATCAAGCCCAGTGGCATCTCTTCGATGAAGGCGATATCGATGTCGCGCTGCTGTGCGAAGTTCACCAGGTCCAGGGCTTCATCTTCATTGCGGCCCTTGAGAATGACAGCGTTGATCCTGAGTCGGTCAAAACCGGTAGCAACTGCCGCGTCGATCCCGGCAATCACCTGGTCCAGGTTGCCGTGGCGGGTTAGTTGCCGGAATTTTCGCGGCTGCAGACTGTCCAGGCTGATATTAATGCGATTGACACCCAGGTGGCGCAGGTTGCCTGCCATTCGCTGTAGTTGGGAGCCATTAGTGGTCAGCGCCAATTGCTGCAGCCCGGGCAGGGCCCCGAGGCGCGCAATCAGCGATTGAATATTGTTGCGGATCAGGGGTTCACCCCCGGTGAGACGAATCTTACCTACACCCAGCGCGACAAAGGCCGCTGCGACCTGGTGCAGTTCCTCCAGCGACAATACATTCTGTTTGGACACGAACGTCATGTCTTCTGCCATGCAGTAGACACAGCGAAAATCGCAGCGGTCCGTGACTGACAGGCGCACATAATCGACCTGTCTTCCGAATCTATCAATCAGTTTCTGTGAGGGTTCAGCCATAATACGACGCAGTGTAGCGGTTCGGGAGGCGTCCCACTAGTGCGGGGTTTACACTGCCGGGTGAGTGGGACAGGATAGGGTGTGTCATACCGATAAAAAGCCCTATAGGCAGCGTGGGGAACAGTGCATCAAGGGGGGAGTTTGTTAGCGACACATAATTGGGCTTTGTGGCTTGGTCCGGTGCTCGCCGCTCTGGCGGCTGTGGCCTGTAGCGAAGCCGGTTATGGTGGTGATATGTCCATCGTGGCTTTTGTGGCTGTGCTGTGTGTGTTGTGGTGGGTGTTCGAGCCGGTCCCCATTCCCGTAACCTCGCTTGTGCCGCTGGCGCTATTGCCACTAATGGGGGTCCTCACCCCGGCGCAGGTTGGCCAGGCTTATGGCTCCCCCCTGATACTGCTTCTGCTGGGTGGTTTCCTGTTGTCCAAGGCCATGGAGCACTCTGGCGCGCACCGGCGCATCGCCCTGGGTATGGTTGAGCTGTTTGGAGCCAGCAGCGGCCGCCGCCTTATCATGGGTTTTATGGTGGCATCAGCTGTGTTGAGTATGTGGATTTCAAACACCGCCACCACACTGATGCTGCTGCCGGTTGCACTGGCGGTGTTGGACGCCGTCAAGGACAAGGAGAAGTTGGCGGCGCCGTTATTGCTGGGCATCGCTTATGCCGCGAGCGTGGGCGGCCTGGGAACGCCGATTGGTACGCCGCCCAACCTGATTTTCATGCAGGTTTACGAGCAGACAACGGGCAAGTCCATCAGTTTTACCCAGTGGATGGCCTGGGCCCTGCCGGTTGTTGTGGTAATGGTACCCGTCATGGCACTTGTTTTGACCCGCAATGTGCGTGGTGCGCTGGAGGTGACGTTGCCCGAGGTAGGGCCCTGGCGTACGGAAGAGCGTCGGGTCATGCTGGTGTTCGGCTTGACGGCCCTGGCCTGGGTGACCCGGGGTGAACCCTTCGGTGGCTGGAGAGTCTGGTTGGACCTGCCGCAGGCGAATGATGCATCGGTGGCCCTGCTGGCTGTTATCATCCTGTTCATTGTGCCCAATGGCAAGGGGGAGCGCCTGTTGTCGTGGGAGCGAGCCAGCACCATCCCCTGGGGTGTCCTGTTGTTATTTTCCGGCGGTATTTGCCTGGCCAAGGGCTTTGTCAGCTCGGGTATGAGTGAGCTGATGGGGGAGTGGCTGGCGCAGATGACGCGCATGCCGATGTATGCGCTGATCCTGCTTATCTGCCTGGTGGTCACTTTCATGACGGAGACCACGTCCAACACAGCCAGCACCACACTGCTGATGCCGGTACTTGCCGCGGCGGCCTTGGCGGCGGGCATTCGACCGGAATTGATTATGGTGCCCGCGGCAATGAGCGCCAGCTGCGCGTTCATGCTGCCGGTGGCAACTGCACCTAACACGGTGGTTTTCGGCAGTGGTTTGGTCACCACCGCCCGCATGGCGCGGGAGGGGGTGTTATTGAACCTGTTGGGCGCTGCCGTGATCAGCGTGGTCTGCTACCTGCTGTTCACCTGAACACGCCCTGCGGGGGTTGGGCTCTCTAGAGCAGGCCCATTATGGTTTCTGCTGAGCTGACGTCTACACCCGGCCCGTCTTCCACATTGAGGTGGGTGACTGTGCCATCTTCAACAATCATGGCAAAGCGCTGGCTGCGGGTGCCAAGGCCAAAGCCGCTGCCGTCCATTTCAAGTCCGAGTGCGGCGGTGAAGGCACCGTTACCGTCGGCCAGCATCAGCAATTCTTCCGCATTCTGCGCCTTGCCCCAGGCATCCATGACAAAGGCATCGTTAACGGACATGCACACGATAGTATCTACGCCGGCGGCCTTGATCTTGTCGGCATTCACTACGTAGCCGGGCAGGTGGGTAATGCTACAGCCGGGTGTAAACGCACCGGGTACAGCAAAAAAAACAACTTTCTTGCCTGCGAAAATTTCCTCGGTGGTAATTCCAGTGGGGCCCTGCTCGCCCATTGTGTGCATGCTGCAGGCTGGTATCTTGTCGCCGCTTTGGATGGCCATGTTACGCTCCTTGGTTGGGGGATCCAGATTGATTGGGGATAATAGCAGATGAGCGGGGAAACACACTGCCCTTTGTGTGCTGGGTCTGAAATATCAGCGTATTTCCAGGACAATCGACGCCCCTATTTATCGTGTGGCGATTGCTCCCTGGTATTCGTGCCACCCCGGGCCTACCTGGGCAGGGCAGATGAGCGCGCCGAGTACGACCTGCATCAAAACGACATTCACGACCCCGGCTATCGAAATTTCCTGTCGCGTCTGGTGCGGCCTTTGGTCGAGCGTATTCCTGCCGGGGCACGCGGCCTGGACTTCGGCTGTGGCCCCGGTCCGGCGCTTGCGCAACTGTTGCGCGATGCCGGATACGAAGTCGTGTTATACGACAGTTTCTTCGTTCCTGATCGCAGCGTATTGCAAGGCCGCTACGATTTTATCTGCGCCACCGAGGTAGTTGAGCACCTGCACCAGCCGGGTAAGGAACTGGCCCGGCTCTGGTCGTTGTTACCGGCAGGGGGCTTGCTGGCGGTCATGACCAAGTTGGTACGGGATCCGGTCGCCTTCGCCAGCTGGCATTATAAGAACGATCCTACGCACGTGTGTTTTTTCAGTGCCAATACCTGGCGGTGGTGGGCGGCGAAGCAAGATGCCAGTCTGGAAATAATCGGTGCAGACGTTATTTTTCTGGGTAAACAGGTCTAATCGCCCTCGGCCAACATAGCGGCATAGATGGTTTCACAGTCGTGATAGAAACTGAGTTCATCCTTACCGAGGTAGGGCGCCACCATCGACAGTAACTGTAAGACCCCCTGGTGAATGGTGACACGTGGCGGGCGATTATCGTGCAACAGTTCTTCGTAGTTGAACCAGAACGTCAGGTTAAGGGTCATGTTGTCCACTAGTCCCAGTAGCTGCTGATCACGGGTGTCGATCACTTCCTGTTTCAGTAGAGCCTGGCAGATCGCGAACAGCGCGGCACGCTTGAGCTGGATCAGCCGCTTAAAGCTTCTTTTGATGTCCGGGTAGCGCTGCAGGATATTGTCGAGATTGTGGTAGAGAAACCGGTACTGGTACATTTCCTCCATCACCACATAGAGGTAGTACCAGTTGTCCTCCACGCTGCCCGAACCCTCGCTGAGCGGTCGCTCGATAGGTGCAGTCAGGGTATGGGACAGCGCGTGTTCGTACTGGCGAAAAAGCTCGGCAATGATCTGGTCCTTACCCTTGAAATGGTAATAGAGGTTGCCGGGACTGATATCCAGTTCGTTGGCAATATCGATGGTGGTGGTATCGGCTTCACCCTCCTCGTTGAATAGCGCCAGGCTGGTGTGGAGAATACGGTCCCGTGTCTTCATGAAGTGCGCAGATCAGGCCTTTTTATTGCTGCGGGCAGGTTTTCTGCGGGTGCTCGCCTTTTTCGCGGGAGTCGCTTTCTTGCGGGGGGATTTTGCCGCTGCTTTCTTCTTTGCAGCAGCGCCTGCGGTTTTGCCGGTGGCAGCGGTTTTCTTGCGAGGTGACTTGATCACACCCTGTTCCGCCAGGGCTTTACTGAGTTTCTCCACCTTTCTGGTCAGCTGGTCCACCTTCTTATGCAGGGCGGCCAGGTCCTCGATCCGGGCGGGACGTTGCATATGAAAATTTTCCCTTACCCGACTGATTCGATTTTCAACCGAGTGCCGTGCGGCGGCGGTGCTCTCCAGCGCTTCCCGGGCGTCTTCTTCGAGTGCGGTGCCAGCCTTCACCAGCTCGCGGAACAGCTTGGGTGGCTCCATGGCCTTTTCCAGCCGGCCCTGCGCATCTTCCACCGCCTTGCCGTAGGCGCCCACACCTGCGAGCCAGATATTCTTGGCAATTTCGCTGGCCTTGTCGGTGACCTTGCTTTTTTCGTCGCTCATACCGTCTGCCCTCCTGATTCCCCGAGTATATGGGAAGAGTCCGTATTGGGTCGCTTATTAAACCAGATTAGCAGACAAAAAAAAGGGCCACATAGTGGCCCCGAAAAATTCCCTGTTAGACAGGGATAAGTGGTCCTGGATGGGGTCCGCTTAGGCAGCGGATTTGAAGCTTACAGAATCCTTCAGTTCATCAAAGCGCGCCTTGGCTTTGTCCAGCTGCTTTTCCAGCTTTTTGCGGTCAGTCAGGCTGTCCAGCTCCAGCTTGGGCAGATCGATATCGTCGATGGCGCCCTTGGCGTCTTTCTCGACTTTTTTACCGCGCTTGACGAGTTCTTTGTACATTTTGTCAGCTTTCTTGCGACGCTCTTCCAGCTGGTCCTGAATGCTGTTGAACTGGTCCTGTGCCTGATCGTACGCCTTGCCGTAGAAGCCAAGGCTGGCCAGGAATGCGTTGCGGCCAGCTTCCTGGGCACGGGCAGTGAAATCCGGAGTAGACTTCTTGGTGGTGCGCTTGGCTGCTGTTTTGCGTGCTACAGGCTTACGCTTGGCGGCAGTGGGCTTACGCTTGGCTGCGGGCTGGCGCTTGGGCGCGGCTTTTTTGGTTGCTGTCTTTGCTTGTTCGGCCATGATTCAACTCCTTCATTGCGGTAAAGATGTGGGGTATCCCACGAATTCGGAGCTAGAATAGGGGAAAAAATTAGAATAAACATACTAGAAACCCCAGGAATTTTGCCGTTAATACATCCTATTTCGCTAGTGCTGCGTAAATAGTACCCAGAACTGCGCTGCGGCCCCGCTGCCATGGTTAGTGTCGAATGTGTTCTGGGGTACTATGATTAAGCTGGGTGCCACCTTGGCGATTTGAACTCCTCATACTTTATATAGAAGGGAAGGCAATGGCTCTTACCTGGGCTCGCAACGGATTCTGGGCACTGTTGGTCTTGATTGTTGGCGGCGGCCTGTCCTATGGGCTACTGGTGGGGAAACCCGGTCCGGAGCCTGAGCCGGCTCCCGCTTTCGTGCCCCCGATAGTTGATATCCAGGTGGCTGCGCCTGCCGCCCACGCCCTGTCGGTGGAAACCCAGGGAACAGTGCGTCCCCTGCGGGAAATTAAGCTGGTTAGCCAGGTCGGTGGCCGCGTTGAAGAAGTGTCGCCGCGGTTTGCCCAGGGTGGTTTTTTTGCCGTTGATGAACCCCTCGTCAAGGTTGAGGACATCGACTACCAATTCCTGATCGCACGGGCTGAATCCCAGGTGGCCGCTGCCAGGCAACGCCTGGCCGAAGAGCAGGGCAGGGCCCTGCAAGCCAAAAGAGAGTGGCGCGACCTGGGTAGTGCGCAGGGCAATGCACTGTTTTTGCGTGAGCCGCAGCTGGCGTCTGCGAAGGCAGCGTTGCGGGCCTCGGAAGCTGATCTTGCAGCGGCCAGGCTGGATTTGTCACGCACCTCGATAGCGGCGCCCTTTAATGGCAGGATTTCAGAGAAATTCGTTGATGTAGGACAGTATGTTGCGTTGGGAACAGTCATTGCCACTGTTTACGATACCGACGTAGCGCAGGTGCGACTGCCGCTGACAGACCAGCAGGTGGCCCTGCTGGATTTGCCCCTGATCTACAACAATGAACTGCCTGCCGAGCGCGAGGGTGTGCCGGTTTTGCTGCATGCCCGCTTTGCCAATCGTGAATGGCAGTGGCAGGGTAAAGTAGTGCGCACCGATGCCAGCATCGATGAAAGCAGCCGTGTGGTCTATGCCGTGGTGGAAGTGCAAAAACCTTTTGAGCGGCAGCCGGGCAGTGAGCGCCCGCCATTATCGCCCGGCCTGTTTGTCAGTGCGACCATCACCGGCCGCCAGTTGCAGCAGGTGGTAGAACTGCCGCGTTCAGCCCTGCGCAGCGATGGTTCGGTCATGGTGGTCGATACGGCGCAGTTGGCGCAACCGCAACCAGTGCATGTGCTGGACAGTAACGCAGATAATGTGTGGGTGCAGGGACTCAATGCCGGGGCGCGTGTCATTGTGCGCCAACCCACACTGGTGGTCGCCGGTATGCAAGTGACAGTCAGGGAAGCCGCGGCATTGGCCGCGGATGGTGGCTGATATGCCCGGCCCGATACGCTGGTTTGTACACAACCCCATCGCCGCCAACCTGCTGATGATTTTTTTGATCATTGGTGGTGCTCTGGCCATCCCGACCCTGGATAAGCAGTACTTTCCAGACTTCGAGCTGAATATTGTAAGCGTCGCCATGCCCTACAGGGGAGCTGGTCCCAGTGAGGTGGAGCAGCAAATATGCAAGCGCATTGAGGAGGCGGTTCACGACCTGAACGGCGTCAAGGAGATCCGCTCCACGGCCCGCCAGGGTCTGGGTACGGTGCTGATCGAAGCGGAGTCCGGCTACGATGTGCAGCGCCTGACCGCCGAGGTAAAAACCCGGGTGGATGCCATTTCCACTTTTCCCGAGGATGCAGAACGGCCCATCATTACAGAGTTGGCGCACCGTCATCATATGGCTATGGTGAGTGTGGCCGGCAATATCGGTGAACGGGAACTCAAGGAACTGGGCGAGCGGTTGCGCGATGATCTGGCAGCGCAGCCCCATGTGTCGCTGGTGGAATTAACTGCCCCCAGGCCTTACGAGGTTGCGGTAGAAGTGTCCGAATACACCTTGCGCCGTTATGGCCTGACGTTCGCCGACGTGGTGGCGGCCATTCGTGGCTCCTCCCTGAATCTGCCGGCCGGTTCCATCAAGACCAGTGAAGGTGACATCCAGTTGCAAACGCGCGGCCAGGCCTATAACCGCGGTGATTTCGAGAGCATCCCATTAATCAGCAAGAGCGACGGCACGCAGTTGATGCTCGGGGATGTCGCCACGGTACTGGACGGTTTTGAGGACCGGGATGTACGCACGCGCTTCAATGGTATGCCCGCCCATAATCTGCACGTGTACGTCACCTCTCACCCGGACACCCTGGCTACCAGTGAATCGGTGGCGCATTGGGTAGAGGGCGCCCAGCAATCCCTGCCTCCCGGCGTGGTGCTGGAATTCTGGCGCGATGCAGCGGACCCCTTCCGCGAGCGGACCGATACGCTGATCAAGAATGGCATCGGTGGGCTGGTGCTGGTGTTCCTGGTGCTGATGGTATTCCTGCGGCCACTGTTGGCGCTGTGGGTCTGTGTAGGCATAGCGGTAGCCTTTATGGGCACCTTCCTGGTGTTGCCCTATACCGGCGTCACCTTGAATATGATTTCCCTGATGGCCTTCCTGCTGATTCTGGGCATCGTGGTGGACGATGCCATTATCGTGGGTGAGGCCGTCCACTCGCACCAGGCCCAGGGTGAGGCGGGTGCCAAGGGCGCTGTGAGCGGTACGCGGGCGGTGGTAAAGCCCGTTATGTACGCCGTTATTTCCACCATGATTTTTGTCGCGCCAATGGGGATCCTGCCTGGCGAGATGGCCAAGGCAGGCCTACCGATACCGATCGTAGTGATACTGGCGCTGACCTTTTCCCTTATTGAGTGCATGTTGATTCTGCCTGCGCACCTGGCTCACATGCGCCCGCTGCGTCCCAGTAAGCATGGATTTCTGCGCCGGTTGGAGGCATTCCGGCAGAAGTTCGCCCAGGGGATGCTGGATTTCGCCGGCGGGGTGTATCGCCCGTTTTTGCAACGCTGCCTGGGCGCCAATATGTTTGTGGCGGCAATCTTTCTGGTCGCGCTGTCGGTGAGCCTGGCGCTCTATGGTGGAGGCTGGGTGCGCTCCGGCTTTTTCCCGGCGGTCAATGCTGACTTCGCCGAGACGGAGATCATTCTCCAGGAGGGCGGACCCTATAAGGATACCCTGCGGGTGCTCGACCAGGTTGAGCAGGCAGCGATGAAACTGAAGGCCGAGTACAACCAGGATCCGCGTTTCCAGGGAGAGGGGCCCGCCATAGGCCATGTGTTTTCCTATGGCGCAGAGAACGAGATAAGAGCCTGGATGCAGGCCCCTGCTGCCGATGTCGACGTCAAGGAATTGACCGAACGCTGGCGGGAGGCAATTGGGGATGTGGGTGCTGTCGAAAATTTCTACATGAACTACACGCTCAATGATATCGGCAGCCCCATTACACTGGTGCTGGCCTCAACCTCGCTGGATGACCTGCGTGCCGTATCAGCTGAGTTGCGGGCCGTGCTGGAGGCCTATCCCGGTGTCTATAACGTCAATGACACACTGCAGGCGCCGCGGGAAGAAATTGAACTCGGATTGAAACCCGCGGCAGAAAACCTGTCCGTCACTCTGGCTGATCTTGCACGGCAGGTGCGACAGGCTTTTTACGG
>RCNC010002072.1_pt1 | contig 13416 bp, 13 predicted proteins | sample 2041301 | NCBI WGS metagenome assembly RCNC01 (sample SAMN09708231, study PRJNA481090) | Marine sediment metagenome, whole genome shotgun sequencing project. | biome: marine sediment; feature: ocean; material: sediment; isolation source: Sewage treatment plant 13A marine sediment (STP13A) ... | reverse complement strand
CGGATAAAAAAAATCAGGACAAAACCGAGTCCGCAACACCCAAAAAGCGTGAAGATGCGCGAAAAAAGGGACAGGTAGCGGTTAGTCGCGAAATCCCGTCTGTATTTATTCTCTTTATGACCATGGGCGTTTTCTTTTTTCTGGGTGGACAAATGTTCAATGATCTTTCGCGTCTGATGCAGGAGGTATTGCAGAACAGCATCACCTTGGAGCTGCAGGAACTGTCTGCCGTCAGAATGCTATCGATGCTTCTGGGGAAAATATTCTGGATTCTATTTCCCTTGATGCTATCGATATTACTGGCAGGTGTCGCTGCCAACATTTCTCAATTTGGATTCCTTTTCACGGGCAAGACCCTGGTACCAAAACTGTCTAAACTGAACCCCTTAAGTGGGATGAAAAGGCTTTTTTCGCTGCGTTCACTGGTGGAGCTGGCAAAGGCCTTGCTGAAGATTCTCATCATCGGTCTTGTCGCATATGCAACACTCCGACGGCATTTTGCGTTTCTGCCGGATTTGATGCGCATGGAAGTTCTCGACATTCTCAGGTTTACCGGGCGGGTGTCCCTTGAAATCTGTTTATACACCTGTCTTGCGCTCATAATTCTGGCGGGTCTGGATTTTGCTTTTCAGCGCTGGCAATATGAAAATGACCTGAAGATGACCAAACAGGAAGTCAAAGAGGAGTGGAAACAACGGGAAGGCGATCCCATCGTAAAGGCCAGAATCAAAAGGGTTCAGATGGAGATGGCACAAAGACGCATGATGGCGGATGTCCCGACTGCCGACGTCGTTGTTACGAACCCGACCCAGCTGGCTGTCGCGTTGAAGTTTGATACGGAAAAAATGGATGCCCCCCAGGTGGTGGCCAAGGGTGCCGGGTACGTTGCGGCGCGGATCCGGGAAATTGCTGAATCATCAGGGGTTCCAATTCTTGAACAGAAGCCTCTGGCGCAGGCTCTTTTTAAATCGGTCGAAATAGGAGATACCATTCCCATGACACTGTACAGGGCCGTAGCCGAAGTTCTGGCTTATGTGTATCGGCTGAAAGGGCGCCAACATGTATAACCTGGATCCTGTACGAGCCGGAGGCTTTCATATGCTGTGTTACCAAGGGTTCGTAGTAGCTGACTACGACTTCACCCTTGGATGCCTTGCCTATGAAAGCCTCCGGCTCGTACAAAATCCAGGTGTTAAACTTTTCGAAACAAGGATGAATCAAATTGTGTAACGATTTGAATGAAATGAGATATTAATGGAAACTGCAACGCTGAATCAGATACCCAGGCTCTCTTCGCTTTTAAAAAATGCGGACGTATTTATGGGTCTTGCCGTTATGTGTATCCTGGTGGTGATGATCATACCGCTTCCGCCGATGCTCCTGGACTTTTTGCTGTCTTTCAATATTACTTTTTCGGTGATCATCCTTCTTGTCGGCATGTATGTGGTCAAACCTCTCGATTTTTCGGCATTCCCGTCCATTCTCCTTCTGGCAACGCTGCTCCGTTTGGCATTGAATGTGGCCTCCACGCGAATTATTCTTCTGAATGGTAACGAGGGAACCATGGCCGCAGGAAAAGTGATCCATGCTTTCGGCGACGTGGTGGTGGGCGGGAACTACGCAGTGGGGGTGATTGTATTTCTGATTTTGGTGATCATCAACTTCATTGTTATTACCAAGGGTGCCGGCCGAATTGCAGAGGTGGCCGCAAGGTTCATGCTGGACGCCATGCCCGGCAAACAGATGAGTATCGACGCGGATTTGAATGCGGGTTTGATATCGGAACAGGAGGCACGAGAAAGACGACGTCTGATCGCACAGGAGTCAGAGTATTACGGCGCGATGGATGGTGCCAACAAGTTTGTCAGGGGTGACGCCATTGCCGGGATTATTATCACGCTCATTAATATTGTGGCCGGGCTGGGTGTCGGCATTTTTCAGAACAACATGTCCTTTGCCGAGGCTTCTCAAACCTACACGCTTCTAACTGTCGGTGATGGTTTGGTGACCCAAATTCCGGCCCTGGTGGTATCGACAACCGCAGGTATCGTGGTCAGCAGGGCAGGAACTGACGAGGGTCTCGGGTTTTCCATCATCTCCCAGATTCTCAATCAGCCACGCGCCATTGCAATTGCTTCGATTATCCTGTTGTGTATTGGTTTGTTTCCGGGGCTTCCCACGATTCCATTTGTTTTTCTGGCAGCACTGACGGGTATCATCGCTTATCTTGTGTATCATCTAAAGGAAACGCAACCGGAAAAAGTGAGTGAAGAGGTCCATGCATCCCAGGAGGAATTGCCGGAAAAGACGTATCTGCTGCAGCCATTGGACCCCCTTGCCCTGGATGTTGGATACGGACTTATTCCCCTGGTGGACCCGGATCAGGAGGGTGAACTGCTGGATCGCATTAAATCGGTCCGCCAGCATATTGCACGGGAAATCGGTATTATTATTCCATCCGTTCATATCCAGGACAATATGCATTTAAAAGCAGGGGAGTATACCATAAGCCTCAAGGGGAACGAAGTGGCCAGGGGCGAGGTGATGTTGAACCACTATCTGGCAATGCAACCGGATGGTGTTCAGGCACAGATTGAAGGGATCGAGACCCGGGAGCCAACCTACGGGCTTCCAGCCAAGTGGATCCGGGAAGATCAGAAAGAGGCTGTTCTTGCCAGCGGCTTGACAGTGGTCAATGCACCGACGGTTCTTGTAACCCATTTGTCAGAGATCATTCGCCAGCATGCACCGGAATTGATCGGAAGACAGGAAGCCCAGGAGATCCTTGAAAATATAAAAGAAACATTTCCTAAAGTGGTGGAGGAACTCGTGCCTAGCCTGCTGTCCTTGGGAGCCGTGGTAAAGGTTCTGCAAAATCTTCTGCGTGAAAAAGTGCCCATTCGCGATATGCTGACCATATTGGAAACCTTGGCCGACTGGGCTCCGGCACAAAAGAATATAGACCAGTTGACAGAACATGTCCGGCAGGCGCTGTCACGAAGCATCACAAAAATGCATCAGTCACCCGAGGGAAAACTCGTGGCTATCACGCTGGATCGGTCGGTTGAAACGCTTGTATCAGAATCCGTTCAGCACACGGATCAGGGAGATTTTTTGGCCTTGCCGCCGGATATGGCACATCGGTTGATCAACGCTCTTGCCGTGGAGTTGGAAAAATTTTCTAAGACCCAGACACAGCCAACCATCCTTTGCTCTTCGGAAATTCGAATACATCTCAAGAAGTTTATTGACCGGTTTTTACCCAGCATCTCTGTTTTATCGTTCAATGAGATTTTAAATAACGTTCAAGTTCAATCTTTAAGTACCGTGGAGATTTCAAGTGCAGATTAAGACGTTCGAAGCAGACAACATGACCGAGGCCTTGAAGGCGGCCAAGGATGCATTTGGGCCGGAAGCAGTGATCCTCGGTGTCAAGACAAACAAACCAGCCGGGCGATTTATGGGTAAATGGAAAAAACGGAAAGTGACCCTGACGGCAGCGACAGATACGTCTTATCCAGACTATGACAAGGTATCAATTTCAAAGGAAAGACCCGTGTCTTTCGACACCTCGGCCCCCACGTCCCGTTCCCCGGAGAGAAAGGCGTACCGGTCCATCTCGAGTGGCCGCGGTGCCTCTATTCGCACCTTTGCACGACCCGCAAAGCAATCTTCAGCAAAAGACATGCTGCCGGCGAGCTATGTTAATAAACTGTTCTGGTTGCAGCAACAGATGTTGATGGCCGGTGTGGTTGAAGACAGTGTAAAGGAGCTCATGGTGCTTGTTCATGCAGCTGCGGTCGGAAGAGCCCGGATTTCACAGGAAATTCTGATGGACATTCTGGAGAGGGCGATCCAGGAGCGGATACGCTTGAGGCCGGACCCCGACACCGTTCAAGGTCTTCCGAAACACATGGTTTTCATCGGTCCTACGGGTGTTGGTAAAACAACCACGATAGCCAAGATAGCGACGATATACAGCCACCAACGAAAATCCTCCATCGGATTGATAACGCTGGACGATCAACGGATTGGTGGTATTTCACAGCTTGCCATATATGCGCGCATTCTGGGTATTCCCATGAAAGCTGCCTCATCACCGGTGAGTTTACGCAAGGCTCTCAGGGAGCTCTCGGATAAACAGCTCGTTCTGGTGGATACGGCCGGTGTAAACCCGAATGATTTTCAACAGCTTGCAAAACTGGAACTGTTAATGGCGGAAATCGAAACACCCCATGTTCATCTGGTATTAAGTACAACAACCAAAGCAGGAGACTTGGAGGTCATTTCGGATGCTTTTCAATCGTTTCCTGTTCGGAATTTAATATTTACCAAAGTAGACGAGAGCACAACCCAGGGAAACATTCTAAGCCAGGCCATGCAAACCGGCATACCCCTTTCATATTTTGCAGATGGCAGAAAGGTTCCCGACGATATCCATGTCATGACGGCCAAGCGATTGATGCGGATGATGTTTAACGAAACCAGCCTGCGGCGAGTCAAATCCGCCTCTCCTGAAATTCTGGCAGAGCGGCTCAAATCCTTTGAAAGCGAGCTGGAAAAGCACTCGTTGAAGTTCAGGCCTTACCAAACATTCAGCACCGAATGGGGGCAAAAAAGCGGGAAAACTCCCTACGTCGAATATGCAAACGTGGCAGAATTGACTAGGGGCCGGTAGTACCAAAATCAACAGGGAAGATCGATATAAACATGAGAAAAGATCCATCAACAAATATTATCAACTTTCAGGAACGGTTGTTGAGAAAAGCACCCGCTACCATGATGTCTGCAAATGATCCGAAGACAACATTGCCCAGAATGATGGCCATTAGTAGCGGGAAAGGCGGTGTGGGTAAGACAAACATTGTTGCCAATCTGGGCTATATCCTCAGCGGTCTTGGGAAAAAGATTCTTATTATGGACACAGACCTGGGTCTTGGCAACCTTGATGTCTTGCTGGGCATTACACCCAGATACAATATATCCCATGTCATATCGGGTGAAAAAGTTATTGCCGACATCGTGGTGGACGGCCCGGGAAAGATGAAGATTTTGCCGGCGTCATCAGGGATACAGGCATTGACCCATCTGACGCATGCGCAGATGGATCTCATCAGTGACCAGATGCTCCATATTGTCAATTCATTCGATGTTGTATTGATTGATACGGCCGCCGGCATTTCCTCGAATGTTCTTTATTTTAATGCCAGCGCCCAGGACGTGTGCGTTGTCGTTACGCCGGATCTGACGGCCATTACAGATGCTTATGCCCTGATGAAAGTTTTATCGATCCAGTATGGCGTTTCCGGTTTCAGTCTTCTCGTGAACCAGGTGGGAAATGCGGGAGAGGCCAGAGAAATTTTCAATCACCTTGAACTGATCACCGGTCAGTTTTTGGACATATCGATTCAATTCATGGGCCATATTTTAAAAGATGACAATATTCCAAAAGGTGTTCGTTCCCAGAAAATGGTTAGTGAATTGTATCCGAGGTCACCGGCATCGGAATGTTTCAAGGTTGTTGCACGACAAATATATGACGCGATGCCGAACTAAATCGAATAACCCGGAAAACGCATGGTTTTCCGGAGCATGTGTTTCAGGAGTTTCTTGGTAAATGGTAGGATTTGCAAAAACCAGGGTGGATTACAATCCCGGGGATAATCGCGGGGAGAGAGATGCGTTGATCCTGGAACATCTGCCTCAGGTGAAACGGACCGTTCAGAGGATCGCCGCACATTTGCCGGCGAGCGTTGATAGAGATGATTTGATCAATGCCGGCATTATCGGGCTCATTCAGTCCGCGGAACGATTTGATCCTAGCCGTGAGAACGCCTTTATGACGTATGCCCAGGTCCGGATTCGGGGAGCGGTTCTCAGCGAACTGCGTTCAAGAGATTATCTCAGCCGACGCACCAGAAGGCGTTTTCGGGAGCTTGAGGACACCTATTGCCGGTTGGAACAGGAAAACGACGGTGATGTGAGTGAGGACTTGCTGGCCGAGACAATGGGCATGACTCTCGAAGAGGTTTTTGACATTCGATCCAGGGCATGTCTCAGCTTTATTCGGTTTGAAGATCTGGGTATGCTCAGTCAGAAAGAAAAGACCTCCGCTTTCAGGGAAATAGCCGATATTCGTACTGTTGACGCCCTTGAACATACTCAGTTCAAGGATATTTTCAACTCTCTCAGTGAGGAAATTGAAAAACTGCCTGAAAAAGAAAGGATGGTCATTTCGCTTTATTACGCAGATGAACTCACCATGAAGGAAATTGGCAAGGTCTTGGATATCACAGAATCGCGGGTGTCTCAGATTCATGCGGCGGGAATTATTCGGCTGAGAAGACAGCTGAGGCTGAAAGGACACATCGCTGACAGTTGAACTGAAATTCAGAACGGGGGTAGCGCATGGCAGACCCGATCCGACTACCGAACAGTACGCCAAAAGAATTTTCTACAGCAAAGGTTACGCGAACAGCCCGGCAAAAATTCAAGAACCGGCAGAAAAGGCGGCGACGGAAACAAGACAGGCGGCATCTGTCAGACAAGGAACAAGGAAGGTCGGACTTGAATCACGACAATTCAGGCATGGTTACCCGGACGTCGCGTGATAAGAAATTTGTTGAAAAGGTTCCGAAAAACAGACGCACCAGTCATCCGGGCTGCGACCAGGGAAACGTTATCGATGTCCGCATTTAGCTAAAGGGGTGAACAAAGGAGTTAGGATGATCCTATCGATTCAAGACATATTGATGCTATCGCTGCAGTTCTTTTACGCTTTCGGTGGACTGGTCCTTATGGGTTCACTGATATTCAACATCATGAAGAATCAGGCCTTGGTCAATGAGAAACGGCTTCGCTTTGAACAAGATTTCGATGTGGAGCTGACGTCGCAGTTGGCAGACAACCGGCCACAGGACCCCTTGTATGAACGGCATGCAGGGACAACAAAGGATAGTGCCCGTTATCGTGAAACTGGCGGAACAAAAAACCGAGCGTCCGGAACATTACCTGGAGCCGGCAAAACCGGGGCAGACACCCCCCTGAAGAGGCGCCCGGTCCCTGCGCGTGAAAATGTTGTCAAACAGGGTAAGGTAAGCCGTTATAGCTTAGCCGCCAGTCTCGCGGCCAGAGGGGTCAATGCCAAAGAGATACGCCATCGTGTGGGGCTCCCCCAATGTGAAATTGACCTTATTGCCAATATCAATGACACATATGCAAAGGGCCGGTGGAAAGCGCATCAACCCATGCTGGATGCCATCGAATCGGGTATGTGATGCCGATCATATAGCATGTTGGTAGGCAAGAAAGGGGTTTCCCGGCAAAATTTGCCTGCTCCGGAAGAACTGTGGATAAGGCCGCAGCAAGTTTTTATGTTAACCACTTGACATGTATAGTATATTACATATCACCTTTGTTGGCTCATAATTTGCATTAATCTAGGCATACAGTAACAATCGGATAAGGAGATCAGGGATGGCGGATGCAGTTTATCAGGCGACTGCGGGTGCTTTGATTCAGCAATATCGGCTGGATATTTTGTCCAACAATCTGGCCAACGTGAATACGGTGGGTTTCAAGGAGGATAGAGCATATTTTCAACTCCTGGAGACAGAACCCACAGCTTTGCCCGGAGGGGATGCCGATGAACAGCTACCCATAGAACCGGTTTTACTGGGTGACCCGATATTGGAGTCTTATGTCAATTTTTCCCAGGGCTCCCTGCGCCAAACCGGAAACCCCCTTGATCTGGCCATTGAGGGTGATGGGTTTTTCAATGTCCAAACGCCCGAGGGTGTCAAATACACACGTAATGGAAATTTTGTGCTTGGGGAAGATGGTCTTTTAATGACCACGGGTGGTTATCCTGTGCTGGGCCAGGGGGGCAACATTCAGCTGGAGGCGGAAGGAGCCATTACCATCGACAGTGAGGGCAACATAGAGGAGGACGGCAGTACGGTCGGTTCTATCCGTGTTACACGCTTTCCTGATTCCCAGAATCTGCAGAAAGTGGGAGAATCGCTTTTTGTGGCCTTGGACAATGGTGCATCGGCAATGCCGTCCCAAAGATTCGAGATACTGCAGGGCTATGTCGAGTCGGCCAATGTAGACCCTGTCAGGGGTATGGTGGATATGATTGAAGCCCTGAGGGTTTTTGAAGCCTACCAGAAGATACTGGAAACACTTGATGAGGTAAATTCACAGGCGGTTGGGGATGTGGGTGTGGTGGCATAGAAAATTAGGGTCCAAGGGGTTGAGGATCCAAGGGTTCAAGCGTGGCTGAAGGGTCATGACAGCCAACACCGCGGCAAAACAAACCCAACAAACCCAATAAATTCAAAGAACCTAATGAACACCAAGGAGAGGTAACGACAATGATGAGAAGTATATGGACCGCGGCAACCGGGATGCAGGCACAGAATCTGACTATCGATGTGATCGCGAACAACCTGGCCAACGTCAACACATCGGGGTTTAAAAAAAGTCGCGCGGATTTCCAGGACCTGCTGTATGAAACCCTGACGGCGCCCGGGATGTCCTCCTCAGAAGCGACACAAGTGCCAACCGGCATTCAGGTGGGGCACGGTGCAAGACCGGCCGCCACTCAGAGGCTATACATACAGGGCGATTTTCAGCACACCCAGAATCCCTTTGACATGGCCATCGAGGGACCCGGTTTTTTTCAAATCCTTCAGGTCAATGGAGAAACAGCGTACACGCGTGCCGGAACCTTTAAAATAGACAGTGAGGGAAGAATCGTTACCTCGGACGGGTTTTTAATGGAACCGGAGGTTACCATTCCAGGGGATGTTATCTCCGTTCACGTGGGTACGGATGGTACGGTTTCCGTTCTGCAGCCGGGGTCAGCTGAGGCCGTCGATGTCGGCACCATCGAACTGGCCAGATTCACCAATCCGGCGGGGTTGACCAGTATCGGCCGAAACCTGCACCTGGAGTCTACCGCCTCGGGGGATGCCACAGTGGGAACACCTGGTGAGGACGGAATAGGGACAATTGCCCAGGGGTATGTTGAAATGAGCAATGTCAATGTAGTGGACGAAATGGTGGGTATGATTACGGCCCAAAGGGCTTATGAGATCAACAGCAAGGCCATCCAAGCATCGGATGAAATGCTTCAGATGGCTAACAATATCAAGAGATAGTCTAAAATGATGAAACAAGCGTGTTCCAAAAAACTGTTTCACGGGATTGTAAAGCTGAGCACCTGGCTTTTGCTGACCTTGTTCATTCTGTTTTCAGCCGGACCGACGTTCGCTGCCCCTGTCCGTGCTTTCATCGATATGCTGCCCCATGCAACCGTGGACAACGATCCGATATTGCTTGGAGACATTGCGCTTATCAGGGGGCCGGACGCAACACTGGTTTCTGAACTGAAAATGCTGGTGGTGGGCAGGGCACCGATGCCGGGCAAGTCCCGACAGATCGATGCCGCCTACGTTTCCTTGAGACTGAAGCAAAACCGCATTCCGGCTGACCAGGTGGCCCTGAATGAAACCACCCCGACCATAGTGGTTCGAAACAGCACCATTGTGACACGAAACCAGATCAAGCGCGTCATCAAGGATGCACTTCTTGGGGAAGATCTTTTTCATGGACGGCGGGGTGTGGTCCGGGATATCAAGGTTACAGGCGATCTCCTTGTCCCGCCGGGCGATCTTTCTTACCAGGTGACATTTACAGATAAATCCATCCGGTCTAACAAAATTCCGGTGTCTGTGTCCGTGTTTGTGAACGGCAAGCAATACCGCAAGGTCTGGGCGACCCTTCTGGCGGACATTCTCCAGGAGGTCGTGGTGTTGAACCATACCATGCGAAGATACCAGCGCATCACAGCCGAAGATATACAGTTGGTGGACATGAATCTGGCAGATATACCTCAAAATGCCATAACGAGCGCCCAGGATATCCTGGACAAAAGGATTACCAAATCTCTGTTGGCGGGGACTGTTTTAAGGACAGATACCGTCGAGTTGCCACCCCTGATCAAAAGAGGGGACATCGTAACGGTCAAAGCGGTATCCGGGGTGCTGCAGGTCACGACATTTGGAAAAGCCAAGAACAATGGGCATCAGGGGGAACGTATCAGGCTTGTCAATATCGATACACGGAAAGAAGTATATGGATATGTCGTGGATGCGAAAACAGTACATGTGGTGTTTTAATTTTGGATCATCCTCAAAAGAGTTGATCCAAATGAAGGGTTCGAGGGTTCAAGGGGTCAAGTGAAATGTTTAAAGGAGAAAGCGTGAAGCTGAAACCATTGAGAATAAAAGAAGCTTGTAGAAGCCATCTCAAAAAAAGGGTTTTGGTTCAAGTTCAAGGCGGACCCGAACTTCAACCCGCAGGTATACTGCAGTATTCCGAGGATTTGAAGCAAGGGGCCAACACAGAAATTGGGCCAAAAAACTTTTTTGAGATAGCATCTAATACATCCGGGGTCGTCATACGTGGCGTGATCGGGGCTCTTGTTATGGGATTGCTGCTGGGATGTGGGGCCATCTTCAAGGAGCAACCACCGGTGCTCGATCAAACGCAGCCGGCAGCCACGGTTTCCGACGGCGTTTCAACCCTTCCGGCACAGACCACCGATGGCGGGGTTGTGGCGGCATCCTATCCCTTGACGCCGGATCCGAACACAAAAGTTCCGGATTCCCTGTGGGACACCAACAGTGCATTTGGATCGCTTTTTATCAGCCAGAAGGCACACCAGGTGGGTGACATTGTAACCATTCGAATCATGGAATCTTCCAGTGCCTCCAATAGGGCCAACACAGATACGGAGAGAACTTCCAAGATTGGTATTAGAACCCCTGAATTCTTTGGATTAGAAGATGAGGTGCCCGATTCATGGATCATCAACCCCCTGGGGAATTTGAGCGCCGGGTTCGAGAGCGAGTTTGAAGGCGAGGGTACCACAAACAGAAGCGGAGATTTGACAGCCTATATCACGGCCAAAATAACGGAAATCCTTCCCAATGGAAATCTTAGAATCCTGGGTGTCCGGGAGGTTGCCGTCAATAATGAGAGACAGTTTATCCACCTGTCCGGTATCATCCGCAGCAAGGATATATCAACGGACAACATTATTTTGTCCACATACATTGCCGATGCCAAAATCGAATACAGTGGCAAAGGTGTTATCGATGACAGGCAGAAACCGGGTTGGTTGGCCAATCTTTTCAACACAATCTGGCCGTTTTAAAGGTCGCTATGAAAGCTGACAGCAGCATGGATAAGAAAGAATATATCATGAAACGAGCACAGGTGATCACCCGATGGGTTGTACTGCTGCTGCTGGTGACCGTATCGACCGCCGGCGCCGCCAGAATCAAGGATATTGTTTCCATAAAAGGGGTCAGACCCAACCAGCTCATCGGCTATGGGCTTGTCATCGGTCTGGATGGCACCGGCGATGGCAACAAGTCGGTTTTTACCAAACAGTCCATTGTCACCATGCTCGAAAGAATGGGATTGACCATCAAAGCGGATGATATCCGGGTTGAAAACGTCGCGGCCGTCATGGTGACGGCAGAGCTACCGCCCTATGTTCGCGTGGGCAACACGATCGATGTCTTGGTAAGCTCCATCGGCGATGCCACAAACCTGCAGGGCGGAACACTCCTTTTGACTCCCCTCAAGGCAGTCAACGGTGTTGACCATGCGGTGGCACAGGGGCCCATCAGCACCGGGGGGTTTGAGGCCAGCGGTGGTGGCGCCAACATTAAGAAAAATTTTCCGACTGTTGGGCGTGTTGCCAACGGGGCCATGATTGAAAAAGAAATACCGGCCAACTTTATTTCGGACGGATCTTTTTCGTTGAGTCTGCTGGAACCCGATTTTACAACGGCTTCCAGGATTGCCCAGGCAATCAACGCCTCTTTTGCAGCGCCCATTGCCTTCACACCCAATCCCGGCACCATCAATGTCAAGATACCACAAACCTATGAGCAGCGGGTGGTCGAGCTCGTCACACGTGTAGAGGGCCTGCTGGTCAACCCCGACAACGTCGCAAAGGTGGTGATCAATGAGCGGACCGGCACCGTGGTGATGGGGGAAAATGTCAGAATCGGTATCATTGCCATTGCCCATGGCAGTTTGAGTGTTGAGATCAGGGAGTCAGCCGATGTTTCTCAGCCACTCCCCTTTTCAAGAGGGGGGCAGACCGTTGTTACACCGGATACCGACATAACGGTTGAAGAAGGGAATGGGCGGATGTCAGTTGTGAACGGAGGCGTGAGTATTGGAGAAGTGGTTAGAGCCCTGAACGCCCTGGGTGTTACGCCCCGGGATCTGATCGCCATACTGCAGGCCATCAAGGCGGCCGGCGCCCTGTCAGCAAAACTGGAGGTCATATGATGCCACCCGCCCTGCCGACCCTTGGACCCGGGATGCCGGCGTCGATTTCCAGCGTACAGAGAGGCTCGCGCATTGTGACCGCTGGAAAATCTGATGCAGCAGGTCCGTCAGAAATCAACGACAAACGATTAAACGACGCCTGTAACGAATTTGAATCTCTTTTTATTTATTATATGTTGAAAGAGATGCGTGCATCCATTCCCAAGGATGGTTATCTGGGCCAAAGCATGCAGTCGGAAACCTATACATCGATGTTTGACATGGAAATAGCGCGGGAATTGTCAGGCGAGCGGGGCCTCGGGCTGGCTGATTTTCTCAGACAACATCTAATTAACCGGTTGGAGGAGGCTGAGGCACCGAAAGCCAAAAAAGAGATTGATTTTTATTAAAGTTTTTCTCTATGCTGCCGATAATATCATCATAGAGAAGATGAACCATATTTCGGCAATAATTGCCTGAACCGTGAAGGAACTTTCCATGGAGATTACAGGAAAAAAGATAACCGCCAGCCTCGATACCTATATCAAGAATATTGAAGCCCAACGGAAACTGAAACAAGCTTCGCATCAGCAGGCACCGGTTACCGATAAAGAGGGCGATAAGGTCGAGTTGTCAGCCGAGGCAAAACAGATTCAGGCGGCCGGCAAGCTCATAGAATCAATGCCGGAAATCAGAGAGGAAAAGGTTGCACATATCCGAAACCAGCTTAAAACAGGCACTTACCAGATCGATGCAGGAAAGATCGCAGCCGCCATGCTCAAAGAAGCCCTGTCTGACGAGAATACCTGATCTGCTTGATATTTATCAAGTTGCCTTTCCCCGGCTTTAGCCGACCCCGATTGATTCCTGATTGCAGGAGATGGATTTAAGGTACACAATATGGAAAAGTTGCTTAACAGCTTATTGATGCTTTTATTGGATGAAGTCGGTCTGTATCGATCCATGCTGGCCGTCTGCCAGGACGAGCGGCAGGCGCTCCTGTCATTCGCGTTGGACAATATCACGGAAACTTCCAAGAAAAAAGAAAATCTGATTCTG
>RCNC010002070.1_pt1 | contig 13419 bp, 12 predicted proteins | sample 2041301 | NCBI WGS metagenome assembly RCNC01 (sample SAMN09708231, study PRJNA481090) | Marine sediment metagenome, whole genome shotgun sequencing project. | biome: marine sediment; feature: ocean; material: sediment; isolation source: Sewage treatment plant 13A marine sediment (STP13A) ... | reverse complement strand
TTTGTTTAGCCTGAATGCTCGTCACCTTCAACCCCTAACAGAGAGTTGACACCATGAAACCGTCATTGCAATCCACGCTGAGTGAAAAAGAGATGCAGAAACTGCATGAGGCTTCCCTTACCATTCTCAAAGATGTGGGCATGCAGATCGACCACCCCCGGGCCCGCAGCAGGCTGCACGATGCCGGTGCAATAGTGGACAACGATAAAAATCGTGTCAAATTCCCGGCCGCTTTGGTGGAAAAAAGCATCAAAAAGATTCCCAAAACCGTCTGCCTGGCCGGCAGAGACAGCCAGTATGACTTGAAGCTGAGCCACGACACTCCTTTTATCGTGCGCTGCGGCACCGGTCTGACCGCTATCATGGATTATCACACCGGAACCTATCGGAATGCCACCATAGAAGACCAAAAGAACTTAGCCACGCTGGTGGATGGCCTGGACAACATCAGTATGGCGGCACCGTTGACCGTTCACGATGTACCCCCAAAAACAGCTGATCTGCACGCGACCCGAATACTGCTTCATCACCAACGCAAGCACTTTATGAACCTGACCATGGGGTCCAGAAACATGCGCTATCAGATTGAAATGCAGCTGGCAGTGAGGGGATCCAGGGAAGAGATGAAAAAACGCCCGCTTTTTCACCCCATAGCCTGCCTGATCTCTCCGCTGTACATACCCGAGGACGATATTGAGATCATGATGACGGCCGGCGAATATGGATTACCAATTAAAATACCGGTCATGCCCATGTTCGGTGCCAGCGCGCCGGTCACCCTGGCCGGAACCCTCGCCCTGGGAAACGCCGAAGTGCTGGGCGCCTTCACCGTCTTGCAGACCCTGTGCCCCGGAAACCCTGCCTTGTACTACCTAGTGCCGTCCCTCATGGACATGCGCACCGGTGGAAATGTCTACGCTGCACCGGAAAACATTTTACTTTACTCCGCCATCATTCAAATGGCACGATCGTTCTACAAGGTTCCTTCGGACACCACCGCCTTGTTCACCGACGGAACCCTGCTGGAACAGGCTGCCTACCAGAAGGGGACAAACCTGCAGGCTGCCGCCATTGCCGGGGCCAACATTGTCAGCGGCTCAGGAACGGTGGACGGCGGCTTGGCTTTCAGCCCTCAGCAGCTAGTCATCGACGATGAGATGGTCGCCTTTACTCGCAGACTGCTCTCCGGTTTTGAAATTACCGACGAAACCCTGGCGCTTGACTGTATCCGGCGTGTAGGCCCCAAAGGCAATTTTCTCGAAGACAGACACACTCTGGAAAATTTTCGTACCCAGGCCCTGTACACCCCATCGATCTTCAACTATCAGAACCATGCCTCCTGGCAGACTGAAGCCAAACAACTAAGCCAAAGAGCGCAGGAGAAAGTTGCCGGCATCCTCAATAACCACGAAGTCCCGCCGCTGGAAGACGCAGTTGCCAAGGAGCTTCAAAAGATTGTAAAGGCGGCTGACGCGGAAATTGCGGGATGTTAGGTGTGATGCTCGGGTACAAACATTTGGTGTTCCGCACGCAGTAGCCAGGGATAAATCCCTGAGCTACAAAGCATGCGGCTCTATGCCACGTAGTTCAGGGCTTTACAGGCTGTCCAATAGCGCCGGATTCGCAGCGATGACATTATTTTTTCAGGGCTAAAGCCCTGGCCTACATTGGCAACACTCTGATTATTCGTATATTGTTTTGTCCGACAACATGCACGGCCATGTAGCGCAGGGATTTATCCCTGCTAAACCGGGTTGCGGGACAGCCTGCTCAGCCCTATCGGAAAGAAGTTATTATTGAAAAACCTCGCAGCAAGCTGCGGAGATTGCGCTCGCTATTGCGGTTCAGATATTGCCAGATCATGCGCCTCGATTCTGTCGGCAATGTATTTGACCCGTTCGATGCGGTTGATGTCCAGGACCATATCCCCCACGCCGATAATGATCGGGCTGCTGCCAACAACTGACAACAGGTTTTCCACAAACGCCTCGAAAACTGCCTGATCCGTCCGGTCTTCCAGCATGTCACTGGGGATGCCGCCCCAAATGAGCGGCCCACGGCGCCACTTATCCCAAGCATCCTCAAACAATAGTTCGGTGAGTGGTTGGGGGGTGAAGGATTCGCACACATCCAGGCCGGATTCAGGTATGAGATCCACCAGCGGCTTGAGGTTCCCGTCCGTGTGGCTGCCCATTTTTTTCCCCCGGGCGTGCAGTATCTCCGCAAATTTCTGATAGTGAGGGATACAATACTCTTGAAAAAGGTTTGGATTGGTCATCATACCATCCAGGTTGTCGCCAAACTCAATGTAGGGCAGATCCGTTTCGACCAATTGCCCTATAATCTCCTCCATCTGCAGGTCCAGCAGGTAAATCAGCCTGTCGAGCGCCTCCCGGTCGTCATACAATGCCTGGAACAGGCTCATCTCACCCAGGTATTCCAGAAGCACTTGCTGAAAAGGGATGCGATGGATGCAGGGCACCAAAAATCCATGCGGCTCGATTGCCTCTGCTTCGGCCTTAAATTCCTCATACAGGGGAACGTATTCGGCACGTTCCAGAATATATTCGATGGTGCGAAAGTCAGCCGCCTCCTTGACCAGGTGGGTTGTCAGGTAGGGCTCCATGCCGCTCAGGGATATCATGCTCTCGGCGAACACATAGCTGACACTCACACTGCCCTTGGGTGTCCGGTACTCGACCACACTGGTCCCGGGTTTGTTCCTGGGAATTTTTTCGGGGGGATACTGGGCCGGGAAATAACGCACATCAGGGTCAATCTCCCGGTGGATCGATTCACCTTCAAAAAGGATACGCATGTCCACCCCGCGCAGTTTCAGGGCATAGGGAATTGAAAACTTTTACCGGCCGATGCCCACGGCTTTGTGGACCTGGTTCAGGGACATGCCCTCATACGCCCGGGGCATGGTTTCCCTGGCCTGCATACCTTTATACCAGATTTCGATCCGGTCGATGAAAGGAAGGCGATCGGGCAGCCGGCCGTCCATCACCGCGAGCACACGGTCACGCATGGTCCATTTTTTTCCAACTGCTGGCAATATTATAGGGATCTCCTCATCAAGAAAGGTCGATTTTCATCGCGAAAGCACGAAAGTGGGAAACACGAAAAAAACACCGGTTTTCCGATTCCAAATCCCAGCAGGGCTGAAGCCCTGAACTACGTGGCATAAAGCCGCCTGCTCTGTAGCGCAGGGATTTATCCCTGCAAAAAAATGACCTGAATACAGAACGGCTCAATCGGATAGCCTTGATATTGCTTTGATAATGCCGTTTTTCTTTTTTGATATTTCCCTGGTTGTTTAAAATGGTGGCAGGTTGCCTTCGGCATCGAATTCCAGATTATGCTTGTTTTTAATTATCTCCAGGTCTTCACGTCCTTTGAGCTCTTCTGCATACCCTTCGGACACATCGACTTCGCTCAAGCATGACGTATTCTTGATGCGCATGATTTTGAGTCTATCCGTTGGAATCAGCCCGACGCAACGGATGGCAATGTCCAGGGCCTCCTGATCACTGTTCAGGGTAAGCGGTATTTTGCCTGACTCCGGGCACACACCGGTAATGGTGTTCATGTCCAGGGCTGCCTGGTCGATTTTATCGAAAAGGCGGCGGGTGATGATGTCGGCAACGCCGACGCCCACGGCATTGCCTTCCGAAGCTTCGGTCAAGTCACACACCATGATACGCTTGATATTGGGGAACTCGGGGTCCGGTGTCACCAAGGGCATCCCTATTCTGCCGACCACCTTGGTGTCAAAACCCGTACCGCTGATCTCTTTGCCCATCTCGTCGATGACGATGACATCGGCCTCTTCAAAGGGCAGGGCCGGCGTCAGCGACTTGGCCAGTTTCAACAGCGCAATTTCCTGTTTCTCGATCTCATTCCGCGGGCACACTCCGATTTTGGCGGTCCTGCCGTAGCCGTTTTCCACGATGCCTACGCCGAACAGGATATTGGCACGCTGCATGACCTTGCGCGCGATGGACAGGATGACATCGGCATAACCATAGGTCAACATGGCCTGGTGATATATGGCGGCTCCCGCCTGTTTGCCCAGCCCGATGGCCATCATCTTCAAGAGACCACTCTCGAATTCGTTCTCGAATTCCGTATGCTTCTTGATACGATTGATGAGCACGATGTGGTCTGCTTCAGAGGCCAGTTTGTCCAAAAACACGGAGATGCCTTGGTTGGTTTCCCCGATCTGCACCACCTCAAGGGATGAACGCACAGGCGCCCCCACCGAAGCTGCGGTGATGCCCAGATGGGCCAGCACTCGTTCCTGACCTTCGGCCGTGGCCGCCCCATGGCTGCCCATGGCTGGAATAATGAACGGCTTGAGATGCAGGGCTTTGAGCGAGGCCACCACTGCCGCCACGATGGTACTGTAATTTGTTATTCCGCGACTGCTGCAGGCCACGGCAACCGTCTGGCCTGGCTTAACGTCTGATGCCAGTTCCAGCGTTGCCGTACCGGCATTCACTTCAGCGTCAATGTCATCGATTTCCCGGTTGTCAAACGTCTGTTGGACACGCATCATTTTTGGAAACTGCATTTTCACCTCCCAGAATTGTGATGTAGGGGCATCCCTTGTGGGTGCCCTGCAAACAACCAGCAAATTGTCCTAGCGGGCAGGTACAAGACCTGCCCCTACAAGGCATCATCACCATACTGAACCGCAATAGCGAGCGCAATCTCCGCAGCTTGCTGCGGGGTAAGCGAACGAATAAATATTAGGCAGAATTCCTTACGGTCGAAGATTCCTCGCGGCTTGCCGCGAGGTTCTTCAATTCCGTATTTTCAATCACACCTTAAGGTAACATGGACGCCCCTTTTTGGGTGGCGCCTGCCGAGCGGGTAAACAATCCCAGAACCCCTTTATGTTTAGAAGTGAACCCTTGCCACTTCCGAGAGCGCTCATGGAGGATGCCTTCGACCTCATCCGGGTTTTTCCGCTCCCCTGCAACCCCTACCAGTTCCAGGGTCTGCCCGCGGGTGTCGATGGATATGAGATCACCCTCTTCCACGAGAGCCAACGGGCCGCCTACGGCTGCCTCGGGGGTGACATGCCCGATGGCCGCCCCCCGGGTAGCCCCTGAAAAGCGCCCATCTGTTACCAGGGCGACCTTGCCGCCCAAAGTCGGGTGATGGTGCAGAACCTCGGTGGTCCGAAACATTTCAGGCATGCCCGACCCCCGGGGCCCTTCATATCGGATGACAATCACGTCCCCCGGCAGAATGCTGCCTTTTTGAATAGCGGCAATGGCATCCGCCTCTGAATCAAACGGCCTGGCCGGACCGGTGTGGCGCTGCATCTCCTCGGATATGGCCGCGCGCTTGACCACCGCACCGTCGGGCGCCAGATTCCCGGACAAAACCCGGAGGCCGCCCTGGGCATTGTAGGGATCATCCAGGGGTCGAATGATGTCTTGCGGTTTGACCTGGTAATTTTTCAGATATAGGGCGGTTCGTTCAAAATAGCCGCTCTTTTCCAAATCTGCCAGGTTATCGCCCACAGTCCGGCCAGTCACGGTCATGACATCCAAATGCAGGTGATCTTTGAGCTCACGCATAAGCCCGGGCACCCCGCCGGCATACCATAACATCTGGGTGGGCCACGGACCTGACATCTGCAGCCCAACCAAGACTGGAATCCTTTTGTGGATAAGATCGAAATCCTCCGGGCTCAACGATATTCCGGCCAGGCTGGCAATGGCCGGCAGGTGCAGAAGCGCGTTGGTGGACCCGGATACGGCAGCGTGCAGGGTAACGGCGTTTTCAAATGCCTTTTGGGAAAGAATATCATTGGGCCGCACATCCTTCTCCAACAGGCGTACAATCTCGCGGCCGGCCCGGTCTGAATACTGGGTGATGAGGCCGGATGCGGCCGGCATCAGGGCACTGCCAGGCAGAGACAATCCCAACGCCTCGGCCATTACTTGCATGGTGCTGGCCGTACCCATGTATTGGCAAGCGCCGCAGGTAGAACAGGCATTGAGCGTGTAAAAAAGATCCTCTTGAGTATCTTTCAAGGCAGTGTTGTAGCGGGTTACAGCTGTTGAGAATCCAGGCCCGGGGGCCATGGATCCGCCGCAAACATGCAGAGCGGGAATATTCAGAGCGACGATGGCCATCAAATGGGCCGGTACGGCCTTGTCGCAGGATGAAAAAGTGACCATGGCATCAAAGGGCAGGGAACGGGCATGCACCTCAACCATTCCGGCCATGAGGTCCCGGGAGACCAGGGAATAGTTCATACCGGTGTGCCCGGTAGCCAAACCATCACAGATGTCGGTAATTGTATAGGATGCTGGTTTCCCGCCGGCCTTGTATACGCCGTTCCCGGCCGCCTCCACCAGGTCTTTCAGGTGCCGGCTGCCGGGATGGCTGTCACCGGCCGTGCTTTCCAGCAAGATCTGGGGTTTCACCAGGTCATCCTGCGTCCAGCCGGTGCCGATCAGCAATGGGTCTACTTCAGGATTGTCGCGACGATTTTTCTGACTTTCTCGCATATCCTAATCGCTCCCTAAATAGATGATATATTGAAATTTAAAACTATCTCTTTTTTTAAACTTGAGAACATGAATCAAGTAACAATATTGATAGGTATACCGTTGATAAAAGCCTCGATGTTGGCGACCGTGGTTTGCATGAGGCGTGATGTTGCCTCTTTGGTAAAGAACGCGCAGTGGGGTGTCACCAGGACCCTGGGATGCTGCAGCAGGAGGTGGTTGGCCAGCTGGGTGGTGCGGCCGTCTCCACCCCTTTCCAGGGTCCCCCGCCGGGAGTCTTCCTCCAGCAGGTCGTTCTCTTCAGGCAGAACATCCAGGCCTGCTCCGGCAACCTTTCCACTGGCAAGGGCCTCAAGGAGCGCTTGGGAATCCACCACGTCACCACGCGCCGTGTTGATGATCACCACGCCCTTTTTCATCAATTTAAAACGTTCGACGGAAAGCAGATGGCGGGTTTCAGGCATGCCGGGAACGTGCAGGCTAACCACATCCGCCCGGCGCAACGCCTCGTCCAGAGGCAGGTAACTGATCTTGTTGGCTGCGGCCCATTGTTGGTCCGGAAAACTGTCAACAGCCTTCACGTCCATATCGAAACCCCTGGCAATCATGGCCACACGCATTCAAGGTGCGTTCCGACGATAGTCCAGGCAGCTTTCACCCACGGCTCGCTTTCGAAAACATGCACCTTCACAGGGGATACACCCCGTGCTTTTTAACGGCAGCAGTCATGGCGAACACATTTTCGAGTTTGCAGAAGTTGGTGATGCTGTTAGCCGTGGCACAAATGTACCCGCCACCCTTGCCGGCATCCTCGATCCGCTGCTTCACTTCTGCTTCCACTTCTTCCACCGTCCCGTAAGGCAGTGTATTCACAAGATCGATATTCCCCCATAGACAGATGTGGTCACCCCATTTTTCTTTAGCGGTCTTTAGGTTCATGCAGGGCGGTTCGAAAGGATTCATGGCGTTCATCCCCAGGCTCAACAGATCCTCCATAACGATGGTCAGGTTGCCGTCGCTGTGAAATGCCCAGGGCAACTTGATAGCATCGGCCGCAATTCTCATTTTGGGCAGAAATACCTCCCTGAACACCTGGGGGGACACCAGAGGGCCTTCCTTCCAGGCCATGTCGTTGTAGGCGACAATAAAATCAAAACCCAGAGTTTGAATTTTTTCAATGACCACCAGGTTCCACTCGATGAACATGTCCATCATGGTGTCGATCAGCTTGCGGTTATCCCGCAAAGCCACGGCAAAATCCATCATGGGCATGGAATAAATGGTGTTGAACATGCCAAATGGCCTCAATCCCGCATACAAGGCCAGGTCCTCGTCATGGTAGCGTTCCAGAAAACGTTTGGCTGGATCGTAGAAGCTGTCTTCATGGGGATCGGGCAGGATGATCTTGGAAAGATCCGCTTCTGTGCTAATTAAGCCCTCCCCGATGAATTCGGTTTCGCCGGACAGGCCCCCGGCAATAGCACCTTCCGTTTGACCTGAAGGGTTTTTACAGAAGGTGGGTAGCGCATAATCCACAAAATAGATGGCATCCATGCCTATTTTTCGGGCCAGTTCAGCCTCGTCGATATCACCCGGCCCCATGATCTGGTGTTTGATGGCCGTGTCCACAAAGTCCATGAAAGGGACCCGGTCAGGCTGCTCCAAGGCCAATGCTGTCATAACCCGTTCTCGTGAATTCATAAACGACTCCTCATATGGATCCCCCGGGTAAACCCGTGGTCTTCTGCGAAGGCGAATAAAAAAGCCCTGCTGTTATCAAGTACTACAAAGGCACCGTCGGAATGAGATGCCTGGACTCGTGAAAGATTTCCTCACACCCTTTTTCGCGGCTGTGCATGTCGATGTAGTTGAAGACATTATACACCTTGTCATCAAAATCCGTTGCTTGCATGAAATCCGTCTTGGTGACCCTGTACTCCCCTGCAATCCTGTAGGACTCCTTTGAAAGCGCGTGTGCATACATGGTTTTGAGCTCAGCGCGCTCACACCCGGGCCCAGAGGGTTATCCGGAGACCGTCATCTACCCGGAGCTACAAAATTTTATCCAGCGCCTTTTCCAGCGTTGCAACCGTGCGATCAACATTCTGCAGCTTGTCCAAACCGAACAACCCCAGGCGGAAAGTGTGGAAGTCTTCCGGCTCGTTGCACTGCAGGGGAACCCCGGCAGCAATCTGGATACCGAGTTCAGTGAATTTTTTCCCGTTTTGGATGCCGGGGTCATCCGTGTAGGCAACAACAACCCCCGGCGCTTCATACCCCTTGGCAGCCACACTCTTGATGCCTCTGGCGGCAAGCACCTCTCTGACTCTGTCGCCCAGTTCCTTTTGTGCCTCCCGGAGTTTATCGAAGCCGTATTGTTCGGTTTCCTTCATCACGTTACGAAAAGCCATCAGGGCGTCTGTGGGCAAGGTCGCATGATAGGCAAAGCCGCCATTCTCATAAGCCTCCATGATCTGAAGCCATTTGAGCAGGTCGCATGCAAAGCTGGTGCTGGTTGTTGTTTCTATTCTCTCGCGCCCCAGAGCGCTCAGCATGACCAGACCGCTGCAGGGCGCACTACTCCACCCCTTTTGCGGTGCGCTTATCAGGACGTCGACACCGCAGGCTTCCATATCCACCCACAATGCGCCTGATGCGACGCAGTCCAGAACAAACAGGCCGCCGGCCGTATGGGTAGCGTCAGCCACCGACCGGATATAATCATCAGGCAGCATCATACCCGATGATGTTTCAACATGCGGGGCGATGACAAGGCCGGGTTTGTGAGCTTCGATAGTGTCAACCACCTCTTCCACCGGTGCAGGGGTAAATGCTGCCTGCGGGCTGTCATCAACCAGGCGGGCCATCAGTACGGTTGATTCCGACGGGATTGCACCTGCATCGAAAATCTGGGTCCAGCGGAAGCTGAACCATCCGTTGCGAACAACGATACACTTTTTATCGGTGGCAAACTGCCGCGCCACCGCCTCCATGGCATATGTGCCTCCGCCGGGGACAATAACTGCCGAGCGGGCATTGTACACTTTCCTGAGCATGGCGGATATATCCTTCATCACCCCCTGGAATGACTGCGACATGTGGTTGAGTGATCGATCGGTGAAAACCACCGAGTATTCCAGAAGTCCATCGGGATCAACATTGGGAAGTAAACCTGGCATATGTGCCTCCTTAAAATATTTCAAAAATTGGAGCTAATTATTCGAGTTTATTTGAAATCTTATCCTCTGTGAACATGCAACACATTATAATTTCAGCCTATAGTTAATCTGCCCCCCCCTGTCAACCGGCAATTTTCAATAACAATTCTTTCTATTTATATTTTTCGGTTGTTTAGGAGCTTTAACTGTGTCAACTGAAATTGATCTATTTCATTGGGCCTTTAGATAAAAACTGAAAATTTAAATAGGAGCATATATGAAAATCGGATTTATTGGATTGGGAAATCTGGGACATCCCCTGGCCATGAGCCTGGTCAAAGCCGGGCATGACGTAACCGTCAGCGATCTGCGTCCCGAATGCGGCGCGGCATTTGCCGAGGCCGGCGCCAACTGCTCGGATGACATCGCCGGGGTGTGCCGCGGAGCCGAGGTGGTCATTACAGCACTACCCTCCCCCGAGGCCAGCAGGGCCGTGGTGGAAAAAGAGGGCGGCCTTTTTGACCATCTTCCCAAGGGAAGCTGCTGGATCGAAATGAGCACTACCGATTTCGAGGATATCCAGCGCCTGGGACGGGTGGCCAACGAAAAAGGATTCAATGTGCTTGAATGTCCAGTGACCGGCGGCGTTCATCTGGCCCATACCGGTGAAATTACCGTACTTGCAGGCGGTGATGAAGAGGTCTTCGAACGCTATCGGCCCCTCTTGGAAATAATGGGCAAAGAAGTGATTCACCTGGGCGTTATCGGCAATGCATCCGTGGTCAAAGTGGTCACCAATATGCTGGCGTTTATCCACCTGGTGGCCGCTGGGGAAGGCATGATGCTGGCAGCCAAGCAAGGAGTCGATCTGGGAGCCGCCTACCGGGCGATCCGGGCAAGCTCCGGCAACAGCTTCGTCCATGAAACGGAAAGCCAGCTGATATTAAACGGCTCCTACAACATCAATTTCACCATGGACCTGGCCTGCAAGGATCTGGGGTTTGCAGACCAGATAGCCGACAAACTCGGCATTCCCCTGGAACTGGGCAGCGTGACTCGCCAGATTTTCAGAAGGGCCCGCGCACTGTACGGCGGCGATGCCTGGTCACCCCAGGTAGTCAAGATGCTGGAAGACGCCTGCGGACAACCGCTGCGCGCCCCTGGATTCCCTGAAACGCTGGTTGCGGAATGACCGTATGGGGTGAATCTTGAACAACACTACCCAATTCCCAATAATCGCAGAACAACTGCGATGGGATATAACAGGAACCGATCCAGAATATTGAAATACATCAATGCGATGACGATGAGGAACCCGTACGGCTCAATCCGGCTGAATGCAGCGGCCTGAACCGGCGGCAGCAGGCCCACCAGCACCCGGCCGCCGTCCAGGGGCGGTATGGGAATGAGGTTGAAAACAGCTAAGAATACATTGAGCTGGACAGCGACAATCAAGAAGATCAACAGAGGCTCTAGGGTGACCCCGGTGTAGATCATGCCTTTGAGGATGACAGCAAGCCCGCCGGCAAGAAGCAAGTTGATCAGCGGACCGCCCAGGGCCGACCACATCATCCCCTTGCGTGGGTTGCGGAAGTTATAAGGATTGATAGGAACCGGCTTGGCCCATCCGAAAACAACTGGAGAATTCATTAGGATAAGCATCGCCGGAACCATGATCGTACCAAAGGGATCGATGTGATCCTTGGGGTTTAGCGTGAGACGCCCCAAGGATTCCGCAGTTCTGTCACCCAGTCTGCGGGCAACCCATCCATGGGCAAATTCATGAAAGGTCAACGCCATGAGCAACGCGACAACCTGGATGGCAATAATTCCATAATTCATTAGGTAACACTCCTAATTATAAAGGTTTTTATGCTTTTACGATGCTATATTCTGCATGATAATATATAAAATACATGTTAACCATATATACGATAAAATGTCCGTAAAACAAATCAATTTGAATTTAATAGCAGTTGTCGTTTTCAAAAATAGTATTAGCTGTTGTACCAACTCATTTATGTTCACACCAACTGAATCAAACACCTGTAGGAGACAACTGGTATAATGGCTTTAGAATCTCTATCAGCCGTCTGCGGCATCAGTTCCGCCGTTGCCTGGGGCGCCGGTGACTTCAGCGGGGGGCTGGCCTCCAGAAAAAGCAATGAGTTTACGGTTGTCCTCTTCTCCCAGTTGATCGGTGCGTTGTTTCTTGTGGGGCTGGTCCTGTTCTCAGCCGAAAACACCCCATCAATGAAAGCCCTGGTCTTTGGCGCCGTCGGCGGCGGATGCGGTGCTATAGGGCTGGCAGCCCTCTATCGTGCCTTTGCCCGCGGGCGCATGGGAATCGTCGCCCCGGTTTCAGCGGTCATAACCGCCATCATGCCGATTGTTTTCACCTTTTTCAATCAGGGCCTTCCGGGAAACATCCAGGTTATCGGATTTGCGTTGGCGCTTGCGGCTGTGTGGCTGATCGCGCACGTCAAAGGTGAGGCTGGGTTGAACCCTCAAGAAATGATCCTCCCGGTTGTGGCCGGCCTGGGGTTTGGTCTCTATTTCATATTTCTCGGGGTGGCCGCGGAAGAATCAATCACATGGCCGCTGCTGACGGCCAGGGGCACCTCTTTAACGGTTGTGTCCATCTTCTTCACAATAAAAAAAGATGCCGGTCTGCCATCCAGGGCCCAATTGCCTCTCATTGCTCTAACAGGAATACTCGACGCGGGGGGCAATGTTCTTTTTGCGGTGGCTGCGCATCTGGGCCGTCTCGACATATCGGCCACGCTCTCTTCTCTATACCCGGCAATAACCGTCCTGCTAGCCTGGGCCATACTGAAGGAACGACTGGTGGCTCAGCAATGGTGCGGGGTTGTGGTTGCCATGGTTGCCCTGATATGTATTGCGTGAATCTTGCATGAAATTTGAAAGCTTCAACCCCGTTCAGCATGTAACCCAAATGGAGATAACATGACGACGCTGATTAAAAACGGTACGATCATAGACGGAAGCGGGAACCCTGGATTCAAAGGCAGCATCCTTTTTGACCGCCAGAAAATATCATCCGTGATTAGGGACGGAGAAACAGCGCCGGCTGCCGATGTTGTCATCGACGCTGAAGGCTTGGTGGTGGCGCCCGGATTCATCGATATGCATTCCCATGCCGACTGGGTTCTACCGGCTGAACAGCACCCGGAAATACTGAAATGCCTGGTAGAGCAAGGGGTCACATCCATCGTCGGGGGAAACTGCGGTATTTCCCCGGCACCGGTGGGAAAAATGTCAGCCGATCATGTGGAGAAGCTCGCCGCTATCATGGTCGCCAGACCCTTTGACTACCAATGGAAATCCATGGGTGAATATCTTGCCTGCATGGCGGACAGGCAGCCGATGGTCAACCTGGCCGAACTGGTCGGACATGCAGCCATCCATTACAGCACTGCCGAGACGCTACGGGGAGCGCTCAAACCTGAAGAAATGCAAAATTGCCTGACAGCGACGGAAAAAGCCCTGTCCGAAGGCGCCTGTGGTTTGAGTTTCGGCCTCGGTTATGACCCGGGAATGTACACGCCCATCGAAGAATTGGAGGCTTTCTGCGCGGTTGCCGCTAAGGCGGACAAACCGGTCACCGTGCATCTCAAGGCGCTTTCCCGGCTGTCGCCCTGCTACCCCCTGACCACCCCGAAAGCCCACAATGTGCTGGCATTGGAGGAAATGCTCGGTATTGCCCG
>RCNC010002069.1_pt1 | contig 13421 bp, 7 predicted proteins | sample 2041301 | NCBI WGS metagenome assembly RCNC01 (sample SAMN09708231, study PRJNA481090) | Marine sediment metagenome, whole genome shotgun sequencing project. | biome: marine sediment; feature: ocean; material: sediment; isolation source: Sewage treatment plant 13A marine sediment (STP13A) ... | reverse complement strand
CGCCAACCCACCGATCCCAGGCGGTTCAATGCCGCCCCAGCCGGTCAATGCCGGTCAATGCCACCCAGGCCCTCTAACGCCCCCGGGGGGTGGCCACCGGGTGAAGCAAAACCATCAGGAAGGTGGACCCGATGATCACCCCTGCCCCTGCGAGGGACCAGAGGTCGGGGATCTCGCTGAAGAGGAGAACGCCCAGAATCCCTGCGAAGACGATCTGGAGATACCCCACGGCCAGGACTCTCACCGCCTTCTCCTGCTGGAGAGCCCTGGTGAGGAAGACCTGACCCCCAAGGGTTCCCAGCCCCACGCCGGCCAGAAGGGCCCATTCCCATCCCACTGGAACTGTGAAGGAGACGAGGGCGAAGGGAATTGAGCCCACCGTGCTGACGAGGGCGAAGTAGAAGACGATGACCAGAGGGTCATTGGTCTGGGTAAGGCGCTTCGTAACCACGTAGGCTCCGGCGCTAAGAACCGCCCCGGTTAGGGCCACCGCAACGGCCAGGGGCGGAAGCCCCTCCCCTCCCCCGAACAGAAACTCGGGCCGGGCGATCATCACGACACCCCCGAGAGATAGGAGGACGAGGATGACCTCCCACTTCTTCAGGACTTCCCCCAAAACCAGGGCCGCCAGGAGGGCGCCGAACACAGGGTTTGTGAAGTGGAAGGTCGTGGTGTCCGCCAGGGGAAGGTGCATTACCGCCCAGAAGAAGCAGCTCAGGGCTCCGTATCCAAGGAGGCCTCTGAGAGCGAGGAGTGGACGTTCCGTGCCCCAGGGATTGATCCCTTTTCGCCGAAGGAGAAGAAGAGTGAATACCCCGAAGAGAATCCCTCGAATCAGGACGATTTCCTGAACGGGGATTCGCTCCCCCACCAGCTTCGCCAGAGCGCTCATGATCGAGAAGCAAAGAGCGCCGGTTGCGGCGTACCGCATCCCGGGAGAAAGGGAACGGCTCATGGCCCTGTCCGCGGGCCACTCATAGATGCCACCGCGGGCCACCCATGAGCCCTGTCCCCGGAACACTCATGGACACCCCCGCAAGCCACTCGCGGGCCACTCATGAACCCCTCCCCGGACCACTCCGCAGCCCACTCCCGGACCCCTCCGCGGGCCACTCATGGCCCCTTCCCCAGGCCACTCAGGACCCGCCCGGCTCCACTCTGGCGGTGAGGATTCGATTCTCCTCGTAGAGAATGTCCACCACATCCATGCCGGACTCCACCCACCCGAAAGCCGTGTAGCCACCGTCCAGGTGCCTGGCCATGGAGTGGGTGATGAAGAACTGTGAGCCCTCCGTGTCCTTCCCGGAGCTGGCCATTCCCAAAACCCCGCGAGCATAGGGGATCCGAGTGAACTCACTCCGGATGGAGAAGCCAGGCCCACCGAAACCATCCTCCCGGGCAAAATCCCCACCCTGAACGACAAAGTTGGGAACGACTCGGTGGAATGGCGTATCGTCGTAGAGCCCCTTCTGGGCAAACCCGGCGATGGTCTGAACTGTCAGCGGCGCGCTCTCGGTGTCGAGAACCAGGGTCACCGTCCCTTTCTCCGTCTCCAGAATGAGCCTGGGCATGGGACCCAACGCTCGAAGGGCGGCCCAGTCGACGGTGCGCCCACTCTCTTCGGCTTCCACCGCCGCCTCCACCTCTTGTCCGGTCAGCTGGGCCAAGGCATCAACGCCGGCGGCCCGTAAGGCCTCATTCGTCTCCATCGAGGCGCTACGGAGGAATTCCTCGGCCTCCATGGCCCCTGTGGCCCCAATAGACCGCAAGATGACCTGTTTGCCCTCCAGGCCATCAGGAAGCTGGAGCTTTTCGTATTCGGCCATGAGGAGGTCCAAAGACCCCAGCGCCAGGAAGGCCGAGTCGGCCAGCGCCGGGGCGGAAACGAAAATGGTGGAGGGGTCGCCGGTTCGAAGCCCATCGGAGAAGACCCTGAAGTACTCGGCCACGGTGCCGGTGTCCTTTCTTTCAGCCCGCCACCGCCGGGAGAGGCCCCCAAGAGCCGTTCCCCGGATCCTGGGCTGAGAGGAACTCGCCGCCTCCATCAGATAACGAGTGGCCTCGGGACTTGGGACGAAGGCCATGGCGCCGATCCCTCGGGTCTTGGGAAGGACATCCTCCTCACCCCAGATGCCGATCCAATCCTCGAGGAACTGGCCCTGCCCCATCCGCCCCAGCGCCGCCAGGATCGGTCCGACCCGTCGCCAATCCCGGGGGTTCTTATCCACCCAGCTCATGAGGTCGTCCCTCTCCTTCGCAGGGAGCTGCTGGACGCTGGCCAGGACATTGGCCGCCGAAAGGGCCACGTGGGTGCTGGGTTCTTCCAGGGCGTCCATGAGTCCCTCACGGACTCTCAGGTCGTTGGTCCTCCCGGTCAGTCCCCTGGCTGCGTTGGCCCTGATTCTCCAGTCCGGAGATCCTTTGAGCCAGGTGAGAAAGCGCGGGTTGTCACTCTGGTCCGCCAAGGCGGAGAGGCCGAGGAGGAGCTGCATGGCCGCGGGATCGGATGGTGAGAGAGAATCCAATACGGCCCGGACCGAGTTGGAATGTCCGATCCAAGGACTGGCATCGGAGTTCCGCCCGAAATAATAGGCCGCATTCACCTGAGCCTCCCCGGTCTGGTTCTCCAAGGCTGAGATCAGATAGCTCAAACTGGTCGGGAGTGTGATCCCGTTCAAACCCATGCGAGCGATGGCCAAGTTCCTGGCCGCCTCTTCCTCGTCCGGCAGGTCCAGGCCCAGGAGGGACTCGAGGACACGGGCGTCCCCAGCTTTACCCAGAGCCTCGAGAAGGGCGTCTCTCACCGCCGGATCGGTCTCGTCCCTCAGGGCTCCAAGAATCGCTGCGCCATAGATGGGATCATAAAGCTGACCCACCGCGAAAGCTGCGTCCCGCCGAACCTCCGCCTCGGGATCGGAAAGGAGGGCCGTAAGGGTGGAACCGGCTTCAGGGTCCTGAACCGAGGCCAGGGCGTATGCGGCCCTCGCCCGAACCACCGGATCTTCGGACCGGAGGAATCCTGTGAGGCTGGCACCGTCCCTGGCGACTTGAAGATCCACCAACTCCTGGAGGGTGGGGTTGTCGAGGAGCCCGTCCGGAGGTCGCGTCGCCGGGGCCGAAATCTCCCCTACTGGTTCATCCGGTACGGCCCCGGGGCCGCAGGCCACAAAAACGAGGGTTGCGGCGAGGGCGGTGGCGGTCAGGCCAACGGGGGATTTCATATGGGCGAAATGCCTGCGAAAAAGCATGAATGCCTCGTTTCAGGATGGTCAGGCGTTGTCGGGCTCAGTTTGGGCAGAAAACCCCAGGGTGCCAAGGGCGATGCCGATGAGGATCAGAATCCCCCCGATAAGAGTCTGGGGAGGAGGAACTTCGTTAATGGCCGGCAATAACCAGGCGATCATGGTGGCCCCCACGGGCTCACCGAGGGAGGCGAGATTGGCCACGTAAGCTGGGAGATACCGTAGGGCATAGTTGATCCCCGTGTGGCCCAGCATCATGGGGACCGCGGCGAGGCCCAGAAACACCAGCCAGTCCTGCCGAGGATATCCCGTCAGGGGCACCTCGGGGGAGAGCAGCACCGCTATCAGCAGAACCGCCGCAGTGACTCCATACACCAAACCCGTGTAGGCCCAGAGATCCAATTTCTTCCTGAGGACGCGACCGATGGTGAAATATCCAGCCGACATCATGCCGGCCGAGAGAGCCAGAAGGTCGCCGAAGAGTGCCTTTCCCCCGAGGCCGAAGGCTCCGAATCCAAGGACGACAGCCCCTGCGATGGCCACCAGGATCCCCAGCCATTGGCGGCCGGTGGGTTTTTCCCCGAGGAACGCCACGGACAATCCGGCTACGAAGAGGGGCTGGGTGCTGACCAGGACCGACGAGTTTGCGATGGAGGTATACTGGATGGACGCCACCCAGGCCCAGAAGTGCCCCGCCAGGAGAACGCCCGCTGCCAATCCCAAGGCCCACTCTTTTCTGGACAGTCGGGCCCCGGCCAGGAAACTGCCTCTGAAAAGGAGGATGAGGCCGATCAGACCCACAGAGAAGAGAAGGCGCCAGGCGGCGATAACCAGGGCGGCGGCCCCGGAAAACCGAACCAGGGGGCCGGCGAAAGACACCGCCAAAACGGCCCCGAAAAGGGCGAGCCCCGGGGGAAGAACCGGTCCAGCGCCTTCGGATCGAGAGGAGGATTCCTTGTTCATTGGAAACGAATCTACGGGAAAAACGTACGGGCTCACAGCAGGACTGGGAGGAGAGGGTCCGCTGAAATCTCGTCTCGGGCTCTTCGCTCAGGCCAGGCCAGGCCCTAACTTTCTGACATGACCACCCATCGGAACTCTTAAGGCCGGTAGCCTTGAACAACCCTCAATTCACCGTAAGCCCGTTCCGCCCCTCGTGGTGGCTTCCCGGGGGGCATCTCCAGACCCTGGCCGGAAAGTACCTCCGCCGACCGGGCCCGTTCCCCATGGTCAGGGAACGGATCGACACCCCCGACGGTGATTTCCTGGATCTGGATTTCGGACCCGATCCGAACCCGGAGAAGCCTCTCGTGCTGCTCCTCCACGGGCTGGAGGGGTTCACCCAACGCCCATATATGGTCCAGGCTGCCCAGGCCTTCACGGCCCAGGGACTGGCCGCGGTGGGTCTGAACTTCCGCTCCTGTTCTGGGGAACCGAACCTCAAACCCCAGCTCTACCATTCCGGGGAGACAGGAGACCTGCACCATTGTCTTCAGTATCTCAGAAGCCGTTGGCCGGACCGGTCCATGGGCGCCATCGGATTTTCCCTTGGCGGGAGCGTCCTTATGAAATACATGGGAGAACGTGAGGATGGGGGAACCGAGCTGCTGAACGGCGCCGTGGGCGTTTCGGTCCCATACGATCTTTTCGCGGGGGCCCACTTCATGGAACAGGGTTGGTCCGGTTTGTACTACGCCCGGTACTTCCTCGGGCAATTGAAGGAAAAGGTGAAAGCGAAAGAAGGCCTTCTTTCCCCGATCCTGGATCTGGACAAGGTCTATTCCTCCCGGACTCTGAGAGAGTTCGATGACTGTTGCACGGGCCCTCTCCATGGCTTCGAAGGCGCCGCCGACTATTATCGACAATGCAGCTCGAACCAATTTCTCCACGCCATCCGAGTGCCCACCCTTTTGTTCCACGCCCGGAACGATCCCTTCCTCCCACCCAGCGCCATTCCCCATAAGACGGTGGAGGAAAATCCTGTTCTTTTCCCGGCATTCTCCCGCCGGGGCGGACACGTAGGGTTTTTAGGGGGGGCTGTTCCCGGTCTTCCCACGTTCTGGACGGAGGACGAAGGGTCCCGATTCCTGAAAGAGATCCTGTAGCCAAAGATGTGGTGCCACTGCATTGTTTGCTCAGCGGACCTCGGGGGAAATCAGGACCTGGAGGAGTTCCAGATCGGGGGCCGACTGGCTTTCGACGGACAAAAGGGTCGCCTCTGGGTCGTTTGCCCCAAGTGTGAGCGGTGGAACCTCGTTCCCCTGGATCAGCGCTGGGAGGCAGTGGAGGCCCTGGAGCGGGCTTTTCGTGATACCCCAGCCAGGTACTCCACGGAAGAGATTGGGTTGGCCCGTTTGGGAGGCGGCCTGGAAATCGTCCGAATCGGGGACCCGGTACCCGGTGAGTTCGCCGCCTGGCGTTGGGGGAGTCGCTTCGGTCGTCGGAAGCGCCGACTGAAATCGAGCCGGAAGAAGCGTGGGAAGCTTATCAAGCTCGAATCGAGCACCGCATGGGCGGCAGGACTGGCCCTGGCCCCCCTGGCTCCATTTTTGGCTCCCATAGCCATCTTCGGGGGCCTTGGCTACCTGGTCTCCCGGTTGGACTCAAAGTGGTCGGTGGTGGGCGCTGACCGGTTTCCCATCAACCCTCACCGTCTCCGGGGCGGTGGAATTACCGAATCAGAACTCTTTCCAGGGTGGTCGCTGCATTTCCAGCACATGGAACGGGTACAGGTGAACGGCGGGAACACGCCCGTCTACAAGTGGAAGGAGTTTTCCGGGGAGGAAGCAATCCGCCTCGCCCGGCGAGCCCTTCCTCTTCTGAATCGAAGGGCCCCGAAACTCGGCATCGTCTCGGATGCGGTCACGGAAATCTCCTCTGGAGGCGGGGTCCAGGCATATTTAGCCCATGCCGCCGCTCTGAAACCCCGGTGGGTCCAGTTCCGCCACTACCCCAAGCCCATCCTCCTGGCCATGGAGATGGCCCTGTTCCAGGACGAGGAACGCCGGGCTATGGAAGGGGAAATCGAGCGGCTGGAGGCTGCCTGGCGGGAAGCCGAGGAACTGGCTGCCATCTCGGACAACCTGATTCTGCCCAAGGGGTGGGATGCGTTTCGGGCGGAAGCCAGGGCCGCAAAGGACCAGGCCCCTCCGGGAATGACGGGGGAGTCGGGCTCCTGACCCTCCGCCCCATCCGCTCCAGAACACCAAACGGCCGGGAGGGTTAAGTCCCCCCCGGCCGTTTTTTGGTTGGTCTTTGCGACCCCCGTCCTATGCCTGGCAAACGCCAGGCGTTAATCCACCCCGCCTTGCAAATTCCGGAGGGGGCTCTTGAAGACCACGAAGAGGATCCCCGATCCGATGGCGACGGCCGCCACCGTAGTGAACAGCTGGGTTTCCGCCATGGTCTCCGTCTGGGCAGCGGCGAGGCCGGCGATGAGATTCCCCAGGCTCGCTCCCATGAACCAGATCCCCATCATCTGCCCCACCAGCTTCTTCGGCGAGAGCTTCGTGATGCTGGAAAGACCGATGGGGCTCAGGCAGAGCTCACCTGATGTGTGGAGGAAGTAGGTGACCACCAGCCACATGGGGCTCACGCCCTCCGTCCCCGTGACGTAGGTGGCTCCCCAGGCCACAACAAGGAACCCGATCCCAAGAAGGACCAGGCCAAATCCGAATTTCAGAGGCAGAGACGGGTTCCATTTACCCAGGGCAATCCAGAGCCAACCAAAGATGGGTGCGAAGATGATGATAAAGACGGGATTGATGGATTGTAGCCAACTGGCCGGGGCCTCCCATCCGAAGATCACCCGGTTCGTGGAATCGGCTGCGAAGAGGTTCAGGGCCGAGCCCGCCTGTTCGAACCCGGACCAGAATAGCGCCGCCCCAATGAAGAGGAAGAATATGAGCACCAGGCGCTTCTGCTCAGCCGTGGTAAACCCACCGAAGAGGAGGGCGATGGCGAAGTAGGCTACGACCAGGCTGAAAATCAGGATGCCGGTGGCCGTTACGACCTGTTCCAGCGAGAGAGTGAAGATCCCGCTGGCGTTCAGCCAGTAAAGGGTCGCCGCCACGGCCGCAATGACAGAGAGAACGATTCCCAGTGTCCTGTTCGTCGAGCTCCGCTCTTCGGCGGTTAGATTGGGCTTGCCCCCCAGATTCCCCAGGCCTGTGCCGACCTTGTACTGGATCAGTCCGGCGACCATTCCGATGCCGGCAGCCCAGAAAGCGTACGACCAGGCCACACTCTCACCCAGGTAGCCACAGATAATCGGCCCAATGAACGCCCCGATGTTGATCCCCATATAGAAGACCGAGAACCCAGCGTCCCGCCGGGCTCCGCCGTCCGGATAGAGGTCACCCACGATGGCGCTGACATTGGGTTTAAGAAGGCCCGTCCCTGTGACAACCAGGAGGAGTCCCAGATAGAACCCAGTCTGGGTTGTGGCACTCAGGGCCAGGGTGATCTGGCCCGCGGCAATGAGGGTTCCTCCGTAGAACACCGCATTCCGCGCCCCGACGATTCTGTCGCCGAACCAACCACCAGGCAGGGCTGTGAGGTAGGCCGCGGCCGTATAGAGACCATAGATAGCGGCGGCCCGCCCAACCGTGAGGCCTAATCCCCCGGTGTCGATGGCATCCACCATAAAGAGGATGAGGATTCCCCTCATTCCGTAGTAGGAGAATCGCTCCCACATCTCGGTGAAGAAGAGTGTCGCCAGCCCTCTGGGGTGGCCAAAAAAGCCATCCTGAGGAACGGCGGAAGCCTGTGCCGATTGGGTCATGTCTGGCTCCTGACTGCAAGTCTCGATGGGCCACCGGGGTGAGCCTCGAAGGCCCCGGGGCGGGCGAAGAACCGTGGCAATATCCCCGACCGCTTCCCTAAAGGCAAGCACGGCTATCTGTTGGACTGGCTCCGGCGGAGTCCGCCCGACCCCCTCGCAGCTTGCCGCGCCTATGCTGCCGGCCGAATGATGTTCGGACTAAATTCGAAGTTCTTTTCCTACAACCCTCGGGTTTGACAATGGAATCCAATACGACCGTTCGCCGTTTCCTGGCAACCGCCCTGATGCTTCTGGCGCTGCCCGCCGTTCTCCTTGCACAGGGGACCGGCAAGAAGGCCCTCGACCACGACTCCTATGACATCTGGCGGTCCGTCAGCGCCCGGGCCCTGGCCAACAACGGTGAGTGGATCGCCTTTGTGAGTGGCCCTCGCGAAGGTGACGGGGTCATGACCCTACGCTCCATCGGTGGGAATGCGCAGGTGGGTGATGTCGACCGGGCCTCGGGGCCCCGTATCAGCCCCGACTCCAGATTCGTCATCTTCACCATCGACCCGATGTTCTCGGTGGTGGACTCCCTGGAAAAGGCCGACGCGAAAAGCGCCGATATGCCGAAGGACTCCCTGGGCATCATCGAACTCTCTTCGGCGTTCGGAGGGGGATCTATCAACAGCAACTTCTTCAAGGTCGACCGGGTTCAGAACTGGAAGATCCCGGCAGACGAAGGGGCTTTCATGGCCTATCTCCTGGAGGGGGATGAGGAAGAGGCCGATTCCACCGCCGAGGGGGAAGAGGCTGAAGAAGAAGCCCCTGCCCGGGGTCGGCGCCCCGGAGGCGGGCGACCTGGTGCAGCCGGAGCTGGCGGCGGGGATGATGAGGATCCCGAGGACCGGGACAAGGCCGAGGGAGACGTCCTGGTGTTCAGGGATCTGGCCAGCGGTCAGGAGACCCGCTTCGAGGACGTAACCAACTACTACTTCACGGATGACGGAGCGTGGCTGGTCTACACGGCATCCAACGAAGACGGTACCGCCGACGGCGTCTTCGCGGTGAGCACTTCGTCCGCGGACGCCTCTCCGATCCTTACAGGTGAAGGGGAATACCGGGGCGTGGCTCTGGCCGACAATGGTGACCAGGTGGCGTTCCTGACGAACCGGGACGACTGGGAAGCCGACGAGCCTGCCCACACCCTCTACCACGCGAGTCTGGGTGGGGGCGAAGCTCAGGCCGTAGCCACGGAAGGCACCCCCGGAATCTCGGATGGCTGGTGGCTCCCCGAGAATGCATCTCCGTCCTTCTCTGACGAGGGCACTCGCATCCTTTTCGGGACCGCCCCCAGGCCGCCCGCAGAGGATGACGAAGATGACCCGGACAAAGAGGACCCCATTCAGGTAGACATCTGGAACTGGAAGGATCCCCTCATCCAGCCCATGCAGCTGGTGCAGGCCGACCGGGAAAGGGAGCGGACCTACCAGGCCTACGCTTCCACCGACGATCTCAGCGTCGTGCAGCTGGCCACCCTGGACATTCCCGAGGTGAACATCGCACAAGGCGGTGAGGGTGATCTGGCTCTGGCCACTACCACCACCATGGTCAAGTACGGCTGGGATGTGTCCCACGACGGCACGTATCGGGATGTCTACCTCATGGACGTGGCAACGGGCGAACCCGAGCTTCTCCTGGAGAAAACGGGTGGACGCCTATCCTTCTCCATCGACGGTAACTACCTGACCTGGTGGGACGGTGTGGCGAAGGCATGGATGGCCATGGACGTGGCCAGCCGGGAGACCCGAAACCTCAGTGATGCCCTACCCTTCCCTGTCCACAATGAACTGGATGACCATCCCGACGAGCCCGGATCGTACGGATCAGCCGGCTGGATGGAGGACGAGGCAGGTTTCCTGGTCTATGACCGCTTTGACATTTGGCAATTGGACCCCAAGGGCACCGCAGCCCCCCGGAACCTCACCGAAGGCACAGGCAGGGATAACGACATCCGCTTCCGGTATGTAAACCTCAACGGTGGCGGTGGCGGTGGCGGACGTGGCGGTGGCGGTGGCGGTGGCGGGGCCGCGGAGGGCATCGACCCCACTGAAGACGCCCTTCTCTCAGCATTTCATATGTATTCCAAACAGGGCGGCTTCTACCGGGATCGCTTCGACGGCAACCGGGCACCCCAACGCCTCATCATGGGGGACTATCGCCTGGGCAGTCCCACAAAAGCCGAGGACGCCGACGTCTATCTCACGACCCGCACCACCTTCAGGGAATTTGGGGACCTCTGGCTCACGGACCCTGACTTCAGTGACCTGGAGAAGATCTCCAACGTCAATCCTCAGCAGGACGAATACGCATGGGGCGATGCGGAGATCGTCGAATGGGTGTCCAATGACGGAACACCCCTCCAGGGTATCCTGGTGAAGCCCGACGGCTTCGATCCCAACAAGAAGTATCCGCTGATGGTGTACTTCTACGAAAGAAGTTCCGACAACCTGCACCGCTATTCCTCCCCAGGCCCCAGCACCTCGGTGAACCAGAGCTTCTACGTGAGCCGCGGATACGTGTACTTCGTCCCGGACATTCCTTACGAGATCGGTCACCCGGGTGAAAGTGCCATTGATGCCGTGGTTCCAGGCGTCTTGAAGCTCGTGGACCAGGGATTCATTGATAAAGACCGGATCGGGGCTCAGGGGCATTCCTGGGGAGGGTATCAGCTTGCATACATGATCACCCGGACCAACCTCTTCGCAGCCGTCGAGGCTGGCGCCCCCGTGGCGAACATGACCAGTGCCTATGGTGGCATCCGCTGGGACAGCGGGATGAACCGTCAGTTCCAGTACGAGCACACCCAAAGCCGCATCGGCGGAACCCTTTGGGGTGAGACCCTTCGCTACATCAACAACTCACCCCTCTTCGAGGTGGACAAGATCACCACGCCTCTCCTCATGATCCACAACGACAAGGACGGGGCGGTGCCATGGTATCAGGGCATCGAGATGTACATGGCTATGCGGCGCCTCCAGATGCCTGTCTGGATGTTGAATTACAATGGAGAGCCTCACGGGCTCAGGCAGCGGCCGAACCAGGAAGACTGGACCATCAGGATGCAGCAGTTCTTCGACCACTATCTGATGGACGCCCCCATGCCCGTTTGGATGGACACCGGCGTGCCCGCTGTCATGAAGGGGAAGATGAAGGGCTTCGAGTTGGTGGATAAGGGCGGGAACTAGGGGAAGCGGCACTAACCGCCACAGACCCTACTCCCCGGGAAAGAAAGCCCGTCGGTGCCAGCTGGCGCCGGCGGGCTTTTCCCGTTCCCCACCAAGGGTCAGAGGGTAGTATACTTGGTGAAGTCGAGTGAAGGCTCCCTTGCCGGCCCTCGGCGGGAAGGACGTCGGCGGGAACAACGTCCAGGTTGGAGATTTCTCTGAAAGGGCAGCACCAATGGGTTCGGACCCCCCCCAGTTTCTACTCCATGAACGATTCGAGGAATGCGCACGCCGGGTGCCGGATGACATCGCCCTCTTCGAGGGGGATCGATCCATCACCTTTTCGGAGCTCAACTCCCGGATCGAGACGGTGGCAGAGGGCCTCCGGTCCCAGGGCATCGGGGGTGGTGCATCAGTGGGTCTGTATCTGGAAAGGTCCATTGATTGGGTAGTGGGGATCCTCGCCATCCTGAAGGTCGACGCATCAGTGGTGCCCCTCTCTCCGTCCAATCCTGTCGGGTGGCTCCGAGAGATCCTGGCGTTCTCCAAGCTCGACGCAGTCGTCGACGATATTCAAACCCCTGTGGATCCCTCCATCCCGGTCCGGACCATTCAGCTGTCGGCCCTGGACGGCGGTGGGCCGGATTCGGACCCCCTTCATGCTGGAAACCGGGGGGGCGCCTCGCCGGAGCAGCCGGGCCCAGCCTCGCCCGAGGGCCGGGAGTTTGCCTCGCCCGAGGGCCGGGAGTTTGCCTCGCCCGAGCAGCCGGCCTTTGTCCTATGCTCTTCCGGGTCCACGGGGCGGCCGAAGATGATCGTCCGGAGCCACAGGTCCTTCTCCCATCGACTCGAGTGGACGTGGAAGGAACATCCCTTCCAACCCGGGGAGGTCGGGTGCCAGAAGGCCCACATGACCACGACCCATTCCATCTACGAGCTCTTCGAGCCTCTCCTGATGGGCACCCCTACGGTGATCGTCCCTGACTCCGACGTCCGAAATCTCGAGGTTTTCTGGGACACCATAAGGGATCGTGGGATCTCCCGGCTTCTCCTTGTCCCTTCGGCCCTCCGGGCTTCCCTGGATATGCCGGAATTCGAACCACCACCCCTGAAGGTCCTTGTCCTCATGGGTGAATATCTCCCTCCAGCTCTAGCGGAGCGGACGGTCGCCGCCTTTCCCCCTGAAACATCCCTCTACTCGATCTATGGGAGTACGGAGGCCAGCTCGACCCTGGTCTGCGATCTTCGGCGCCACCTGATCCCGGGAGAGGAACTTCCACTTGGCCGGCCCATCTCTGCGGGGGTAGAACCACTGGTTCTGGACTCGAAGCTGGACCCGACCCTGGGAGGAGAGGCCGGACGCCTTCACATGGCCGGAATCTCCCTCTTCACGGAGTACTTCCGGGATCCAGCCCTCACCTCTTCCGTATTTGTGGAGAAGGCCGACTACGAAGGGCCGCTCTTCGATACGAACGACCGGGTTCGTGTGACCCCTGATGGGGATCTGCGGTTTTTAGGCAGAAGCGACGATACCGTGAAGATCAGGGGCTTTCGGGTGGATCTGCCGGAAGTTGAAAGGGTGATTCTGGAGCACCCGGATGTGGGGCAGGCGTCGGTCCTGGTGAGCGAGGGGGGATCCAGCGGAAACTCCCTCGTTGCCTTCGTCCTCCCCGAGAGTGTGGACCGTTCTGGCCTTTACCAAAGCCTTCGAGCCCGTCTGCCCGGCTACATGGTCCCGTCGGTCATCCTGGCCCTCGATGCCTTTCCTTTGACGGCCAGCGGCAAGGTGGATCGAGCCGGACTCCTGGACCTGTACGACGCCCAGGCCCCCACTCCAGGGACCGGACGAGAACTATCAGACACCGAGCAGCGGGTCCGAAACGCCTGGGAAGAGATCCTCGGGCAGAGTCAGTTTTCCGAAGAGGACAGCTTTTTCGAGGTGGGTGGGACGTCCCTGACCGTATTCGCCCTCGTGGCCCGCCTCCGGAGGGAATTCGGGCTCGAGAGGGCACAGCTCGGTGAAGACGCCGTCTATCGGTCCTCGACCGTGGGTGAGCTGGCCACCTCCATCGATCTTCTCCTGGCTGGGGGATCGATGCAGGCCCAGGGATCGATGCTTGCCCAGGAGTCGATGCAGGCCCAGGGATCTAAGCAGGCCCAGGGATCTAAGCAGGCCCAGGGGTCCGCGCC
>RCNC010002068.1_pt1 | contig 13424 bp, 12 predicted proteins | sample 2041301 | NCBI WGS metagenome assembly RCNC01 (sample SAMN09708231, study PRJNA481090) | Marine sediment metagenome, whole genome shotgun sequencing project. | biome: marine sediment; feature: ocean; material: sediment; isolation source: Sewage treatment plant 13A marine sediment (STP13A) ... | reverse complement strand
CGATTGCATCCAGTAAAACGGGAATTCCTTTTCGTCGCACACCGCGCGCAGTGCAGGCAACAACAAATGAATTTTTTGGTATATCAAATTGTTGCAGATCCTCGAATGGCTCTACATACCAATCCGGGTTGTGGCCCTTGTGAATCGTGACGGGAACGTCGCGTCGCATGCGAATACCGGGCATGCCGAGTTGCAAAAGATTTTTCCGAATAGCTTCGCAAACACAGATGATGCGATCGATTCGTGGATTCAGCAGATATAACAGGGATTGCGGGCTGGTGTAACTCAGATTGCCAACGATGCCGCGATAGGCGACGAGTTTGACGTCTATACCAATCGACGCGAACAGACCGTTCATCGTTGCGCGTTTGTCGAGCATATGCAGGATGTCGTAAGGCTTGCCCTGCAATTCGCGGCGCATCATGCGAATACAAGCAGGACTGATTTTGCCCTTTAACGTGTAGCCAATGGTGGGCACTCCGGCCGCCACGAGTGCCTTGTAGTTGGTTGTTCCCGGCCAGGTGATGACATTAATGTCGATGCCTGACTTGTGCATTTCGATGAATGAACCGGTTTCAGCCGGATCACTCTCGCCATTGACACAAAGGACTCGCAAGGGTCTGTTCATTTGCAAATATGGCCGACAGCTAGCGGAGTTCCGACTTTGGCAGGCTTTTCAGCTTCTTGTCGAAGACGACGATAGAGTCGTAAAAGGCGATGCTATCAAGGTTGGCTGACAGGTAACTCAACTCCAGTTCCTGCAGCGCATCTGCATGCCCGAGGCGAAAATCAGTCTCTTTTCGGTTGAAGTAGGGCTCGTGAAGCATGTCCACCATTTGCTTTGATAACTCAATAAAGGTCTCGGGACTGTCGACGTGCTTTATCCAGTAATTGGTGTGCACGTCCTCAACCATGTAACAACCGCCTTGTTTCAGCGCTGTGCGAAACAAGGCACCAAAGCTGATGATCTGATGGTGCGTTTTATGGCTGCCGTCATCGAGAATGATGTCGAATGGTCCGAATTCGCCAGTCACTTCAGCCAGGAAATTCGGATCAGCCTGGCTGCCAATTCTGACGAAAACATTCTTGTCCGCGACTTCATGAGCTTTGCAGGACTTATCGATATCGATGCCGACAATCGTTGAGTCCGGGTGAAAATAATCCTTCCACATGCGCAGTGAACCACCGCGATACACACCAATCTCGAGCATGCGCACAGGCCTGTCCCGGTAGCGTGCAAAGTGCTTCATATAAATTTCGAAATAGTGATGCCATTTGTGCACATTGGTGTCAGCGGAAAAGATATCGAACAGGTCGTTGCGTGGTGGGTTTTGTGTGGTGCTGACAGTGACCTTTTCGGTTAGCTCGGCCGGGAACAACTCCGATGTATCGAGTGATTTATCGGCGAGGAGTTGCGGCGCTTTGGTAATCAACAGGCCGAACTTGATCAACAATTTGTTCAGTAATTTTCTCATGAAGTCTCCGGCGGGTGTCAGTTTGTGGGTCGCTCGAGCAATCGGACCCGGCATCTTTCCACGACCGCATTTTGCCTTAGGATCATACAGATATCAGGCGTTTTTGTTATCGTTACCGGGGCATCCGCGACAAGGATACCCTTAGACAGCCACGATGCGGGACTGTACCATGCGGGCATTCCCGTGTGCTGGTCCGCGACAGGAAGTCTGTGTGGATCGCCTGTCTTCATGAACTGGCCGCTTCGACGGAGTCTGAAAAGTGCAAATATTGTTAACGGGAGGCTCCGGGCGCCTGGGAACTGAACTGCTGAAGCTCGACGCTGAGTTGCTGGCGCCATCGCACGCTGAGCTCGATATATGCGATGCGGCAGCGGTTGCCGACTACGTAGCGGCGCATGTGCCTGACGTTATCCTGCACGCTGCGGCAATTACTAATAATAGAGACATTGAGGCAAATCCAGCGGCGGCCCTCGATGTCAATATAAAGGGCACCGCCAACCTGGCGCAGGCTTGTATTGGCACGCGTATACGACTGGTTTTTCTTTCGACCGACTATGTGTACAAGGGCGAGAAAGGCAATTACGCGGAGACTGACGAGCTCTTGCCGTCGAATCTGTATGCCTGGACAAAGCTTGCCGGTGAGGCTGCGGTGCGTGCTGTCCCCAATCACCTCATTATTCGCACCAGTTTTGGCAGCAGCCAATTTGACTATCCGGCAGCCTTTGCTGACAAGTGGTCGTCGAAGGAATATGTTGATGTTGCGGCGCCAAAAATTTTGCGCGCTGCGCTTGGCCCAATCACCGGCGTACTGAATATTGGCGGGCCGCGCCGCACTATTTATGAATACGCGAAAGCGCGAAATCCGGACGTGAAGAAAATTGAAAGAGCGCAAGGGGCGCATGATTCTCCCGCCGACTCCTCGCTGAACCTGGATCAATGGAGTGCAAGCGAAGCGGGTAGGGGCGTTGTCACGGCAGTAAGCAATTGCCGGATATGCGGTAGTGAAGATTTGCTCAGGTACCTCGATCTTGGAATGATGCCGCTGGCGAATAACCTGGCTCCGAGTGCTGCGAAAGCTCAGCAAATGCAACGATTCCCGATGCAGGTCCAGTATTGCCAGAACTGTTCTTTGTCTCAATTGACGGTCGTTATCGATCCGCGCGAGATGTTCTCGCATTACACCTATCGTTCCTCGATCAATAAGGGCTACGTCAAACACTGCCGGCAGATGGCGAAGTCGGTCGGTAGCAGCCTGAATCTGGGCGCGGACGACCTGGTTGTGGATATTGCGGGCAATGATGGTGCGCTACTTGCTGAATTCAAAGACGAGCTGGGTGTTAGCGTTGTTAACGTTGACCCGGCAGAGAATATTGCTGCAATCGCAGAATCAATCGGCATCAAAACGATTACCGATTTCTGGTCGGCGGATGTCGCCAATGAGATTTTGCGTAGTCATGGGCAACCCAGGCTAATTACGGCGACCAACGTTTTTGCACATGTTGACGATGTGCGCGGCTTCGTTGCAGCTGCGAAACTTTGCCTGCACGAGAAGGGCGCATTGATGCTGGAGTTTCCCTACGGTGTTGATTTTATCGAGCATCGGGAATTCGATACGATTTATTTCGAGCACCTTAGCTATGTCCTGATTGAGCCGGTCCGGCGACTTGCCGCGTCGTTGGGCATGAGCGTTTTTGATGTGCAAAAGCAGGATATTCACGGCGGCACCGTCAGAGTCTTTATCGGCCATGAGGGTGCGCATGAAGTTCTATCGTCAGTTAATACATTTGTCACTGCGGAAAAAGACGGTGGCTACCATGACAGCGCAATTTACAGACAGTGGAATAGCGAGATCGATGCTCTGATCAGCGACCTTTCAGAAAAGCTGGGTGCGTTGAAGAGTGACGGTGCGAAGATTGCCGCATTTGCGGCCTCAGCGAAAGGCAACACTTTGTTAAATGCCTGTCGCATCGATTCAGCAACCATCGATTACATCGTGGACGACACGCCGGAGAAGATTGGAAAGTTTTCCCCGGGCAATGGCATTCCGATTGTCGATCGCTCGGTTATGTCGGCGAATCCGCCGGATTACCTGGTTATTCTTGCGTGGAATTTTGCCCGTGAGATTATTGAGAGCACTGCAGATTTTGCGGCGAGTGGCGGTAAGTACATTATTCCAATTCCCGCTTTTAAAATCATCGATAGCGCCAGCGGAGACAAGGGGTGAGCAAGAGTAATAAAAAGGGAATTATTCTTGCGGGTGGTACCGGATCACGACTGCACCCTCTGACGATGTCTGTCAGCAAACAGTTAATGCCGATCTATGACAAGCCGATGATCTACTACCCGTTGTGGACGCTTATGTCGGCTGACATCAGGGATATCCTGATCATAACAACGCCCGAAGATCAGGCAGCATTTCAGAAATTGCTTGGCGATGGCAGCCAATGGGGGATTTCGTTGTCGTATGAGGTGCAGCCATCACCCGATGGCCTTGCGCAGGCGTTTCTCATCGGCGAGAAATTTATCGATGGCGGGTCGGTAGCACTTGTTCTCGGCGATAATATTTTTTACGGCTATGGGCTCGCACGACAATTACGCGCAGCAGCGGAGCGTCCGGATGTAGCGACTGTATTTGCCTATCATGTGAACGACCCGGAACGTTACGGCGTCGTGCATTTTGATGAAAATGGGCGGGCACTCGGCATAGAGGAAAAACCAGCAGAGCCTAAATCGAATTACGCTGTGACTGGCTTGTATTTTTACGACGAGCGCGTGGTTGAGCTGGCCAGGGAACTCAAACCATCGGTGCGCGGCGAACTCGAAATTACCGATCTGAATCGCCTTTATTTGCAGCAAGATGCACTGCAGGTAGAAGTAATGGGGCGGGGCACTGCCTGGCTGGACACCGGCACGCACGATTCACTGCTTGAGGCGGCACAGTTCGTGCAAATAATCGAACATCGGCAGGGTCTTAAGATTTGCTGTCCGGAGGAAGTTGCATTCAAAAATGGTTACATCGATGCGCAACAGGTAGCGGTTCTTGCAGGAAAGCTTGGCAAGAACAACTACGGTGATTATTTGACGGCCATGCTGGAGGACACAACTTTCTGATGGAGTTCACGGCGAGCAGAATTCCGGAAGTGATCGTCATCGATCCTGTTGTTTTTGAGGATCCGCGCGGGTTTTTTATGGAAACGTGGCAGGCACGGAAATTCAGTAAAGCCGGCATTGATGCGAATTTCGTGCAGGATAGTCAAAGTCGCTCGGCACAGGGAACCGTTCGTGGATTGCACTATCAAATTGAGAGGCCGCAGGGAAAGCTGATTCGCGTCATTCAGGGTGAGGCCTATGATGTGCTGGTCGACCTCCGAAAATCATCAGCAACCTTTGGCCAATGGGTTGGGGAGGTGTTGTCTGCCGGAAACCGGAAGATCATATGGGTTCCGCCCGGATTTGCGCATGGCTTCCAGGTTCTCAGTGATACCGCTGATTTCGAATATCGTTGCACCGATTATTACGCGCCAGAGCACGAGCGGACATTACGTTGGGACGATCCCGATATAGGAATCGACTGGCCGTTGCAGGACGGGCAGGAGCCATTAATGTCGGACAAAGACCTGGCCGGCGTGGCGTTTAAGGATGCAGAAGTCTATGCATAGTTTGCTCGTTACAGGCGGAGCCGGGTTCATCGGTAGTAATTTCGCGCTCTATTGGGCGGAAAAATACCCCGCTGATCGACTTGTCGTGCTTGATGCGCTGACTTATGCCGGCAACAAGGCGAATCTTGCTGCACTGGATGAACTTGAATCCTACCGATTCGTTCACGGTGATATTGGCGACCAGGCTTTGATCGAATCGCTAATGCTTGCTGAGAAAACGGACCTGATCGTACATTTTGCCGCAGAGTCACATGTTGATCGATCCATTCACGAGCCGGACGCCTTCATTCAGACGAATGTGATGGGCACACATAATTTGCTCAAAGTAGCCCGCGAGGTATGGCTGGAGCGAGACGATGCGCCGTCATGGCACCGTTTCCAACATGTATCGACCGACGAGGTCTACGGTACGCTGGGGCCGAATGATCCTGCCTTCACTGAAGCTACGCCGTTTGCGCCTAACTCACCCTATGCCGCAAGCAAAGCAGCCTCAGATCACCTGGTGCGTGCCTATCACCACACTTACGGCTTGCAGGTGTCGACCAGTAATTGCTCGAATAATTATGGGCCGTATCAGTTTCCCGAGAAGCTCATTCCGTTGATGATCGTCAATGCCCTGACAGGCAAGCCGTTGCCTGTTTATGGAGACGGCTCAAATATTCGCGACTGGTTGTATGTCGATGATCATTGTCGCGGCATCGACCTGGTTATCAGGAAGGGTGCAGTTGGCGAAACCTATAACATCGGTGGCAACAACGAATGGACTAACATTGATATCGTCAAGAAAATTTGTACGCATATCGACGCTATCTTTACCACTGACACCGAGCTCAGCAACAAGTTTCCGGATGCACCTGCTGCCACCGGCAAGCCTACAGAATCATTGATAACGTACGTTAAAGACCGGCTTGGTCACGACTGGCGCTATGCGATTGATGCGACCAGAGCCACCAACGAACTTGAATACGAACCGGTCGAGACTTTTGATTCCGGGCTGCAGCGCACACTGCAGTGGATGCTTGACAACGAAACCTGGTGGCGTGCGGTAATGGACGGTAGTTACCGCGACTGGATTGAGAAAAATTACTCGGATGACGAGCAACCCTGATATCTCACGCCGCATCGAGTTCGAGTTGTCCGGCGCGATGCTTTAGGGGTTAGACGAGTACGGCCCGCTCACGCATTGCACGGGCGTAGAAAAAAAATAATAGCGCACAAACGAATATTGCGGCGGTAAATCCAAGCGCAAAAGGGTCTCCCATGATTTCCATTCCATTGGATAGAACGTAATTTTGAAATGATGTAATCAGCATGCCGATTAGCGAGGCAAAAAATATCCATACTGCGTGACGTCGCCTGGTCAACAACATGATCGCACCCAGCACTCCACCCCAGACTGCGATAGCCCAGGTGGCCACCGCCCAGGTTGGAATACCATAAAAAAAGGCGAGTTGCTCGGGCGTGAACGCGCTCATATAAACTTCGTTCCGCGTTTGTGTCATGACGTAGTCCATGGCCCCCATCGCACTCCACAGAAGTGCAAATACGCCGACCACCCAAAGGTGCCAGGGTGCGGGTTGGATACCTGTCGCATTTGCTTCTGACATGTTTTGCCCCTCTTTTCCCGCCGCCTGTTACTGAGGGCGACTCCTGATGTGTCATTGGCGTATCAGCCTACTCCATCACTTCTCTGAGAAACTCAGCCAGGTTACTGTCGAACGCTGTTTGGCTGTACCACGATACGAATTCTCTGGCTGCAGGACCCGTTGTGCGCAGCATTAAGCTATCGGAATCAGCCAGCAGCTGGATTTGATCCAGTGTGACCTCGTAGTAGGCATCCGCTGAATCCGGAAATAACTTCTGATACACAGGAGCGCTGGCACCAATGACGCCTGGCGACCAACCTTTTACATCCAGTTCAATGCTTTTTTCGTTCGCGGCAAGCACTATAGACGCGAAGCCTTCCGGATGAGTGTCAGTCCCCGCCGTCTTGTTCACTTCAGTGATACCGAACCACAAATAATACTCGAGTGCCCCCATTCGATTGACTTCAATAGCCCCTATCTGCACGTAGTCCCTTCTGGAATCCCGGTCGTGAGGCGTGTCGGGCGACATTATCAGCGGCGTTCGACAGTATGTAACAGTGACTGCGGTTAAATCGTCCAGCTTTTCGATGACGGCGGGTTGTCCCGCAGTGCAGGCTGAGAGGATCGCAAGAACAGCGATCGGGATTGCCAGCAAAAAATGTGAGTGCCTTGTCATTGTATCGCGTCCGATCTATTGGCCAGCGCTCTTGGACTGAGCCACTCACCGCTATCCATTACATTTGAATAATAACTAATAAGACCGGAAAACATCTTGCTGCGAACGCGCAACGCTGGAATTCGGCCGAACGTAATCAGGTCTAAAACCGCAGCAACAACAAGCATCGGCAGTCGAAGAAGAATGATCAGGGTATGCATCAACCAGCGCTGCAAACCCTGCGTGTGATTGGCTGTGTAGACGTGCTTGGAAATAATCACTTCCATTTTTGTCATTGATTTCACATCGATATTCAGCCGGCTCGATCCGCCGTGTGCGTGTGTCACCTGTACGTTCGGCGTAAAAGCAGTCAGCATGCCCAGTTCGTGCGCACGTCGGCACAGGTCGGCATCCTCTACGTACATCCAGTAGTCCTCAGACCAACCGCCAATGGCATCAAAATCCGCGCGGTCAATAAGCAGAACCGAACCCGTTACCCAGTCGCAGTAGGTGAGCTTGTCGTAACGCGCGCGCGGATCAGGAAAATAAGATGGCAGGATAAAACGCAGTAGCGCCTTCAGTGTTTTGCTTTGGTTCAACAGACTCGGGAAATCATCGAAAACTTTCTGTGGGCGGCCATTCTCGTCGGCTTGCGCTGGTGCAAGTAATGCCACATTCGGATGATCTTTTTTAACCTGCACAAGCTGGCGAATCTCATCACAGGTAGCGACAACGTCCGGGTTCATGAATAGCAGATGCGTACCGCTGGCTTTCGCTACGCCCATGTTGCAGGCAAAACCAAAACCGCTGTTGCGGGGATTTGCGACAAAGACGGCCCATGGGTAATCAGCGGCAAACTTTGCGAGTGTTTTGGGTTGCGACTCGTTGTCGACAATGATGATTTCCCAGTCGTCCGGAAAGCCGGGCTCGAGCGCGGCCAGCGCCGCTTCGAGGTGTCCCCACGATCGATAATTAACGGTAATGATGGATAAGTTCATGTTTTCTGAGTGCTGTAACTTTTATTGAGCGATAAAAAATAGAAAATAAGACCGGCAGCGATAATGCCGAGCCCGAATAGTCCCTCAACCGGCCTGTTTATCAATACAAACCAGAGCGTCCAGCCAGTCAGTGACAGATAGATCAAGGGCGGCAGCGGATAAAGAAAGGTTTTGTAGGGTCGTGGCAGATCTGGTTGCCGTTGCCGGAAAACGAAAATGCCGAGGACGGTAGCGAAACTGTTTAACGCCAGCGTGAAGCCGGCAAAAACCAGAATTGATTCGAAACTTGATGACAAAATGAATAACACGGCCAATGAAGATTGCAGATAAATTGCTCTGCTCGGGAGGCCGTCCTTGTTTTTGTATGCCAGGAATCGCAGCGCCGAAAAATCTTCCCCGACTACTTGCAAGACGCGTGGGCCGGCGATTGTCATCGCACTGACAGTCGATATTAATAACAGCGCCAGTATGAGCCCGGTCACGCGCCCACCCAACTCACCGAAGGCAGCCTCGGCCGCGATGAATCCAATCTCGACCTGGCCACTCATATCGTCCATGGGCGCAACATACAGAAACACAAAGTTGAGACAGATATACAACAGCATTACGACCAGTGTTCCGGAAATGAGTATCACCGGGAGCGTGCGTTGTGGGTCTTCCAGTTCACTGCTGAGGTAAGTAGCCGCATTCCAGCCGGTATAGGCATAACTGACGTAAATCAGGGCGACAGCGAATGCGCCGCTGGTCATGATCGCTCCATCGCCTGCTTTCGGCAGGAATTGTACCGGCTGGGGTTGGTCAACGATTACCACTGCAAACAAACAAAATCCAAGAATGACGCCAACCTTCAGGATCGTGAAAATCACCTGCAGGCCGCCACTGTTACGACGATTGGAGCTGTGTATGACCGTCAGGGCGATGACGAGACCCACTGCCAGAAACTTTTGCAACCCGGCAACCGATTCTCCCGGCATGATAGAAGTCGCATAGACGGCAAAAGTTATTGCTGCAAGTGCTGTTGGACCGGCAAAGCCTATCGTTGCCGATACCCATCCCGATACGAAACCCGCAGCAGGATGATAAATTCTCGAAAGGAAATTGTATTCACCACCGGAGCGGGGCATCGCCGCGCCAAGTTCTGCATATGTCATGGCGCCGCATAGAGCAATGATGCCGCCAATTGCCCACAACAATAACAATGGAAATCCTGATCGGATATCCAACAACTGAAAGCCGAGGCTCGTAAATACGCCGGTGCCAATCATGTTGGCGATAACGACGGCCGTGACGGTCGTATATTTAAATTTATCCGCAGACATGTAGCTGAGTGATCCCTAATAATTCTCAAACAACAATGGAAAAGTCGTCGGCATCTTTGTGGAATGCGAAACGGTCGCGAAATTTCTGCAGTGAAGCAATGTCGAGTGTCCTGGTGACTATGCCTGTCTTGTCATTGAGATTTGCCAGCTCCTGGCCAGCATAATCGATGATTGTACTGCCTCCGGTATAGGGGATGTCATTGCCATCGACTCCCGTGCGGTTAACGCCGACTACGTAACTGAGATTCTCTATCGCGCGGGCACGTAACAGGCTTTCCCATGCATAGTGTCGGCGACTCGGCCAGTTTGCGACATAGATCAGCAGATCGTAATTGTCACGATTGCGACTCCATGCAGGGAAACGGAGGTCATAACAGACCATGGGGCAAACGCGCCAGCCATTGACCTCGAATGTTACGATTTTGTCGCCGGCTGCAAAATGGTGTTGCTCGTCTGCGAGGCGGAACAGGTGACGTTTGTCATAGGTTATTTCCTGTCCACTCGGGTCAACGCAGACAAAGCGGTTATAGAATTTATCGTTTTCCGCAATGATCAGGCTGCCACAGACGGACGCATTTTTCTCCGCGGCCATCTCCCTCATCCAGGCGACAGACACGCCGTCCATCGGTTCGGCGTGGGGTGCTGCGTCCATAGTGAACCCGGTCGTAAACATTTCCGGCAGAATAATAAGATCGGTGGGGTCTTCGATTTCTTTCAGGGCGTTCGAGAACTGTTCACGATTTTTGCTCGCATCATGCCAATGCAGATCCGCTTGCACGATAGATACGGTTAAAGCTGGCATAGTTTAGCGGCCGCTTGTTCCAGCATGTCGTCATCTTTTGCGAAACAGAATCGTAATAGCCGATCATCAGATGTTTTTTCGCAAAAGACTGACACCGGAATTGATGCGACACTGATTTCCCGGGTGAGCTTGCGGGCGTATGCAACGTCATCTTCATTGGTAATGGCAGAGTAGTCGAGGATTTGAAAGAACGTGCCCCTGGCCGGGCGAAAACTGAAATTTGAATCCTTTAGCAACGCGCAAAAATGATCGCGCTTCTTTTCGTAAAACGCAGGCAGCGCTGTGTAGTGTTCCGGGGTGCGCTGCATGTATTCTGCGATCGCGTGCTGGATCGGTGTGATCACGGCGTAGCATACCCATTGGTGAATATTGCGAAATTCGCTGGTCAGTGCCGGCGGGGCGACGCAGTAACCGACTTTCCAGCCAGTCGCGTGATAGGTCTTGCCAAAGGACGAAACAATGAAAGTTCGTTGCCACAGCTCGTCATGTTTCAAGAGGCTTTCGTGCGCTGCGTTGTCGAACACAATATGTTCGTAGACCTCATCCGAGAGCAGGTAGACGGATGTATCGCGCACCAGGTCCGCCAGTGTATCCAGGTCCTCGGCGGCCAGAATCACACCGGTCGGATTGTGCGGAAAATTTAATATAATCAATCGAGTACGTTCGTTGATCGTGTCTTTCAGGCGCTCCCAGTCGATATGAAAGTCAGGCCGTTCGTCGCTCACAACCAGTGCAATGTGTTTGCACGTGCCGCCTGCGAGCGTCACTGCGGGCTCATAAGAATCATAGGCAGGATCGAATACGATGACTTCGTCGCCGCGTCGGACCGTTGCCTGGATCGCGCTGAAGAGCCCTTCGGTCGCACCGTCACACACGGTTACTTCCGTGTCGGCGTCGATACTCCGGCCATAGAGCATCTCTACTTTGTCGGCAATTGCCTGCCGCAGTGATGCTACGCCGAGCATCGGCGCATATTGGTTTGCGCCGTTGTTTATATATTTCGAGACAAGATCGAGGAGTACCTGATCCGGGTCAAAGCTGGGGAAGCCTTGCGACAGATTGATCGCGTTGCACTCTTCCGAGAGCGCACTCATTACGGCGAATATAGTTGTACCGGTATCCGGTAGTTTGCTGTCCATAGGTATGATCGTGTCGACCTAAGTCAAAGGGGGAGTTTTCCAACCGTCCGGTTGCGGTCCCTGGTCCACAATTATTTCCCGATGATGGCTCCAGGTAATACTGATCGCTTCGGGCGTGCCGATGCCGGCGCCGCGCGGATCGCCGCCCGGGCCAAACCAGTGATTTTGTGGTGCACCCGTTGTGCGGCCGCGGATGCCGCAATAGGTGGTGCCGTTCACCGTCGCACCTAAAACAGCATTCTGGAAACCTATGTCCTTACTGACTACCGCCGCGGTCAGGTGATGTGACATTCGCTCGAGTATCTCCAGGACCGTCGGCAGCTCTTCGTCGCCCCAGGTAACAATGACCTGGAACGGGCCGAAAAGCTCCGTGGTAACGAGGCCGAAATGTTCTCCTGCAACTGCGCTTAACGGGACCCTGACTGCCGTTGGCTCAAAGGCGCCGTAGCAATCGGGAATAGAATGTCCACTTAAAGGATTACCGCCAAATAGTAATTCAGCGCCGGGAATCGCAGCGACTGCATCAACGTGTGCGCGCATCTGGTCATTGGTCCAGGTCAGCACCGGGCCGATAGAAAGATCTTCCAGGTTGCGACGCTCAGCGAGCGTTTTTAGTTTTGGCAGCAATGCATCAGCCCAGTTGTCGTGGGCAAAAACGATGCTTTCGGCCGAACACTTCTGTCCCGTTCCGTTATAAGCGTCTTCATCACATTGCCAGGCTACGTAATCGAGCCACTCCGGGTGATAATCAGGCCCGATAATTTTCCAGTCGAATCCTGCGTCCTCGATTCTGACCGCGCCGCTCATTACCTCGGACAGGTGCTCTGCAACGCCGCTGGACCCGGTAAATTGCAGGAGCCTGATTACGTCCTTTGACTTGTCAATGAGTTCACCCATGCTTTTGCCACGACAGTGAATGACGTCAAGGTCGGTCGGCGGGAGCCCGGCATGAATCAACAGGCGCACAAATTGTTCCAATACGACGCTGACCTTGGTTTCAGGCTTGTTAAGCGGTCGGTTGCCCATCGCGAGGGCACCAACCAGTTGTAACGCCGGAATCTCCAGCGGGAAATTAAAGGGCGCGATAATGACGACCGGCCCGTACGGCCAGCGATAGCCACGCGTCTCCTGGCCGGTATGGTTGCCCGGGTTAGAGAAACCGCGCGCCAGGAAGCGCACGCCGTCGCCGGCGAAATTTTCGAGAAAGATACGTGTAACGACGACCTCGCCAAGACATTGATTCCAGGTCTTGGGCATGACGCGCTGGATGAGTTTGGTGAAATAGTCCTCGACGTGCTTTTCAGCGAGCAGGGCCGCTGCCCGTGCGCAAACCTGGCCGAGCATCACGTAGCGATCCGGGTTTTTCAGTGGATTATGCAGACCCGATTTCGGGCAACTGCGCAGCCCTTCGATAAACGGTTCATGATTCTGTGTCTCGGGTACCTGCAACATCACCTGGCCGGTCATCGGGTCAATGATGTTGTCATAGCCAGCGTCGCTGTCCAGCCATCTGCCGCCGACCAGGTTCTGCAAATTGCCTGGATTATCCGCCGTCATACCGTCAAATGGATCGACGGTTGCAAACTCGGGCACTCGGGACATTCTGCTCTCCTGATTCTTGTTATTAGTATCGCCGGGCCGGGCGATCCGGGCAAAAGAGAGAATAGCAATGTCTGGCCATCGGTACGAGTCCATGCATGGATGATGAGGTACGAGTCCAGGGACGGACTCGGTAGAGCGAAGCAGGATGCCAGAGCCGACGAGTCCAGGGACGGACTCGGTAGAGCGAAG
>RCNC010002066.1_pt1 | contig 13440 bp, 11 predicted proteins | sample 2041301 | NCBI WGS metagenome assembly RCNC01 (sample SAMN09708231, study PRJNA481090) | Marine sediment metagenome, whole genome shotgun sequencing project. | biome: marine sediment; feature: ocean; material: sediment; isolation source: Sewage treatment plant 13A marine sediment (STP13A) ... | reverse complement strand
CAGGATTGCTGATTGAAAGATTGTGATCGGAAGGCTTGTGGCGTACAGCCGCCAGGAAAATCTCGGCCAGTTCCTCATCGGAGCATCCCTTTCTCAAAGGGCCCTTTAAATCTTCGTGAAGGTCTGATAAAAGGCAGGGCCTGAGTTGTCCACTTGCAGTTAATCTGAGCCTGTTGCACCTGTTGCAGAAGTGATGGCTCAAGGCACCTATAAATCCTATTTCTCCCTTTGCCCCTTCAAATTTGTAACGTTCAGCAGGTCCGTCATTTATACTGTTTTTAACAGGAACAAGTTTCCCGATTGTACTTATGCGTTTTTTTATTTCAGGTACAAGTAACAGCGGGCCGTATTTCATGCGGGATTTTCCTATGGGCATATACTCGATAAATCGGATATGAAAGGGATATGAAAATGACAGTCTTGCAAAATCTGCAAGTTCATCATCATTAACCCCGCTTAAGGCCACCATATTCAGTTTAATCGGCTCGAAACCAGTTTTATGGGCAAGCTGTATTCCTTCCCAGACCTGATCGAATCTGTCGTGCCCGGTTATTTCCTTATATTTATTTCTGCTCAATGTATCGAGACTAATATTCATCCGTTTTATCCCTGCGGCTCTGATTTTCTCAATATTATCTTTGAGAGAAACACCGTTGGTTGTCAGAGCGATATCGCGAAGTCCATCCATATGGGCCAGTTGTTCAAGAAAGTCATAAACGCCTTTTCTGACAAGAGGTTCGCCTCCTGTTATTCTGACTTTGGAGATTCCGAGGCTAATTCCTACCTTAATAATTCTTATAATTTCTTCATAGCGTAATATTTCGTCGTGGGGGAGTCTTGGAATAAAACCAGGAGGCATACAATACATACAATTAAGATTACAGCGGTCCGTAATGGATATACGAAGATAGTTAAGATGCCGGTTATATTTATCGATTAATTTTTGTTTTAGCATTTTAGTTTAAATTAAATTTTTCACGATACTCAGGGATGGTTTCCATTGGAGGTCTTTCAAAACCTTCGATTTCCAGTTTGTCGGGCTTAATTTTGTTTTTAACCAGATTGTATTGAATCATTTCGGAAAAAATGTCTTTTTTCAAATTGATTAGTTTGAGTTTTTCTACGCGGTTAAAAAATGTTTTAAGAATAACGAACGCCATTTTCCCCAAAGCTCTGGTGTCCTGGTTTCTGTGAACCCGTCTTTCCAGATCCACCTGTGCAATCACATCAAGCCCCCATTTTTCACAAATATCAAGGATCATGCTGGTTTCAACACCGTACCCGATGGGAAAGGGTATTTTTTCAAATATTTCCCTGTAACCGGCATACTCCCCTGACAGGGGCTGTAATATCTGGGTTAGTTCAGGAAAAAAAAGTGAAAACAAGGGTCTGATAACGAGCTCCGTCACTCTGCCACCACCGGTGGGCCTGATCTTACTTTTTCCGATGGCAATGGGCCTGTCGTAAAAGGCCTTGGTGTATTTAATATCATCAAAAAGAAGAAGTGGGGCTATGAGTCCGTAAACGAACCGGTGGTGAATGTTTTTAATGTCCGCATCAATATAAACAATAATATCGCCTTTAGTGACATAAAGCGCTTTCCAGAGGTTTTCGCCTTTTCCTTTAAATTGTTCAAGGTCCGGTAAAATACTGTTCGCTTCATATACATCCGCACCAAAAGATTTCGCAATTTCCAGTGTATTATCCTTTGAACCGGAATCTATAACAACAATTTCATCTAGAAGTGGATGACGAGTCATGAGTGCCGACTTCATAATTACTATTTCTTTGGCAATGGTTTTTTCCTCATTAAGGGTGGGCAGGCACAGGGATATTAAAATATTCTTTTTCTTTTTTTCTTCAACAAGACGGCTTATATCCGTAAATTCAGAATAATGAAAAGTGTTTTTTTTTAGCCAGCTATCATTCATCACAAACTCCGCTGTCCATAGCCATAATAACACCAATGAGCTGTGCAATCCCTTTAAACATAGGATCAATTTTTGCCTGCGCATTTTTCTGATGATAATTTTCGCCGTTGGTAATTCCCAATGTAATGGCAGGTATTTTCCGAGAGAGAAAAATTGAAAGCTCAGATTCACTTGGGCCTCCTGCCGGTTTAATTTCCAGCTCTTTCATAACTTTTCTGGTGCTTTTTACCAGGGGATGGTTATAGGTCAATGTTGATGCTTTGAGATTGCTGATGGTTTTTAGAGCCAGTTCAACCTCATATTCATGGCTGATGGCTTCGATGATATCTTTGATATCATTGAAAATTGATTTTACCATTTTATCAGAATTGCTTTGTATTTCAAATCCCAATGTTGATTCAAAGGCAATATCTCCATGCTTGAACCCGCCGGATACTTTTCCGATTATCACCCTTGCCCGCGGTCTCTGGGGCAGGCGTAATTTTAATATCTGGTTAATTACTTCGTTTATTACCAGTATTGCATTTGGTTTGAATTTGTGTTTAGCGCCATTTATAGCAGAGATGTTGCATTCGACTTCACATCTTACCATTCCGTCGGAGTAATAGTTGAGCCTGCCAAGTTCAATCCCCTCAACACAGACAGCTCCTCTTATAGGAGTAGGCCATGTCTTTACAAGGTGACGGACACCCCGCAGATTGCCTTTCCCTATTGATTGAATTACTCCGGCCAGAACTAAATCTGATTGAAACTGAATTTTGAGTTTAAGTAGAATTTCAGGCAGGGAAAGAAGGACGCCAACGCCGACTGAGTTGTCTGTAACTCCGGGTCCTATAATCGAATTTTCCTCTACGATAAAATTATGATCAACATCCCTGGCAAAAATTGTATCAATGTGTGCAATGAGAAAAATCGGTGGTTTGGAGCTTGAAATTCCCCTGATGATTCCGATTGGATTTCTATAGCCGTCGGTAGTACATTCATCAACCTGGCATTCGGCAAGCCTGTCCAAAAAAATACCTGCACGTCTTTTTTCTTTAAACGTAGGAGCAGGAATCTGGCCGATTAATACTATATTTGCGATAATCGTCTCTTTTATAGATTCGATTATTTCGACAAATGACGGCAGTTTTTCAAGGTAACTATTCATGGCTGCTTCCTTTTAATAAATAAATACACCATATAGCATGAAAAGGTCAATATATCTTTATTTCTATAGAGCCAGTTTTAAAATTGGCTCTATATTTTTTCCTTTGAATTCTTTATAATTTTATGGTTAAAATAGACTAAGCTCGTTACTCGATGCTCGATGCTGGTTACTTGTTAAAAAACGAGCAACCAGCAACTTATACTCAGACAAAAGCAATTATCTCTAACTATGCACAAAGTATGACGTTTTAAAATTGAATAAATTACGAGATCTTGAATTAGGAGTTATTCTTGAAAATTGCAGTTTCGGCTGAGGGTCCAGACCTGGAATCTAAAGTAGGAGAAAGGTTCGGAACCTCAAAATACTTTGTAATTGTTGATAAAGAAACCATGGCTTTTGAGTCTATACCGAATCCTGGGGCTTCAAGTAACAGCGGTTCAGGCGTGCAGGCGATTGTACTTGTTGTCAGCAAAAAGGTTGACACGGTTTTGACTGGATACTGCAGCCCGACAGCGATGGGTCACCTCACTAAAAATGGAATCAAGGTAGCAACCGGTGTTAATGGTAACGTCTACGAGGCTGTGACAAGATATAAAAAGAGTGCGTTAAAAAATATCACTAATGTTGATCATAAACAGGATTCATGGACCAGTGAAAACAATAGAGCAGCGTTGGCTGGCGCATTTAAAAGTTCAGCCAAACAGTTTGTCAACCTTCTGCCCACACTGGCAGGTGTTGTATTGCTCATAGGCTTATTTAACGCGCTAATATCAAAAGAGCTTTTATCTTTAGTTTTTTCCGGTGATGCTTTCTTTGACGCCCTTTGGGGAGCATGTTTCGGCAGTATTTTCGCCGGGAATCCTGTGAACAGTTATGTCATAGGAGGAGAGTTGCTGGAATACGGTGTCAGCCTGTTTGCAGTTACTGCTGTTATTGTGGCATGGGTAACTGTGGGTTTGGTGCAAATACCGGCAGAAATATCCGCTTTGGGTAGAAAGTTTGCCGTGGTCCGAAATATCGTATCCTTTTTAATGGCTATAGCTATAGCAGGTGTAACTGTATTGGTTTTTAACTTAATAAAGTGGTGAAAGTGAACAAAAAGAAATCAAAGAGTATTACATTGAAAAAACATACGATTAAGTTGATTCTATTCCCGGTTTTAATGCTGTTATTTTATGTCGTACTTTTAGCTGTTATGCCGGAGAAAGCTATCGCAGCTTTTAAAAGCAGCGGAAAGATATTTCTTAATATAATTATACCTCTTGGTTTTGTTTTCATTCTTTTGGTGGCTTTTAATCTTTTTTTAAAACCCGCACATATTGTAAAGTTTTTCGGGAAAAAGTCAGGTATTAAGGGAATCATGCTTTCATCAGCAGCAGGGATCATTTCCATGGGACCGGTTTATGCATGGTATCCTCTGCTTAGGGAACTAAGGGAAAAAGGAGCTGCAAATTCTTTAATGGCCATTTTTATAAACAGCAGGGCTGTAAAGCCTTTTCTTTTGCCCGTAATGATTTCTTATTTTAGTTTAAGATATGTGATAGTGCTGACCTTAGTTACCATGGCAGGCACAATCGTTGCAGGATACATCACAGGCATTCTTAGCAAAGATTAGCAATTGTTTTTTAATGAATTCGTAAAAAGTATCACCGATGGTGCCTGCAGGAAATGCCCTTGGGGTGCTAAGTAGAAAGTTCCATATACCCCCGCTAAAAATCAGCGGGATAAAAAGGCGCAGTGGTTTTTCAGAGACGAGGCAATACAAGTAGTATGCCGAGTTTCTGAAAAACCGCTGTAACGCAGTAGATGGGGCTTTCTATGACGCCATCAAACATTCTCCACAACTTTGCTTATTATTTTTTCAAGATCAGGAACAGCTTTATGTGCAACCTGGATGATTTCATCAACTGTTGCAGGGACGGGTCTGTCCGGATTGTTGATGTTGGTTATAGTTGACAGGCCGAGCACTTTCATCTTTGCATGCACGGCAGTGATTACTTCCTGAACAGTTGAAAACCCTACAGCATCTGTGCCTATGGTTTTAAGAAAACGGACTTCGGCAGGGGTTTCAAGGGACGGGCCTTTAAGCCCTGTATAAACACCTTTTTGCAAATCTATACCTGCATCTGACCCGGCTTTCTCGGCGAGTGCCGCCAGGCTTTTGTCATAAGCTTCAGACATGTCGGGGAATCGAATACCCCAGCTTTCTTCATTCCGGCCGACAAGCGGATTGGAACCTGTAAGATTGATATGATCTTTTATGATCATTATAGTTCCGGGTTTAAATTCAGGGTTAAGACCGCCTGCTGCATTTGAAAGGATAAGTATTTTAACGCCGAGCCGTTGCATAACCCTTATGGGGAAAGTCACTTCAAGGGGAGAATATCCTTCATAGAGGTGAAAACGACCCTGCATGGCGATAATACGTTTGCCGTGCATGTCACCGACAAGTAATTTCCCGAGGTGACTTTCAACCGTTGAAACAGGAAAGTGCGGAATTTCCTTATATTCAAAAGATGCAACTGTTGTTAGTGACTGTGCAGTTTCACCAAGGCCTGTGCCTGTTAGCAACCCTATTTCAGGATCTTTTTCAGTTCGGTTTCTTATAAACTCTGCCGACTCATTTACCTGGGACATATTATTTTTCATTATAAGGCTCCTGCAAGCTTTTTTGTGCTTATAAGCACCTGAATTTTGCATGAGTTGGAGGCTTACATATGCAAGGCATCTAAGGGCGAAGCCATAGTGCACTAGTGCGAGTCCTTAGTAACGCATCAGATGGAAGCCTCCGGCTCGCCCGAAGGGTGAAAAATGATGAGAAATAATCGATTAAAATCCTTTTTACCATATGAGCAGTATTTTTTTGATAACAAATTCTGCTAAATCATCTGGTTATCATAAGAAAAAACAGTTTCTCATCAATTTTCATACAAGATCCAGGTAGTATATAGTCTGCTTATTAAATGCAGTCAACCGTCCTGCTTATTTATCTACAGCGGCATTGACTTTTTTTTATTATTATGGCACACAAATAAACAAACTTCAGTTTTTAAATTAAATTATATAAATTGAGCAAACCATTAATTAGCTTATGGTGGATAGCTGACAGCTTAAAGCTGATTGTTAAAGGACTTAAATCCTTTTTGCTATGAGCTATGAACTATCAGCTATGAGCTCATTAGGAACTTTTACACATGAAATTATCAGAAATTAGAGATGTATTAAAAGCAGAGGTCCTTGCAGGAGAAGATCAACTCGACAAAACCATAGTAGGCGCGGGTGGGGCTGATTTGATGGATGATGTTCTATCTGCAGTTGCTGAACACGGGGTTCTCCTGACAGGGTTGATGTCCGATGAGGTTATCAGAACATCAAAAATTGCAGGCGTGGGCGCAGTTGTCTTTGTGCGGGGGAAAAGGCCCGAGGAAGATATAATCAAGCTTGCAAAGTCCCACAACATTCCTGTTTTAATTACCCGCTATTCACTTTTTATAGCTTCAGGGCGGCTTTATATGGGCGGTTTAAGGGGACTTGATGGATCATGGTGAAGTTAAACAGTCTATTTTTATGAAATCCAGCGCTTGCCCAAAATCGCTAAGTTATTTTTACGCCGGATGGACTATGGAAGATTTACTGAAAAAATAAACATTGAACATCGAACGTCCAACATCGAATATTGAATGGAAAAAGATGAAAAAACAGAAATAGTTGTCAAATGTTCGGTACTGGTTTTTTATTCAATTTTAAAATAATTTGAGGAGCGGAGCGACATCATTATTCGACGTTTAACGTTCGATGTTGGACGTTCATCTTTTAATATGTTCGATATTCTGTCAAGCTACAGGCGTGATTAGCGGAGTTGAATTTTTAAAAGGAAAAAATTTTGGCAACTGAGAGAGGTATAGTAATAAAGCTTGATTCCACCACTGCTTGGGTGAAAACAACGAGAAGCAGTGCCTGTGAAACATGCTCGGCAAAAAGCTCCTGCAATGTAGTGGAAAATGGCAAGGAAATGGAGGTGGAAGCTATAAATGAAGCGGGCGCTCAGGTTGGTGACAGAATTATTATCAGTATCGAAACAGCTTCACTGCTTAAAGCTTCGTTTCTTCTTTATGTTTTCCCGATTTTGCTCATGCTTGCAGGGGCAATTATTGGCCAGAAGGCAGGGCCTTTGCTTAATATAGATCCTTCAGCGTTTTCGGCTGTCGTTGGCTTTTCATTTTTCTTTATTTCTATCTGGTTCGTGAAATCAAGGGGAAACAGGATGGCCCGGCAAAATGAATACAAACCAAAAATTATAAGAATTTTAAAGCCGTTATAATCTTGATCGTTTTGTAAAAAGTCAAAAAAACCACTTTTTACGAAATATTTTAATATGGCTGGACTTGTATTTCACCTACATTTCGATGATTTAAAAAATCATTTGCGCGGAAAATCTGACACTCTCATCTATTTTCTTTTGAATTTCATGGCCTGACTATTTTTAATACGCAGTTTTGCGTCAGTAAGGTCGTAATCTTCACAGTTGTTTTTTAACCAGTAAAACAGCTTTTTTATTCCTCTCAGATAGGCGGTTACTTCCATCAGGCCGTGAATTCTCGGATCTTTTTTAGCTCCAAGAATGAATTCTTCCTTAAACTTATCACATTGGTCTACATGTCTTTCTTCGTGTGCCAGGGTCGCATCATAAATAATTTTTGGCCAACATTGTTGTGCCACCTTGTTTTTGAACTCATCTTTTCCAACGATTTTGCACTCGATATTCACACTCATATCAGATTCGGTTTCCACGCCATCACTACCGTGGCTTCCTGAACTGCCTTTTTTAGTGGTCTTATATATTTTTATTGCCCTTGTTTCAACAAGCTTTTTATATTCTTTTATACTGTCTGCAAAGTCCTGAATTTTTTTATCTGAGAATGCCTCGGCGTATGCCAGGTCGAGCATCATTCTATTATACACAATTTCACATGGATCTTTTGCATTTAAATCCCATGAGGCTGACACAGTCTCTTCATAATCCCCTTTAAATTTAGGTTTAGTTTCACTTATTTTCATAGTATCTTTTATCGAATTGTTTTCCGTGTAAGAATTTTCCGGGGTTATAAAACTAAGAGGCAACAACCTTGGGTGTATCTTGCTCGAAATCAATTCTTCACTTATTTTTGTTTCTTCCTTTTCATCAAAACCACAAGTACGAATATCAACTCTGTGTACTTTCTTACCATTGTTACATACCAACTTTTCTATATCTGTAACAAATTCTTTTGTTGTTGTATAAACTTCAGTATTTGCGGATAATGCGTATCGCCCATCTGGGAAAACATGCAGCATAACATTTGTCATCTTTTTTGGAGATGCACAGTCCTTACCCCCATAAATTGTTTTAATAATGGTTTCATCAATCTTGCGCGAATTGCCTGGCTTTTTAATACTAGGCGGGTAATTTTTTTCTCTATATAAAAAATTATGTTTCATCGCTTCTGGAGGGAGCGGGCAGTGTGTTAGGGAATGTTGTACGTTAAAAATTTTTTTATGGCTATAGACATAAGTCCTGGTAACATCCTTAATAAAAAATCTATTTACTTCACCGCAGAATGTAATTACTACTTTATCACTAAGGTTAGTTTTCACGGACGATTTTGATTTCTTGCTGACGGTGTTTTTCTCCTTAGTATAGTCCGCCGATCCAATTCGTTTGATTGTAATTGTTCCCTTCCAGATCAGCGGTTTGACATAATAAGGAGATTTATCATTTGCCAGTACAACCGGAGTATTACTAAGGAAAATGACTCCAACGAAAAGACAGATATATCTTATTTTTTTTATTGATTGATTCATTTTAATTTTCCATTCTTTTTATCAATCAGATTTACTCCTTATTTCGACGACCATTTATGTCTTATTGTGAAGCCCTCGACGGGTTTTTAGATAAATTTGATTGTTTACATTTCATAGTAAACGGTTGGTTTGGTCTTCAAGAAAAGTAAACCGCTTTTCAATTGCCTGGTTTCTTTGTCCCATAGCGCAGGCCAATCAAAAACCATCTGAATTTCAAATAGAAGCTCGACACCAGTGCAGCCATGATATTTCTCGATTGTTTGAATCCGTCAAGGGCATTTTTTAATTGATTGTTATATCATGAGACCGTCTCTACCTTTCAACAAGCTCAACTCTGCGATTGAGTTTCCTTCCGTTTTCATTCTTGTTTGAGCCGACTGGACAGAGTGGTCCGGCTCCCTTTCCTGCCAGCCTTGCCGCTACGACACCATAATTATTCACCAATGCCTTTACGACCGCCTTAGCTCTTTTTAATGACAGCCCCATATTGTATTCAAATCCGCCGGTCATGTCTGTGTGTCCCACTACTAACAGCTTTAAAGACTTGTTTGCTTTAAGCATTTCGGCAATTGCCTTGAGACTGGGTTTTGATTCTGGTTTAATGTTGGCACTGCCGTGATCAAAAAAGATACCATAGACCTTAGCGTGTCCGGTGGTTGCAATATCTCCGAATAATGCATCAGGATTTCCCTCTATTTTCTGTTCCATCTTTTCACGTTCTACAATTGTCAAACTGTAGTATCTGTCCAAAGCTTTGACGTGGATCCAGATCTCTTTGCCCTCTTTTTCAACTTTGGCGTATAACTCCTTCTTTTTTCTTCTCCAAGTCTTAGCACCTATTTTCTTTAAAGCATTTTCATGATTCTTGAGTATCATCAGACGCCCCGGTTCCTGGCTTCCTTTTTTCATACGATAATCGATAAAGTACTTATGCCCCTCAATGTTAATCTTATTATTGGCACTATCGCGAAATGTATATGACTCATGGTCGCTCTCTTGATAGGCAGCAATCCAGAAGCCCGGCATCCTGGATATCAGCGGGTAGTCACTGCTTCCTGTCCGATCTTTACTGGCATAAGTTGTACCGACCATAATCAATAGAATTAAAATAATAGTGCACACTTTGGAAATAAATTTCATAGCAATTACCTCCTGGATGTATTTTTATAAAGCCTATAGGTTATCAGGGTAAAGTTACTTAACCCCTCCGTGTTTTTTGAGGAGCGCGGCAACATCCTTATGTTTATTCTTTAGAGCCTGATGCAAAGGAGACACGCCTTGATTGTCTCTGGCATTAACATCCGCTCCTTTTGATATCAGAAGTTCACAAATCTGTTTTTTGCTTCTTGTGCTTGAGCACGCTTCGAAAAGAGGAGTCCTGCCGTTTTTATCCCTGGCTTCAATATCCGCTCCCTTTGAAATGAGAAGATCACACATCTCGGTGCAACCCACCATGTGCAAAGGGGTTTTGTCTTGATAACCTTTGGCGTTAATATCCACGCCTTTAGAGATAAGAAATTCGGCGATGTTCCTTACACTCTCATTATTGCAGGAATAGACGGCTTGGTGCAATAGAGGATAGCCACCGAAATTTATATTATAATCAGCCCCATGGTCGACCAAAAGTTTGAATATTTCAATACCTCTTTCAGTGCGTGTGCTTATGATACCACCTAAGGGGAAAAAGCCACTCTCGCTGCCGGCATTGACATCCGCTTCCTGGGAAATAAGGTATTCACAGACATCTTTATGGCCTTCGACAGCTGCAAGATAGAGTGGTGTCAGTCCATGCTTGTCTTTAACATCGACTTTTTCACCATTAGCCAGAAAAGCCTTAACCTTTTCCAAAGACCCTTTCTTTGCAGCCTTATGAATCTCAGCACCCATTGTCATACCGGCAAAAATCAGCATAAAAACGACCATAAATAAAATTGCTATAACATTTTTCATGCCCCCTCCTTTCTCATCAGCAATGTTACGGTTTTCCCTAGGGCAGTTAGGGATAAAATCTCCAACTTCCCGGCAAACAATCATTTCCTTCACCATCGGGTTTTGGCTCCTATTTACCCTAAATGCCCTCCTTTATCAAATAGAGTCCCTTATGTGTTTAATACGCAATACCGGTTGCTGTATCGATTGATACAATATGTGGAGTCATCATATCGCCGATAGATGTAAAGTCGCCTCCTGCGTAAACAGTGGAGCCGTTTATCGCAAATACTCTGACAGCGCGACCTGCATCCGGATCCCACGCGGCTGCATTGCCTGTGGTTGTGTCAATGGCGGCAATGCAGTTTCTGTTTTCGCCGCCAATGTATGTAAATTCGCCACCTGCGTAAACATTGGTACCATTTACCGCGATTGCATAGACAAGTTCATTTGAATGTGCATCCCAAGTGGTTGCAAGACCTGTTGATATATCAATGGCGGCAATACTGACTCTGCCCTGGCCGCCAATGTAGGTAAAATTGCCTGCTGCGTAAACATTGGTGCCGCTTACCACAATTGTATAGACCCTCTCATTTGCATTCGGATCCCACGCGGTTGCATGGCCTGTTGTTGTGTCGATGGCTGCAATACGGTTCCTGGTCTCGCCGCCAATATATGAAAATTCGCCTCCTGCGTAAACATCGGAGCCGCTTACCGCAATTGCTCTGACAGAGCCATTCGCAACCGGATCCCACGCTGTTGCATTGCCTGTTGATGTATCGATGGCGGCAATTAAGAGTCTGGTTTCGCCGCCAATTGATGTAAAATAGCCTCCTGCATAGACATCAGAACCGGTTACCGCAATTGCCCAGACAGCGTTATTTGCATTTGGATCCCACGTGGCTGCACTGCCTGTTGCTGTGTCGATGGCGGCAATATAGTTTCTGGTCTCACCTCCGATGGATATAAAATCGCCTCCTGCATAAACGTCGGACCCGCTTACCGCAATTGCTCTGACAGTGTTATTTGCATTTGGATTCCACGTAGTTGCAAGACCTGTTGATGTATCGATGGCAGCAATACGGTTTCTGGTCTCGCCGCCAATGTATGTATAGTTGCCGCCTGCATAAACATCGGTGCCGTTTACCGCAATTGCTCTGACTAAGCTATTTGCATTCGGATTCCATGTGTTTGCATTGCCTGTTGTTGTGTCGATGGCTGCAATATAGTTTCTAACCTGGCCGCCAATGGATGTAAACCAGCCTCCAGCGTAAACATCGGTGCCGATTACATTAATTACGCTGACAACACCATTTGCATTCGGATTCCACGTGGTTGCATTGCCCGTTGATGTGTCGATAGAAGCAATACGGTTTCTGCTCTCGCCGTCAATGATTGTAAAAAAGCCTCCTGCGTAAACATTGGAGCCGCTTACCGCAATTGCATGGACCCTCTCATTTGCATTCGGATTCCACGCGGTTGCATTGCCAGTTGATGTGTGGATGGCTGCAATATGGTTTCTATTTTCGCCGCCAATGTTTGTAAAATCGCCACCTGTGTAAACATCTGTGCCGCTTACCGCAATTGTATTAACTTCACGATTTGCATTCGGATTCCACGCGGTTACATTACCTGTTGATGTGTCGATGGCGGCAATATGGTTTCTGGTCACGCCGCCAATGGTTGTAAACGAGCCTCCAACGTAAACATTGGTGCCGCTTACCGCAATTGCATAAACCCAGTTATTTGCATTCGGATTCCACCCGGTTGCACTGCCTGTTGATGAGTCGATGGCGGCAATACGGTTTCTGGACTCTCCGCCAATGGATGTAAAATTGCCACCTGCGTAAACATTGGTGCCGCTTACTGCAATAGCATGGACAGTGCTATTTGCATCCGGATTCCAGTTATGCAGGCTGCCGTCTGAATTGATGCGCGCAATATGGTTGCGTGTCTCTCCTTCAATATTGGTAAAACTGCCGCCGATATACCAGCCGCCGCTTCCATCAGGAACTGCAACATAAACAGAGCCATTTATCCTGGGTGCGATTACGCCGACAGGCGTATTCCCTGTTACAGAATCAAGAGTGGCCCCATGAGCCACAATGTTTATTCTTGTAAATTCTCCCCCTATATAAAGAATATTTCCTGACCGGGCCATACATAAAACATCGCCGTCGGTATTCGGAAGCGGCATATTTGTCTGGCTGTCGCCACTGCTGCCACCGCTACCGCCGCTACCACCACCGGTGCCGATGATAGAAACTAATCCAAGACCAACAACCAATAATAGAGAAAGATAACGAAACACCTTTAAAATTTTATTTTCTTTTTTCATGATGCTTTCCTCCTTTTAGTTGTAATAATTAGTAAAAAGCAAGGCACAAATGCAGAAGGTAAAAGTAAGGCAGAAGGCACAGAGGCAGAAGGTAGAGAGTTAGAGAGGCGGAGAGTCAGAGAGTCAGATTCCTGGCTTTTGAATCCCGATTTTTATGATTAATCCTCCTTTCCGATGTTATAATTAATAAAAAATATGCGCTGATGGTGCCGATTATTATTGCAGCCATATCACCAAACGAAAAAGTTCCA
>RCNC010004663.1_pt1 | contig 13443 bp, 14 predicted proteins | sample 2041301 | NCBI WGS metagenome assembly RCNC01 (sample SAMN09708231, study PRJNA481090) | Marine sediment metagenome, whole genome shotgun sequencing project. | biome: marine sediment; feature: ocean; material: sediment; isolation source: Sewage treatment plant 13A marine sediment (STP13A) ... | reverse complement strand
TTTCGCAATATGAATCATTGCGCACACAGGCCTTAAACAGGCCGGATTGTTTTCTTGAGCGTAGTTTGGGCCTGGCACTATTTATACGCAGAGGGATGCTTGCCTGGATAGAGATCTGCCACCGATGCATACCAGTGAACACAAACCTGGAGAAGCAACCGGTAACAGCCGCCTTTACGGATGAGACAACGTCAGAAATGATAAAAGTCATGGCGAACATTACCCTATTCAACTTAGAGGAGGCGCTGTCTAAATATGTCACATCTAACCAAACAGAAAGTGACTGCAAGTCATCTAAAAAGAAAGGCCTACTGCTACGTCAGACAATCCACTCTCAAGCAGGTTTTCGAGAACACCGAAAGCACCAAACGCCAATATGCGCTTCGTGAACGGGCGATCGCTCTCGGATGGCCTGTTGTTCAGATCGTCACAGTCGATTCGGATTTAGGTGTAACAGCAACATCTGTGGCTGACAGGCAAGGCTTTCAAAAACTGATGACAGAGGTCAGTCTGGGGCATGTTGGACTAGTGATGGGACTGGAGGTATCACGTCTGGCACGCAACAATGCAGACTGGGCTCGATTGCTTGAGATCTGCGCCATAACCGACACCCTGATTCTTGATGAAGAAGGAGTCTATAATCCAACCGATTTTAACGATCGCCTGCTGCTCAATATGAAAGGCACTTTTTCCGAAGTAGAACTTCATGTGTTGAGATCCCGCCTCAGAGGAGGCATTTTAAGTAAAGCACGACGAGGGGAATTGAAAACACGCTTGCCGACCGGATTTGTTTATGATCACAATGATAAAATCATTATCGACCCAGATAAACAGGTTCAGCAGAGCTTCCATTTGTTTTTCAATGTTTTTCAACGAACCGGTGCTGCATTTGCGACTGTAAAGGCGTTTGCCAAAGATGATGTGAAATTCCCATGCCGAATCCATTCTGGCCCCGACAAAGGAACGCTAAAATGGCAGCGATTGACAAATGGACGTGCCCAAGTGATTTTAAAAAACCCGAGATATGCTGGGGCATATTATTACGGACGTCAAAGGTCCCGGAAAAACGTCGACGGATCTACAACTCATTTCCAGGTTCCCCGTGATGAATGGCTTGTATTGATAAAAGATGTCCACCCTGGGTATATTACTTGGGAGCAGTATGAAGAGAACTTGCGTCGGTTGCGGCAAAATGCGGTTGCATATAATGTTATCGACAGGAAAACACCGCCCCGTGAAGGGCCGTGCCTTCTCCAGGGATTGGCGATTTGCGGTAAATGCGGTCAGCGGATGACAATAAGATATAAATACCGGCACCAGAACAGACTCGATCCGGTCTATTTGTGCCAGCGCCACCGACTAGAGAGGTGGGAAAGTAGTTGTCAATATATTCCCGGTTCTACTATCGATGAAGCCATTAGCAAACTGCTTCTTAAATCAGTCACACCACTCACATTAGAAGTGGCATTGCAGGTCCAGCAAGAGCTGGAAAACCGCTTCAATGAGGCTGACAAATTGCGTAAACAACAGGTGGAACGAGCAGAATATGAAGCCAATCTTGCCCGGCGTCGTTTTATGAAGGTTGACCCAGACAATCGCCTGGTGGCGGACACGCTTGAGGCAGAATGGAATGAAAAGCTCAGGGACCTACAGAATGCCAATGATTACTATGAAACACACCGTCATCAAGAATCAGAAAAACTAAAAAAGGCGCAGCAGAAGGAGGTGCTCAAGCTTGCCAAAAATTTTCCAAGATTATGGGAAAATCCCAACACACCTGCTCGTGAAAAAAAGAGAATGATCCGATTTCTGATTGAGGATGTAACAATGACAAGAGGAGAAGAGATTTTGTTGTGCATTCGATTTAAAGGTGGCGCAACAAAGCAGTTATCTTTACCGCTTCCTCTCAAAGGCTGGCAGTATAATGTAACGCAACCAGAAATTGTCGAGATTGTTGATGAGCTCCTGACCAGCCATACTTACGCGGAAATAGCGACCATACTCAACAAACGTGGTTATAAATCTGGACAGGGACATCAGTTCAATAGGACCATCGTGAAAGGTATCACGCACAGTTATAAACTCAAGACCCGCTTTGCGAGATTGCGTGCAACTGGTAAGCTGACTGCAGATGAAGTTGCAAACCTGTTATGTGTGACAGTTGCTACAGTAAGGCGGTGGGGGAAGAAAGGTTCCATCAAAACGTATCCCTACAATGATCGAAACGGATGCCTTTACGAGCATCCTGGCGTAAAATGAAGCCTAACTGTCTAATAATATATACTTTTTAAAGTCCATAATCACTCAGGTTATCAAGAGGTGCAATATGAAAACCACTCTACAACTCAGCGGTATCTTGGGAAGGTCAATGACACAGAAGCCATCAGATGGATAGAAACGCTTTACGGATAGTTTACCTGTTAGGGCGGGGAATACCCCTCGCCCTTTAAAGATACAGGAAGAAGGTAAAGCAGTTCTTTGAATTTTACACATTGACCTTATCACAACCAATCTTACTTGACAGGTACCTATCTAATCCATAACGGTATAGTGTCGTTCTTCTAAATGTCTGTTACATCACTGACCTTTTCAGCATGAAAGAATGATTGAGTTTTTTGAATCCATCTCACAATTCAGAATACCCATTTCTTGCGAGAATCAATACATGAGGAATCTACAATATGAATTATTTAAGGAACTATCTAATGATGCTATTTGCGATTATGGTTGCAAGTCCTTCTGTTGCATCTGAATACTATCAACCAGGTCCAAGTGCGACTGGGAGAGTTAGTGCCGAAAATTGGGAAAACGGTGAGAATCGTCGTTATGGTTTGCAAAATTTTGAGAAGGTTGTTCGCTATACGAGTAGTGTGCGACCATCTACAATTAAGAAGTTAAAAAAGAGCCAAGATTTAAATATCGGCGATCTACCTGAAGTTAATTACCTGACCAGTACAACCGCTTTCAGCGGAATTGTCATTGTCAAAGGCGACACCATCGTCTATGAAAAATACTCACCAGACTTTGGCCCAACTCAACAGCACTCCTGCCAATCTTCAACCAAAACTATTAATAATTTGCTCGTTGGTAAACTGGTAGCCGAAGGAAAATTGGACCTAAGTGAAAAGATAAAAACTTTTTACCCAGATATGGGTTCCGGTTATGCAGAGGCCACTGTTCAGCAAGTACTGGATATGAATGTTGTCAACGATTATACAGAAGGCTATGGTGACCCGGATTCACCCATACGGAGTCATGAATCTGCAAGTGGATGGCGACCATATCGAGAGGACATAAAAGACGACCTTCACGCTTATCTAAAAACAATTGAAAGTAAAAACATTACCAATGATGGTAAATACCTATACAAATCGACTAACACAGATGTCGTTGGTATGGTCGTAGAGGCCGCTTCTGGCCGACCACTTCATGAGTCAGTAAGGGAAGTCATGGTGGCATCTGGGTTTGAAAATACAGGCTATATTTCAACAGACGGACATGGAGTGCCAGCGACTATGGGTGGATTTATACTAACGACCCGTGATTTTGCCCGTTATGGGATGTTATTGCGAGATGGTGGCAAAGGTGTCAATGGAAAAATGGTAGGAGGTGGCGGGTCTTTTATAAAGCAAACACTAAGTCACACTGGTGCTTCGATGGGGTTAGATAAGATGGGACTCGGTAACTTTCGTTACAGTAACAGTGCCTACACGAATGGGAGGTTTTTTGGACATGCAGGTTGGGGTGGACAGTACCTTTATGTAGATCCAAAACATGAGTTAGTTGTGGCTTTCCACAGTACATTGGAAAACGACAGTGGAATTGTTGGAGAATATGCGCTACGCCTTATGAAGATGCCGCTGGCAGTTTCAGGCTATTTCGATGGGAAAAAAGAATGATTTTCAAAATTCACTTAACTGGAAATGGTTAAGATTCTATCTGACAGTCCTAACATCTGCTCAATTTTCAAGGATTGACCTTATTCCTGTGAAGCTCTGATTTCATATCAGTGAATTGCTCAACCACATGAAACCATAACTTCACAAGAAGAAGTGTGCCACGAAGAAGTTGATTTACTGGTTTATTCGATACCGTCGATACAAACCTGTTTCTAATCTGGTTTATAGGCTGTGAATTTGATGCTTGAGACCTTTCCCTGGACCAAGGAAAGATCCTCGTTAGAGGGGGATGGTGTAAATTCACTTCCTGGACAACTGGCCATTGCTGTAAGTTCCTCAGGGGTGAGAGTGTGCTGTGAAATTACTTGAATCTCAAAAAAGCCTGCTTTCAGCACAACCTGCCAGTAGTCCTCATCAAGGATAGCTCCTCCCAAACAACCAGCCCATGTTGTTTGAAATCTCGATCTAAGCTGGGGGGCTATGTCACCTATTAAAATAACATCAGAAATAGCAATATGCCCACCAGGTTTTAATATGCGATAGGCATCTCCATACACAGCATCTTTGTCAGGACACAGATTAATCACACAATTCGATATCACCGCATCGGAAAAATTATTTGGAAGTCGTGAATCACCTAAATTTGCAACATTTAATTCAATGTCACTATCCTGAAGCCCCGCTTGTGCAATAGCTGCTTTTGCTCTTTCAATCATCTGAGGTGCAAAATCCAACCCAACCACCTTACCCTTTGACCCAACTATTTGGGCTGCCAAAATGACATCAATCCCACCACCACAGCCAAAATCTACAACCACATCCCCGACATCAAGAAACGCAAATCCTGTTGGGTTGCCGCAACCACGAGAAAGATCCCGAGCAATCTCAGGAATTGACAAAAGTGACTCATCACTGTAAAGCCCTTGATCAACTGCAAAACCCGAACTGGGCTGTTGCTTACTTGGTCAGCAGGAATCCTTGTTGCCGCCTGACTCAGCGAATTTATCGTAGCGTGTTTTTACTGTTTTTCTGATGTCTTCGGGATTCATCACATTACCTCCTTCTAAGAAAACAAGTAGAAAATAGAACTGGCAAATGTAAATTGGGTATAATGCCTAATGTCGGATCAAACAACTTGCCTGGCCATGTATTGAGAGAATACCCTGAAATGCCAGTTGATGATGAGCATATTAAACAAGATAATCACCAAGACTATCTAGTTAATGGAACAGTGTGGTAGTGGGAGGGTATTTTTTCTTCCAGACAATCTTGGCAGCGATCACAAAACACACAGGCTGTGAATTGTGACTCAATCCAAAATTCTGGCAGGGTCGAAGATGTCCTTTGCCAATCGCATCCATTTAAGCGAAGTACTAATTTTTGGCTATTCCGGTTACCCTCCAACTTCAGAATGTATGGCAATCTTCCAGTACGTAAACAAAAGGTGTACAGAAATCATCTCCTGCCTCTAACTGAAATGTATTGTTGGGTGTAATAACCTGATATTTATTAATATATTTGACATTCTTTTGTTTTTCCTATATCACATAGTGACATATGAAATTCAACAGTTTATCAAGGAGAAATTTATGAAACTGACTAAAGCAGGCATTATTCAGCAGGTTTATAAACAACATAACTTATTAACACACAAACAGGCAGCTGAGGCAGTAGATGCTATTCTTCGAATTTCTAAGGATTCTCTTATTGGTGGTTCCGACTTACTATTGAGTGGCTTCGGAAAATTTAATGTTAGAGACAAAAGGCCGCGAAGCGGACGCAATCCTCAGACTGGTGAACAGCTGACCCTTGAGGCCAGAAGAGTCGTAACCTTTAAGCCATCTGGCATTTTAAGGAAAAGAATAAACGGTTCCTAAATTTTGTTATGTAGCTCACACGTCGGATTTTTTCATGATCTTGGTTGGTATTTCAGTGAAACACAAATATTGAGTTGATTCCTGTTCATCTTTCATTGGATTAGGGGAACAAGATTCAACTTAACACCTTTCCCTGAAACAGTAACCTCACAACAAAAACATGTAGCATCAGATTGAATCAAATGAAATAGTTTCGATTTGATCTAGCTGTATATCGAATAGGTAGTTTCTTCGCCGAGCAATGAATCAATTTCAGCTTGAATCTCTCTTCGTTCAGGGCTGTTGAACCAGTCTTTCCAGTGATCAATAGACTTCCAGCTACTGATCACCAAACACTCACCCAGCTGATCAAGTCTTGTCAGTGTTCGTCCAGAGATATATCCTGGCTGCATCAGGGTAACACTGCGTAATTTATTTAGAAGAATTATGAGTTCTTGAGTTGAGTTTACAGTTACATTTCGTTTTATGAGAATTATTACTGCCATTTCCGTCCTCCTTTTCCGATTGGGTTTTGTTTCTCCCTCCAATCTGATAAGGGTCTATATTTAATATATGTATTTTAAAATATTTGACCATTTTGAAAGCATGGCAATCTTTGATATATCTGAATTTGACCTTGATCTGGTAAACTTTAAGTCTAACAAGATAGATATCGCTGTGCGTTTTAAGAAGTGGCTCTAAATTTCTTAACATTTTCCTGTCAAACTACTGAGAATATGAAGTTAAAGGTATACAGGAATAGTATTAACCTCTGTGATTGGCCTTTGCATTAGGGTTGCCAAGGCCAATATTTATAAAACTATGATCTGATTATCTTACAAAAAGCGAAATAGGCTATAGAACCTTTGTTGGATTTGAAAATTATTTTTTGTGCTTTACTGTTTAAGAGGGAAGAGTGGTGTGACTGCCACAAGGTTCTAAATCTGTCCGAAACAGGACTGTCGTCTATTATACGTTATCCTCGGAGAATATAGCTTGGATTACAGTGAGATTCTTTGACATGATTCAGTAATACAAAAAGCGGCCGCGGCTGAGCTTTTCGTTCGGCTACAATTGATCGGGATGACAATAATCATTGAATGAATTTTGATTAAACGGAAAAACTGAATAAAGGAGGGAGCATGTTTTATCTTCAAACTATCGACGAAAAAGATGCCACAGGCCAACTAAAAAATATATATGAGAATCTTTCTAATAGCTTTGGAATGATACCAAATATTATCAAAGCACAGAGTCTTAGACCTGACTTGATTGAACCATTGCTTGGGTTCATGGGTGCTTTGATGATGGCTGAACATGGTTTGTCAAAGACAACAAAAGAATTGATCGCTGCCTATGTTTCCAAAATCAATTCTTGTGAATACTGAATTGACGCACATAGTGCCATGGTCATGGCGCAAGGTTTTAGCCAGGAAGATGTTAAAAGCATACTTGATGACATTGGAAAGACTACTTTAATTGATGATAAAACGAAGGCTATCCTCAGGTTTTCTGAAAAAGTAACTCGGCACGCCTATAAAGTGACAGAAGCTGATATTCAATCACTGAAAGATCTTGGATATACTGACGAAGATGTTTTAGAAGCGACAGAAGTAATCGCACTGTTCAATTTCCTAGATCGTATTGCTGATGCTCTTGGTGCACCTGTGGAAAACATGCAACAGGCCTTGTCAAAGCAAGGATGACTTTACATTTGTGGAAGAGGAGCCATGAGAGCAAGTCCTTAATCTCGACATTTAAAGCCAATCGGCATAAATCGCCGAACCAATCGGTTAACCTGACGCCGAGAACGTCAGCGGCGCTAGTCGCGAAAAAGATCATAGGAGGTGCAAGTTACCTCTAACGTTCAGCACCAGAATGGCAGCAGCAGGAATAGTCTTGCCCTATCGCAGATAACCTCAACTTGAGAAGATTTGCTATTTGGTTGAGGTTTGTACTGAACATGAAATTCAAAAGTCACTTTATGAGAAGCGGTTGAGCTTCGCCCTACCAGTCCTAATCACTCACCCTCTGATGCTGATGAGAGGTGTTTCCTGTATCCCTTTAAATTCGGATGAGCCAATTTCTCGACGACCTGAAACGGTAACTTCACAGCATCCCAACCGGAGTAAAAAAATCCCGGCATTTATTATAAAAGTAACAAAAAGAACATTTGATGAATTATCAACAAGTTATGGTCTTTGTTATTTGAGAGGAACTATCTCAACCTGTCCCCATCCTTTCGGACCCATAACTTCGCTGTGGATATCATATCTGCAATTGACAGAGAGGCGCCTTGTCTTTTATCTTTGTCTCTTATATTGGATTGCATGGTTAACGGAACACGGTGAAATTCCGTGGCGGTCCCGCCGCTGTGACCGGTGATATCATGGCGTGCCTCTGCCACCTTCTGGATTTCCAGTTTTAAGCTCATGGTTGCGGTTGTTGTCTGAAGGGTTTGCTGGGGAAGGGAAGCGTGCTATTGTCCAGCGTACAGGGCCATTATCTTTTTTACGTAGTTCCTGGTTTCCTTAAATGGCGGTACCTTGTAGCCGTGTTTGCGTACGTTGCCGTAACCGGCATTGTATGCTGCCAGGGCTAGAGGGACATTGCCCTTGATCCCCGGGCGGTCTAGCTGCTGCCTCAGGTAGCGGGTGCCGCCGTCAAGGTTCTCCTCCGGGATATGGGGATCAACCCGCAATTCACCTGCAGTGGCAGGCATCAACTGCATCAGGCCGATAGCTCCCACAGGTGACCTGGCCCTGGGGTTATAGGCTGACTCGGTATTTACGACTGCGTGGATCAGCAGTGGGTTGATGCGGTTATCCATCGAAGCATTCTCGATCATTCTGCCAAGCGTTAGCTTGTATTTACTTTCAGCTCTGTCCAGGTTTTTGGACAGCAGGGCCGGCAAGCGGTAAATGTCTGTGTAATCTGCCGAGGGGGCACCTTTGCCCATGGCGAGCAACTCGTTGTAGCGCTGCTGGATACGCCGGTGCATGGCCGGATCATCGTCAATAACCCAAGAAACCTCTTCCCAGTTATTCTGGTAGTTTCGACAGCTGCGTCCATAAACCCTTTTTTCCGGCCTGCCGTTGACAACGAGGACTGTGTAGTAATAACGGCACAGTCTGTTCTCCTCGGTACAGGTGAGAAAGACGGCAAGGTTGCGTTCTGTGCCCGGTTCTTCGGGGATAGTCCAGGAGGCTATTTCCCCGTCGCGAAGCTGTTGCTCCAGGAGGATGTTGGTATCATGCCGCAGCCGTCCCTCGGTCGTTGAGAGGTCCGCGCAGCCGACAAGCCCGAGAAGAAACAGGCAGGTGAGTATCCCCGCCAGCGGCAGCCAACCCGTCCGTAACCTTTTATAGCTTATCAGTTTTTTCGTCATGGCAGCCTGCAGACCTTTCCCAGGGGGCTACCGGTTGTCGAGGTAGATTTTCTTGGTAGCGACATCCAGTTTGTCGCTTCCCTTTTTGCGCCCGTAAAGGTTAGCCTCTCGGTATCTCCGGCCTTCACTGTCTGTCTGGACATCACTGATCGGCTTGATCGTGAAGCGGTGACCGGTCTGAGGATTGGTCCAATGCCTTTCCTCCCCGGTCGGGGTCTGTCTGAGTTCCTTTTGCAGGCGTTCTTCATCCGCTTTGTCCATATAGTTACCGATGGCCCCGCCGATTAAGCCGCCTACCGCTGCACCTGCAACAACAGCGGCGATCTGGGTTCCCTGGTCTTCATCCTTGGTCAGCATGTAACCGGTAAGCCCCCCGGCAGCTCCTCCGATGACTGCACCCTGTTGCATCCGGGTACAACCTGCTGCTGCAACCTGGATGATAATGAGCAGGCTGAAGAAAATTCCAAACTGTTTACGGATCATGGATTGTTAACTTACCTGTTCCCCTGAGGTGATAGGTAATCGCTTTTTAAGCCTGCCCCAAATTTTCAATAAATTCCTCTCCGTCAGACATCAACATCACGCAGTCTATCTTCTTTCAACAGCCTTTTCAAGGAGTCTCTGCTGACTCAGCGTGTTCTGAAATAGATTCAAGGTAAAAAGGTGTCTCCTTTCCCCTTTTCTCGCTGATTTTGAGCAGACTTATCCATTAACGGTCTTTGCACATCCTAAAAATCGAAAACCGGCTCATCATAGCATTCCATAAACTCGATGAAATGCTGATCTAGGAGCTGCCATGATGATGTGGACTTTGGATATCTGCGCTTATATACCTGCGGCTGAGAGGTGGATTACATCTTTGTGCTCCGACAAGGGTAGCTTCTGGATAAACTTGGCGTGCACAGTCACTGTAAACCTGCACCTGTTTCCATTGATCGGTGTTATCCGGTATTCAGCCAACGCCTCATTCTTCCCATTCTCGGTAAGTTTTAAATCATAGCCTGAACCTTCTGTCCATTGGACAACCTCTCTTTCAAATGAACGACCGCTGAAATAAATTACATTGTCTTTTGAGCCGACGCCACTCCAGTTCTCAGCGCTATTTTCTTTTACAAACGGATGCCACCTTACAACACCGCCAGGCCTTGCTATCTGCTCCCAAACAGTTGTCGCTGGGGCTGCAATTTCACTCTCAGCAGAAATGCTTTCATTGTAATTAAACATTACTTTTTACTCCTCAACCTGAATCAGGCTCTATTTTGAAAACATGGGATGAGGACCAAATTGGTCACGTTTTACCTGCTCTCCTGTTTCCGCGTAATATGCAAAGCCTTCCAAAATTTGAAAAAGGTATTGGCTGTAAATGGGTTTCATTTTGAATTTAAGCAAAGCCCAGCGGATAGGAAAAGGAAACTTCTTAATAAATTCGACTCGCCCTGTAAGCCTAAGCTTACATCTCTGATCATCTATAGGCGTTATGCGCCAAATAGCCGTATTTTCACGTTTGCCATTCTCGGTAACTTTTAAATCGTAGCCAATACCCTCTATCCATTTGATAACTTCCCTATTGAATTCAAAGCCACCGTAATAAATCAAGTGGTCTATAGAGCCCACCCCGTTCCAGCTCTCGGTAGTATGTTTCTCCATAAATGGATGCCACTGTGTCAGGCCACCTGGTACAGCGATTATACCCCATGCTTTTTCAGCAGAGACTGCAACTTCCTTTTCTACAAAAAAACTCTCTTCGTAGTTAAACATAATGCTTAAAACTCTTCTTAATTGTTACGCATCACCTCAACAATAGGTCCCTGTCCGTATGCAAATTTTCCTTTGAAATATTTCTGTTGAATCATAGCGGCTTCTTTGCCCCATGCCTCAAGGCCGATAAGCTTGATTCTACTTAGGTTATATATCTTGGTGTTATGAGGAAAACGATCCGCTCCATCAGCAACAGGCATCAGGTTTTCACATGGAAATTCGTGGCACTCAGAGCAATTATGCAGCCCCTTATCTTCGACGCACTTTTTAGTAGGACAACCTTTATTGTCTGTTAATGGCATTTCAAAAGAACAGCCTCTTTCACTTCTACACCCATCACAGGGAATATCCTTAGCCTCCAGCCCCATCATCTGAGCAGATTTTTGAGCCACCTCATCAGTAATATTGTCTTTGTAAGCTGCACAGCTCCAACAAGCCAGTCCACAAGGTGCAGTCATTTTTTGTACGTCCATTTCAATTCTCCTTTTCATTTTTTATTCAGTCACCTTCTCGAAGGGGCTTGGTCATCTTAGTTTTCCGTGCCACTCTGCAAAACAAGCATGGTTGTTTCCATAACACCACGCAGGTAATCTTCACTGGGACTCTGTCTGGCAACCACGCGCATCCCTTTTATGGTTGTAATGAAAAAACTGGCCAAGACCTCAGGATCGAGGTCTTGTCGAAGTGTTCCACTGGCTATGCAATTTTGAAAACAGTTCGCAAAAGTTTTCTCAATTTCATCAAAGTACTTTGCGGCAACTGAGCTTAATTCATTATCCACATCCCTCAATTCAAGGATCGTGTTAACCAACAGACAACCACGGTAAAGTACTTTGTCTGGTTGCCGAACAAAGCCAATTGCATAGAATTCCCGAACCGCATCTACCGGATCATTAGCTTGGGCTACTGATGCGATCAACCCCGAGGAAAAACTGTAATAGTGTGACATAACTTCCACAAAAAGGTCTCGCTTGTTACCAAACTCCGAATACATACTGCTTCGGCTAATACCCATCACGTCAAGTAGTTGCTGGACAGATGTAGCGGTATACCCCTGTGCCCAAAACAGAATCATGGCACTTTCAACCGCTTGATCTCTATCGTACTCTTTTGTTCGTGCCATACTTCACCATTGTTTATTTTCTCTACATAGTTACAGGTTGATCCAGTCAATCACAGCGCTCGCCCATCGTTCCCCATCTTCTTCCTGTATAAAATGATGGCCATGTAGGGTGATGTGAGGCTGTCCTTTTGTTCCGGGGACCTCTTCCCGGAAGAAACGTTCCCAAGGTTTTGTAACGGGATCACTATCCGCAAAACAGAGCAACATAGGTTTTTCCCATTGAGACAACACCTTACAAGCTTTCCGGTTATCAGCGGCGCCAGGATGTTCAGGTGTAATGGGTACCAATGCAGGAAATTCGCGAGCACCAGCCTTATATTCCTCAGAAGGAAAAGGCGCGCGATACGCGTCTTTTTCGGCGTCAGAAAGACTGCCATTATCAAACATATTGAGGCAGAATCCAATATCGAATTCTTCTACCGTTTGGGTAAATTCGAGCCATTTTTTGAAACCATCCGTAACTTCCAGGTCCCCTGTAGGTAGACCTGTATTGGAGATCGATACTCGGGCAAACCTGTCGGGCATATCTGCCACCAGGCGCAAGCCAATTAACCCTCCCCAATCCTGAGCCACCAACGTAATTTCATTTAGCTCAAGAGCGGTTAGCCAACCCGTCATCCATGCAACGTGTTTGCTATAAGTATATGCAGCTCGATCGGATGGTTTATCAGAGCGGCCAAATCCAATAAGATCTGGAGCGATTACACGATAACCCGATGCAAGAAACAGAGGGATCATCTTTCGGTACAAATAACTCCAACTCGGCTCACCATGCATACATAAAATTACTGCCGCGTCTTTTAGACCTTCATCTATATATGCAAGTCTTAGATTTCCTAGCTCACTGTCATTAATTTCCAAATAATTTGGCTGATAGGGGAAGTCAGGGATGTTAGCAAAGCGTTCATCTGGGGTTCTTAATATGGTCATTTTTTCTCCATTCGTTTTGTTTTTTTAGTTATAGATAGCGGAAATCAATGCGGCTGAGAAGTTTAACCCGAAGAGGCTGAACCAACGCGACGCCACCCCTGTGTACAGAACAACATCATATTAGCTTCAAGCGCATGACCGCTTTCTTATTCTTAATATTATTGGAACGATCGTTCCAATATATACATAAAACCACTCTTCGTGTCAATACGTTTTTAGGTTGGGTTGATGTGGTGGATGATAATCCAGGAAAGTGTCTGATCTTTCCAATGATAAGAGATGTCCACTGGCGATCTTAATATTTTAACAAAAGTTATAATTTAAGATTATGCCTGATAGTGTATTCTCAGCAACTGAGCATTGAACTTAACATTGCCATAACGAATATAATCAGCGTTGTCTTTTACTTCATCGAGAGGTGTTTCCTGTGAAGTTACAGTTTCAGGTGGGCTGAAAATTCGCTGATAGGAAATCAGAGGTTAACAGGAA
>RCNC010002065.1_pt1 | contig 13443 bp, 10 predicted proteins | sample 2041301 | NCBI WGS metagenome assembly RCNC01 (sample SAMN09708231, study PRJNA481090) | Marine sediment metagenome, whole genome shotgun sequencing project. | biome: marine sediment; feature: ocean; material: sediment; isolation source: Sewage treatment plant 13A marine sediment (STP13A) ... | reverse complement strand
GTACCGGTACCTCCGCCCATGCCTGCTGTGATAAAAACCATGTTGGTATTACTGGACAATACCTCCTTGATCCTATCGATGCTCTCCTGGGCCGCTTCTCTTCCAATCTCAGATTTACTACCCGCGCCTCTCCCTTCGGTGAGCACATCACCCAGCTGCAATTTTACAGCTACCGGACTATTGTGCAGTGCCTGGGCATCGGTATTGCATACCACAAAATTCACATCCTTGATGCCCTTACTGTACATGTGGTTCACCGCATTACTTCCTCCGCCACCAACACCAATTACCTTGATTTGGGATGAGCGCTCGGGCGGTAAATCGAAATTCATTAAATCTTCCATGCCTTTAATTTTTTCCCAATTTCGTATCAGTATCATTAAAAATAATTTCCAGGCCTTCCATTATTTTTTCACGGAATTTGCCCTTCTTCATTCCTATCTTGGATTTCTTCTCGTCAACCACCTCTTCTTCCGGCACATCCGGCTCCTCCTCTTCTATCTCCAGGGGATTCTTAATGGTCATTTCCTCCCCCTTCTCATGATAGTACTCTAAACCTTTTAGCAGGAGTCCCACCGAAGTTGAGTACATGGGCTGATTGATCTCATCGGAACAATCAGCAGCCAACATTTCACCCGGAAAGCCAAGGCGTACATCCATCCCTGTTTTAAATTTCACCAGCTGGTTCAGATGTTTCAGCATGGAGCCTCCACCGGTGAGAACAATACCGGCACTCAGTTTATCCATGTAGCCGGAAATCTCAATTTCATAGCTCACCGCATCGATGATCTCCTCCATGCGCGACTGAATAATAAAGGCCAGACTTCTGAAGCTGATTTCCTTGGGCTCCCTTCCGGAAATTCCGGGTATGGTGACTACCTTATCTTCCTGGGCAAGATCGCCCAGTGCCGATCCAAACTGGACCTTCAGCGATTCTGCCTGCCGCTGCAATATGGCACATCCCTCCTTGATATCACGCGTGATTACGTTGCCCCCAAAGGGAATCACTGCCGTATGGCGGATCACATCATCATAATAGACCGCCACATCGGTGGTTCCACCCCCAATATCTACCAGGGCCACTCCTGCCTCCTTCTCATCGTCGGTCAGCACGGCTGCACTTGAAGCAAGTGGCTCCAATACCAGCTGTTTCACATCAAGGCCTACCCTGTTAATGCATTTTTCAATGTTTCCGGCTGAAGCTATCTGTCCAATAACAATGTGGAAATTGGCTTCTAAACGCTTTCCGAACATCCCAACCGGGTTCTTTACACCGGTCTCATTGTCGACGATATAGCTCTGTGGGAGTACATGGAGGATCTCCTCACCCACATCCACAGGAATCTTATGCATGTCGTCGATCAGGTTTTGAAGATCATCGCGGGTGATTTCATCGTCGTAGGAATCGCGGTTGATATATCCCCTGTTCTTTACAGACTTGATATGCTGTCCGGCGATACCTACAAAAACTTCGTTAAATTTAATTTCCGATTGCTCAATGGCATCGGAAGAGGTCTTCTGAATTGCATTTACGGTCTCATCGATATTCAACACAACCCCGCGTTTAACACCTTTCGAAGGCGTCTGGCTAATGCCCAGGACTTCCAGTTTGCCCTGTTCATTCAACCTGCCTACCAGGCTTACGATCTTGGTTGTACCGATGTCTACCGCAGCTACAATCTTTTCTTTTGTTGCCATAGTCTTAACGTTTAGTACATATTACTTGATTGGTATATTTTAAATTTATAGTTCTGTATGAGTTCCAGCCATAGCTTGATAATCCCTGCTGGTAAAGCAATTCCAGGTTCCTTAATTTAAGTTCCCAATGGTCCATGCTTCCCATCAGAATTTGATGTGCACCGACCCTGGGAATCAGTTCATACTCACCTTTGCGATTCACATAAAGTTGTACAATCTGTTCATTCCAAAAGGGATGTTCACTTACATAGGTGCAAAAGCAGTGTATCTCCTCAAGTTGCTTCCTGGCCCAAGTGCTTGCATCCTCCTTCTTAATATTTCCTGTTACCAGGAAAATATGAGGCACAAACTGATCCGAAAGCGGGAGTATCTCTCCTTCGGTATCGAGATAGAAACCTGCCTTGCCCTCCGGCATGAACCGGATCAGTGGAACGCGCTGTTCCAGGCGAATCTCCATCCTTCCACTTACATCGGTACTCACTTCTGCCCACTTGATATAAGGATTCTTCTCCAGGAGCCTCTCGAGCTCCCGTGTATTTATCTCCCTCATGGGGTAACCCTGCAATTGCAGGCCTTCTGAGCGGAACATTGCCCTGATATCAGCATCGCTTACAAACCCGCTGCGAACTGTATCGGAAAGCACAACATCGATGCGCTTGCAAAGCACCTGATCCGCTTCTCCGGATACAAATCCAAGGATCACCACAAACCATGCAGCAAGTCCCATCCAGGTCAATATTTTTAATATCCTGCGCATCATATTCTCATGCACCACTCTTTAAGCGGTCCTACAAACTGGTTTATATCTCCTGCTCCCATGGTAACCAGCACCTCCGGATCCCTTTCCTTTACCACTCTCAGGAGCTGCTCCCGTTTTACAAGTACTTTTTCATCCATCTGAACAAGATCCAGGAGCATCTCAGAGTCGATCCCGGGAATGGGCTCTTCCCTGGCCGGGTAAATCTCCATCAGTATAAGTTGATCAAGCATCTCCAGACTCTTTGCAAATTGATCCGCAAAATCGCGGGTCCTGGAATAAAGATGAGGCTGGAAGATTCCGCATATCTTTTTATCCGGGAAGAGTTTCTTTAAAGAAGAAAGGAAGGCTGTGATCTCGGTGGGATGATGTGCATAATCGTCGATATAGACCCTTCGCTCACTATGAACCTGCACATCAAAGCGCCGCTGTACGCCCTCATAGATCGACAGGGCATGGACAATGTTTTCCGCTGGAATATCCATCTGATGAGCCACCGCCACAGCTGCCAGGGCGTTCTCCACATTTAACAAGCCTGGTATCTGCAATTTTATCATCGGAAGAACCGAATGAGGTGTATGCACGGTAAAACGGTAACCCAGACCATCCTGGGTAAGATTTTCCACTCGATAATCGGCAGCATTCTCTTCTATTGAATAAGTATAGACGCTCACATGATCACTTACCTTTGGGCTAAGCCCAAATTTCAGAATCAACTTTCCCTTTTCACGGATCTGTGCCAGGTAGGACTCAAATCCCCGGTGAATATTTTCCACCGAATGGTATATATCCAGGTGGTCTGCATCCATGGAGGATAGCACAGCAATTTCAGGGAAAAGGGTCAGGAAGGACCGGTCAAATTCATCTGCCTCAGCGATGATTACTTTTGAAGCAGGATCGAGATATAAATTACTGTAACTATTCTTGCTGATACCTCCAAGGAAAGCATTGCATCCCAGAGGCGAAGAATGAAGGATGTGGGCCAGCATGGTGGAAATGGAGGTCTTGCCATGTGTGCCGGCCACTCCCACGCCCCTGCCTGTGTTAAAGACCTCGCCCAGGGCTACCGATCGTTTAATCACACGAAATCCTCCCTTGCGGAAATAGTTCAACTGCTGGTGGCCTTCCGGAACGGCGGGAGTATATACCACCAGGGTACGTTCTGGATTCCGGAATGCTTTAGGAATAAGCTGCGAGCGGTCCTCAAAACAAATTTCAACGCCCTCACGATGCAGTTGGTCGGTGAGTACAGTTGAAACCCGGTCATAGCCGGCCACTGACTTGCCCTGACTTACAAAATAGCGGGCCAGGGCACTCATCCCGATGCCTCCTACACCAATAAAATAGACCGTATTTAAATTTGCCCAGATCATTGTTCAGTCAATATTTGTTGCACCTCGGCAGCGATTCTCTGCGATGCATCGACAATGCCAAGTTGTTTGATATTCTTAGATAAACTCTTTTGCTCCACCCTATCCTCCATTAGCTTAAGCATCCGGTCTACCAGCTGCTCCCTGGCAGCAGTATCCGGTATCATAAGTGCCGCATTCCGGTTTACCAGCGATAAGGCATTATGGGTCTGATGATCTTCAGCCACATTGGGGGAAGGCACCAGGATTACAGGTTTGCCCACAATGCACAGCTCCGAAATAGTGATGGCTCCAGCGCGAGAGACAATAATATCTGCCACTCCATACGCCAAATCCATCCGCGAGATAAAGGGCATCACCCGGATATTTTTAAGCCCACTGGCTTTTACCTTCTCCTCAACTTCTGTCTGATAATATTTTCCACACTGCCAGAGCACCACCAGGTCCTCCCGGTCAAGTTTGTGCAGGCCCTCCATAAAACTGCTATTAAGGGTACGTGCACCAAGGCTTCCACCCACCATCAGGCACACCTTCTTCTCTTTTTCAATATCAAATTTCTTTAAGCCTTCTGCAGGATCGGCCTGGAGCTCCAGCAAGTATTGCCGAACAGGATTCCCTGTCATAACAATGCGGTCTTCCGGGAAATAACGCTCCATTTTTTCATAGGCCACACAGATGCATCGGGCCGATCGGGCAAGCAGCCTGTTGGTCACTCCGGCATAGGAATTCTGTTCCTGGATCAAGAGGGGGATTCCCTTTCGTGCCGATGCTTTCAGAATCGGACCGCTGGCATATCCGCCCACACCAATGGCAATATGGGGAGAGAAACGAGCTATGATCCTGCGGGAACGGATCATACTAACAAAGAGCTTATAGAAGAAAGTGATGTTTTTCAGGGTAAGTCTGCGCTGAAATCCTGCCACAGGCAAGCCCTCAATGGAATAGCCAGCCTCGGGTACTTTCTCCATTTCCAGTTTACCCGATGCACCTACAAAGAGAAACTCCAAAGTCGGATCCTTCTCCTTTAAAGCATCTGCGATGGCAATGGCCGGGAACACGTGTCCGCCGGTTCCGCCCCCTCCGATCAGTATGCGATATGCAGGTTTCCTATGCATTAACTTCAAATTCGGTTCGTTTTTCATCTTTCTCCCTGACCGGTGCAGGGACTGAGGTACTTACTGTATCAGCTGCAGGAGCAAGAATATCTGCTGCTGCATCGTCATCGCTTCCTTTTTCGGATTTACCCTCCTCACCTGGTATCCCCCTGCTACCCCAGCTCACAGACAGGATCATCCCGGTGGCCATACTGGTAAAGAAAATGGATGAACCACCCATACTAACCAGGGGCAGGGTCTGACCGGTAACCGGAACCAGTCCCACCGCCACAGCCATATTCACAAAGGCCTGCAGTACAAGCCCCATAGAGAGGCCAAAAGCAAGGAAGGCCCCATAGGTGCTTTTGCTTCGACGGATGATCATCCCGGTCCTGAAAAAGAGCCAGAGATAGAGTGCAATCACCAGAATCCCACCCACCAGGGTGCCATACTCTTCAATGATAATGGCGTAAATAAAATCAGAGTAAGGATGGGGCAACAGGTTCCGCTGGGTACTATTTCCGGGCCCCTTTCCGAAAAGTCCGCCCTGTACAATGGCCACCTTGGCCTGATCGGCCTGGTAGTTATCTCCCTCTCCATCGATGTAATTCTCGATCCTGTTTTTCCAGGTGGCGATACGGCCTTCCTTGTTAAGCAGCAGTGCCCCACCTATAAATATTGATAAAGCAAAAATCCCGGTAAAGATCAATAAAGCCAGGTATCTGACCGGAATTCGTCCTACAAACATCAGGCTGAAAGCGGTAACAAATACAATCAATGCCGTGGAGAAATTCGCCGGCAGGATCAGTGCGCATGTTCCGATAATAGCCAGGGATATCTTACCGAAAACACCTTTAAAATCCTTGATGTTATTCTGGTTCACCGAAAGGATCTTGGCCAGGTACATTACCAGGGCAATCTTTGCAAAATCTGAAGGCTGTATAGTGAGTCCGGTACCCGGAATCATTAACCAGCGGGTAGCCTCATTGATATTGGTCCCTGCAATCAGGGTAAGTATCAGTAAGGGGATGGATAGATAGAGCGCAAAGATAGATACCCGGCTGAAGATGCGGTATGGAATCAGGTGCACAAAGAAGATGATCAGCACCCCCAGGAGGATAAACTTCAACTGGCGAAAGAGGTAAAAGAAGGTATTCCCTGACCGGTGCTGGTAGGCCAGCGATCCGGTTGAGCTGTAAACCGACAGGAGGGATATTACCAGGAGGATTATGACCACCATCCAGATAATCCTGTCGCCTTTTATGTACCTTCTTATCTTCATTTCACCTAATTATCAGAGAGCTCTCACAGCTTGTTTAAATTGCCGTCCCCGGTCCTCATAACTTTCAAAGAGGTCAAAACTTGCACAGGCTGGTGAGAGAAGTACAGTCTCCCCATCCCTGGCCAGATAGTAGGCAGCCTTCACTGCATCTTCCATATTGGTGGACTCAACAATGGATTCTACTTTTCCTTTGAATGCCTTTATAACACGCTCATTTTCCTTGCCCAGACAAACAATGGCCTTTACCTTGTTTTCCACCAGGTTAAAGAGCTCGCTGTATTCGTTGCCCTTATCCACTCCCCCAACTATCCAGACCGTGGAGCCTTTTACACTCTCCAGGGCATACCAGGAGGAGTTTACATTGGTGGCTTTGGAATCATTAATGAAGTTGATCCCGTGTACCTTCATGACAGTTTCCAGGCGATGCTCCACTCCCTGAAAATCCATCAGTGCTTCACGTATCACTTCATTGCGAATCTTCAACACGTTACCTGCTATACCGGCAGCCATGCTGTTGTAAGTATTGTGTCGGCCCTTTAGAGCAAGTTCCTGTACTGACATGCTGAAGTCCACATCATCAAATTCGATATGAAACTCCTCATCCTGCTCCACCCAGGCCACATCATTCTCCTTTTTGTCAAAGGCAAAGGGAAGCTGCTGGGCCCTGGTGACAATTTTCTCCAGCTCCTTAATGGTGATTTCATCGTCGGAACAAAAAACAAAATATTCCTCCTCGGTCAGATTCTGAGATACCCGAAACTTGGAGTCCACATAGTTCTGAAAATTGTAATCGTAGCGGTCCAGGTGATCTGGCGTGATATTCAGCATAATGGCAATGTCCGCTTTGAACTGGTACATTCCATCCAGCTGAAAGCTGCTTAGCTCCAGCACATAGTAATCATAGGCTTCTGTGGCTACCTGAAGAGCAAAGCTGCGCCCCACATTGCCCGCCATACCCACATTCAGGCCTGCTTTGCGCATCATGTGATGGATCAGTGAAGTGGTGGTGGTCTTTCCGTTGCTACCGGTAATGCAAATCTTCTTGGCATTGGTATAGCGACCTGCAAATTCAATTTCGGAAATGATCTGAACCTCTTTCTTGCGAAGCAGTTTAATAATGGGTGCACTTTCGGGTATGCCGGGGCTTTTAATCACCTCTGTGGCATTGATGATTAAACGCTCGGTATGTCCGCCCGATTCATAGATCACCTGGTACTCATCCAGCAAATCACGGTAAAAAGGTTTGATCTTTCCGGCATCCGAAATAAAAACATCAAATCCTTTGGAGCGGGCCAGGATGGCTGCTCCCGTCCCACTTTCTCCTGCACCAAGGATCACTATACGTTCTCTGTTTTCCATAGGGTATGTTTTATTTTATTATCTCATCTTCAGGGTTACAATTGATATCACTGCCAGCATGATTCCGACAATCCAGAACCTGGTCACAATCTTGGGCTCGGGAAATCCTTTCTTTTGGTAATGGTGATGTATGGGTGCCATCAGAAACAACCTCCTGCCTACACCATATTTCATTTTGGTTCGCTTAAACCAGCCTACCTGCAAAATCACCGAAACACTCTCAATCAGGTAAACCCCACATATGATGGGGATCAACAGCTCCTTTCGGATCACCACGGCAAATACTGCAATAATTCCTCCCAGGGCCAGACTTCCCGTATCGCCCATAAAAACCTGGGCCGGGTAGGAGTTATACCATAGAAATCCGATGGTGGCCCCTATAAATGCGCCGGCAAAAATGACCAGTTCACCCGCCTGGGGGATATGCATAATATTCAGGTAATTGGAGTAGATGGCGTTGCCTGACAACCAGGCCAGTACACCCAGGGTAACCCCGATAATGGCCGCCGATCCCGTGGTGAGTCCGTCGAGTCCGTCCGTTATATTGGCCCCATTGGAAACCGCCGTCACAATAAAGATGACCGCCAGAACAAAAATGATCCATACCAGGTGGTCGGCATACTTCCCGCTAAACCAGATCAGCCAGGAATAATCAAACTCATTGTTCTTTACAAAGGGGATGGTAGTAAGCAGATCCTTGTGTTCCTGGATAATGTAGAGATTCCCAGCCTGGTCCACCTGCATCTCCTCGGTCTTGTACTCGTTAAAATTTTCCTGGGTAATCTGGATCCGCTCACGTATCATTACATCGTCACTGAAGTAGAGAGTCAATCCCACAATCAGTCCAAGCCCTACCTGTCCAATCACCTTGAACTTTCCACGCAGGCCTTTCTTGTTCTTTTTGAATACCTTGATGTAATCGTCCAGGAATCCGATCAGCCCCATCCAGACGGTTGCCACCAGCATCAGGATAATATAGATGTTAGTGAGGTTTGCAAAGAGCAGTACCGGTATGATAATGGATGCGAGTATTATGATTCCTCCCATGGTGGGAGTTCCCTGCTTCTCATTCTGTCCTTGGAGTCCCAGATCACGAACCGACTCTCCGATCTGCTTCCGCTGAAGCATCTTGATGATCCTCTTTCCAAAGATCATGGAGATCACCAGGGAGGTGATGATCGTGAAGGATGCCCGGAAAGAGAGGTACTGAAACATACCTGCTCCCGGGAAATCGAACTGCTCAAGGTATTCAAAGAGATGATATATCATGGCCTATCCCTTTAAGTTTTGTTTCAGAATCTCCATATCGTCAAATGCCTTTTTTTCACCGGCAATCTCCTGTGTAAGCTCATGGCCTTTGCCGGCCACCAGAATAATATCTTTCTCCCCTGCAACAATGCATGCCGTACGGATGGCCTCCTCTCGACTTACAATACGCATGGTACGTTCATGCAGATTCTTCGGCACTCCTTCCATCATCTCATCAAGGATCAGCTCTGGATCTTCATCCCTGGGATTATCAGAGGTAAGAATTACCTTATGGCTGGCTCCTGTAACAATCCGGGCCATTTCGGGTCGTTTCCCCCGATCCCTGTTGCCACCGGCACCCACCACAGTAATGATCTCCCCTCCGGCCACATTAACCTCATGAATGGTATCCAGTACATTTTGCAGAGCATCCGGAGTATGTGCGTAATCCACGATCACGGTGGTGCCTTTCTGAGATCGATAGGTCTCAAATCTTCCGGTAACCGGACTCAGTTCACTCAATGCAGCTATCACATCTTCGGGGTGATGCCCCAATAAAATGGAAGCTCCATAAGCACAGAGAAGATTTGAAGCATTAAACCTGCCTGGCAGCTTGACCCACACCTCATGGCCATTGATCTCCATGGACGATCCTTCCAGATGCATCTCCGTGATCTTAGCCCTGAAATCGCACAAGGAGCGCAGGCTGTACATATGCTTTTCAGCCCTGCAGTTCTGTAGCATCACCTGGCCATTTTTATCATCCCCATTCACCAGGGCAAAAGCAGTGCTCGGCAAGCGATCAAAAAAGCGTTTCTTAACCTTCAGGTACTCGCTGAAGTTTTTGTGATAATCCAGGTGGTCCCGGGTGAGGTTGGTAAAGATTCCTCCATTGAATTCCAAAGCCTCCACACGTTCCTGGTCGATGGCATGGGAGCTTACCTCCATAAAACAGTATTCACAGCCGGCATCCACCATCTCCCTCAGTACTGCATTGATTTGCAGCGGATCGGGTGTTGTGTGGGTGGCCTGACGGGACTCTTCACCAATCAGGATCTGGATGGTAGAGATTAATCCGGCTCTGAAGCCCATGTTTTGATGCATCTGGTGCAGTAGCGTAGCAATGGTGGTCTTTCCATTGGTTCCGGTAATACCCACCAGGCTTAACTCAGTGGAGGGATGACCGTACCAGGTGGATGCCATTTGTGCCAGTGCCTTACGGCTGTCCGGTACGCAAATAATGGGAATAGCTGTATCACTTTTGTCATCTGTCTCTTCACAAACCACAGCCGCAGCCCCGGCGTCAATAGCACGATCCATATAGGCATGGCCGTCGGCCTCTGCCCCCCTGATGGCAACAAACAGATCCCCTTTGCGGACCTTCCGCGAATCGAAAGTGATCGTCCCGATAGAAGGATCCTGATCACCGATTTGTGCGGTGACTTCTATATCCTGTATGATCTCTTTTAGTCTCAATTATCCTTCGCTTATACTCATGTTCAATCTGACCATAGTCCCTTTCCTAATGGTACTGCCCGCTACCTGACTCTGGCTCCGCACGGTTCCCCTTCCATTGGCGACCACCTTTAAGCCTCTGCTTTCCAGCAGATAAACCGCATCTTTCAATCCCATATCAACCACATTGGGTACCAGCTGTGAGGAAATGATTCTGGTGGAGGAGACTACTCCTTCCGGAGTGCTTCGGGTGGAAACCCAGAGGTTTTCGTCTCCCTGCTGTAGTAATGGGAGCTTGAGGTGGGCAAAAGCTTCTGCCAGGTCCTTACCGCTTCCACTCTTGGAATAGGGGGACTGCAGGCTTTGTGTTGTATGCTCTATTTGCTCCTTATGAAGTTCGAAGTCCCTTACATAAATCCGGTCTGTGATATCCCGGAAGATGGGTCCCGCCACAACGTTCCCATAATAGATCTGTTTGGATGGGGCATTGATTACCACGATGCAGGAGTACTTGGGTTTATCGGCAGGAAAGTAGCCCACAAAGGAGGCCTGGTAAAGCTTAGAATAGCCCTCATTACTTACCGACAGCTGAGCGGTACCAGTCTTCCCTGCAATTTTATAATGGCTGTTGGCCAGGTTACTGGCGGTTCCACTATCCACCACTCCCTCCAGCATTTTCTTGATACTTGCCAGGGTCTCCCTGGAGCAGATATGATTATTTAATACTTCGCTCTCTACCTTTTTGATCACCTTACCGTGGAAGCGGATCTCCTCGATAAATACAGGTTTTATCTTCTTCCCGTTATTGGCTACCGCATTGTAAAGTGCAAGGATCTGCAAGGGGGTCATGCTTACCTCGTAACCATAAGACATCCATGGAAGGGAGAGTCCCGACCAGGATTCACTATCTGGATATTTTATATCGGGCTGACCTTCCCCCTTAATCTCTAAACCCAGCTTTTGGTTAAGCCCCATCTCATAGAGACGGTTTATAAACTGCTCCGGTTTCTCCTTGTAGTTTTCATAGACAAGCTTTGTAATCCCCACATTGGAAGAAACTTCAAAAGCGCGCTGTACGGTGATCTTCCCCAGGGATCCGTGCTGACTGTCGACCACCTTATGTCCGTAATAAGAAGTTTCCCCATTGCCTATATCGACAATATCACCGGGGTGGACATGACCATCCTCCAGCAGGGCTATCATGGAGGCCAATTTGAAGGTGGAGCCTGGCTCAGTGGACTCCCCAACGGCGTAGTTGTAATCCTCGCCGTAGCTCCCATCTTCATCCCTTGTGAGGTTGGCAATGGCCCTTACCTTACCGGTCTGCACCTCCATCAGAACCACAGAACCATGATCGGCTCCATGCTTAAGGAGTTGGTTTTCGAGTGCATTCTCTGCCACATCCTGGAGATCCACATCAATGGTGGTGATGATATCCTGTCCATCTTCGGGCTCAATTTCATTGGCATCGTTAATGGGCATCCAAACATCACCTCGAACCTTCCGCATCAACCTGTACCCTTCCACACCTTTTAATTCTTTATCATAGGCTCCTTCGATTCCTACCACGCTATTATAATCGTCACTCATGGTATATCCCACGGTGCGGAAAGCCAACCTATTATAGGGATTGACCCTGCGGTTTTGCTGAACATACCGCACGCCTCCCTGGTACCTCCCTAACTTATAAATGGGGAAGAGCTTCACTTTTTGAAGCTGGGTGTAGGTTACATTCCGCTTGACCAGGTAGAAGCGGTTTCCGTTCTCCTGTTCCCTGACCAGATCTCTCTTATAGGTGGACCAATGGCGATCTCCAAACAGCTTGGCAAGGGATTTTGAAAGCTCGTCTACTCCGGCATCAAAGATTGCCGTTGTAAAGGATTCTGAACGGAAGTCCATTCTGATTTCGTAATAGGGGACAGATACGGCCAGAAGTCTGCCATCGGAAGAGTATATATTTCCCCTGTTGGGCTCAATCACTTGATGTTGGACAGTGCTGTTCTCAGCCTGGTCCCACTCCTCCTTCTCGAAGAGCTGAAGATGAAGAGCCTTCCCAAGGATCAGCAGGCCAATAAGCAAAACTCCCAGGTAAACCAGGGAGGTCCGTATCGATATATCCCGCTTCAGTGACATGCTACTCTTCGTTTACAATAAGTTTTTTGGGAGGTTCCAAATTCTCTTCTAATCCCAATTCATATCTATTGACCAGTTGCTTCACCTCTGATTGTCTGCTGATTGCCACCAGCTCGGAAGAGGTGGAAATCGATCGGGCACGTAGCTCTTTTACATCACTCTGCAGGCGATTCAGCTGAATGACGGTCTTCTCTGCATGATTCCTGTTGGCAATAGACAGAAAAGCAATCAACACCAGCAAGAGGATGAAACGACTTTGCTTTAGCACAGCCTTGCGGGTCAGTACGTTCCCATCCAGCAGGTCGCGCAGGGAAAAACTCTTTTCCTTTTCCTCAATACTCTGGTCAAATTCTATGTTCTTCTTCTCCCTGCTCATCCTTCGTTTCGTTCAGCTATTCTCAGTTTGGCACTCCTGGCCCTGTTATTCTCCTTAAGCTCCTCCTCCGAGGGGGTAATTACACTCCGATTCACCAGTTTCCAGGGTGAGAGGATATTTCCATAGAAATCCTTCTCAATCTCACCTGCCAGATTCCCGGACCGCATATAGTTCTTCACGATCCGGTCCTCAATGGAGTGGTAGGTGATCACCACCAGTCTGCCACCGGGATTCAGACAGGCAGCAGTTTGCTCCAGCATCTCTCTAAGGGCTTCCATCTCGCGATTCACTTCGATCCGCAGAGCCTGGTATACCCGGGCCAGGAACTTACTGGGGTGGTGCCTGGGGATAAAACGCTTCAGTACCCGCTCCAGATCTCCTGTAGTTTCGATCCCTGCCTCATCCCTTGCCGCCAGTATGGCATTGGAGATGGCGAATGCATTTCTAAGTTCTCCGTATGATTTAAAGATTCTGATCAGCTCTTCCAGGGGAGCCTCATTCAAAAGTTGTGCTGCAGTCCTTTTGTTGCGCACATCCATGCGCATATCAAGTGCTGCATCTGCTTTAAATGAAAAACCCCTTTCAGCCTGATCGATTTGATGAGAGGAGATACCCAGATCAGCCAGAATTCCATCTACTTTTTCAATGGCATGGTATCTCAGGTAGTGTTT
>RCNC010002375.1_pt1 | contig 13446 bp, 9 predicted proteins | sample 2041301 | NCBI WGS metagenome assembly RCNC01 (sample SAMN09708231, study PRJNA481090) | Marine sediment metagenome, whole genome shotgun sequencing project. | biome: marine sediment; feature: ocean; material: sediment; isolation source: Sewage treatment plant 13A marine sediment (STP13A) ... | reverse complement strand
TGCCGAAGTGGTTCTCCTCGTACATCTGGTAGGTCAGGCCCGCCGCGCCGGCCACGATGGGGCAGGAGCCGCTGGTGCCGCCGAAGTCGTTGGTGTAGTTGCTGCCGGAGTAACCGCCGCCGCCCCTGACGTCGGTGGTGTAGATCGAGTCAAAAAAGGCGATGATATCGGGCTTGATCCGGCCGTCCCGTGCCGGGCCCTGGCCCGGGGTGGAGCCGGAGCCGTGGTTCTCCCAGCGGTCGTCGCTGAGCGTCTCGGTGTTCTGGTGAAAGACCGCGCCCACACAGACCACGTTCTTGGCCACCGAATCGGTGGAACAGGTTTCCGAGCCCACGCCATAGTTGCTGTTGGACGCGGAGTAGAACATCAGCACATCGTTGTCCACGGTGGCCTCGTCGTTTTCCCGGGAGGTGCTGTCATAGTCGCTGTCACTGTATCCCGAGCTCCAGCTGTTGGACTGGAAGACCCCGCCCCAACTGTTCTTCAGGTTGGAAATTGATGCGCTGCGACTGACATACCAGTCACAGAAGACCCCACCGGCCGCGGGCATCATGCCGGTGGCGTTGGTGCTTTCGTTGCCGTCGCCAAAAACGATGCCGAAAGTGCAGGTGCCGTGGCTGTCGGTGACCGGGCCGCCATAGGTGCCGATGAGGTTGCTGAAATCGGGGTGGCCCTGGTCGATGCCGTTGTCCTTCACTTCACCGACGATGCCGGTGCCGTCAAACCCGTCCAGCGAGGCGAAGGTGGCGCCGGTTATATTGCGGATCTTGTCCATCTGGGCCACCGGCGGTGCCCAGCGGTCGATCCAGCGCACCTCGGAACGAGTTGCCAGTGCCGGCAGGGCCGAGGGGGAGATGCGCATGCGGACCAACGGGTAGCCGTCCTCGTGGGCCGTGACCCGGGCACCCAGTGCACCGGCGGCGGACTTCAGGCCGCTGCTGCCGGTCGTGCCGGCAACTTCGGGGAAGTAGACCACGTTGACCTCCACCTCGGCCGCGGTGGCTTTCAACAGCTCTTCCTGGATCTTGTAGGCCGCGTGGTACGGGCCGATCCAGGTGACCGTGGGCAGGGTGCGGACGGCGTCCAGACGGTCGCCGGGAACCCGGGCGAGGTAGGTGTGTTCGGGAATATAGCCAAGCAGTTCTGCGCCGGCCTGCTCCAGAGCTTTGATCTGGGGTGAGGTCAGCGGCCCGGCGACCCGGACCAGTCTCACCGTGTCACTGCTCGCCGCCGACAGGCCGGCCGGCATTGCCGGCTCATCCACGCCGGGGGTGAACGTGGCGTATTTCAGCCGCACCGGAGCCATCGAGGCGTCAGATTCTCCTCCTGACTCGGCCAATGCCGGCGGGGCGGGGGAGAGAATTAATCCGAAGAGGAGAAGAGTGCAGAGGACGGGTTTGGCGATCATGGTTATTGACTCCCAGATTGACTTTTCGAGTGCGAGGTCATGCTTCCAGCGGGGCTGAACCGGGGCCTGACACGCGGGGGCAATCGAACGTGTTTAAAAAATGCCGACCGATCCGCTTTTGGCCAGCGGCGAGTCGGCTCACAACAGTAAGATGAACTTCAACCAATCAAGTTACATTATAATTGCGATGCTCGCCGTAATCAACAATTTGTTTATCGAATAACGGACAAAGTTTACATTTGACGGTAAAATGGTGGCTGGCCAGCAGAAAAAAGCGCCGCCGGAACTGCTCCGGCGGCGCATGGCCGTGGATCGGCACGTCCGCAGTGTAACCTGCGGATTCTATCCAGATTTCCGGCTATTTGAGCTTAAACGTGATGGTCAGGACGAGTTTCATGTTCACCTTTTTGCCCTGAGGGTCCAGGCCCGGTTCGAACTTCCACTGCTCCAGCGCTTCAGTGGCAGCGTCGCTGAGGATCTGGTCCGGACTCTCGAGCACCTCGATCACCTGGCAGGACCCGTCGACTTTCACCAGGGTCTGCACCATCACCTCGCCGGAGATCTGGTGCTTGCGGGCTTCCTCCGGGTACCGTGGATTGACCTTCTGGATTGCCCGGGGCAGGGTGCTGCCATCGGTTCTCTTGTTGTCGGCCATCCCACGCTTTTCGGATCTCGTCTCCACCACCAGGAAGACGTAAGGATCCTCGGCGGCGGCATTGGCCAACCGGCTGCCCATCACCGCTCGACCGCCCAGGGAGACGGAGAGGCTGGCCGAGGCCAGGGACTGACCGTTCAGCGTCATCTCCGCCTGGTAGGTGGCCACCGAGTCGTTGTATCCCACCAGGGTGAGCGTGGTTTCAATGCCGTCAGCGGTGGGCAGCTTGCCCGGCATGTCCACTTCCATCAGCTTGGAGAACTGGGAGACCACGCGCATCTTTTTCAGACGGTAGGCGCTCTTCAACTGCTCTTCCAGCGAGCTGATATCGCTGGGCCACTGGTTGCCCTCCAGAGCCGGGATAAGGGTGCCCGGGACGATGAGGGTCACGCCGCCGTGGGGCCCGCCGTTTTCGGCGTTGCCCACCAGCACTGTGCAATCGGTTTCCAGGCCTGGTTCAGCGGCGGTGAGAGTGTTTGGCGTCAGCAGGATGAGAAGTGCGGCAAAAGCTGCACCGGATACGATTCCGAGTTTTCTGTACATCGTCTCTCCTTCTCAGCTCGGACCCCCTGATCCGAGGACAAAATAAACCGGTGTTTCGTCATCCAGCCACCAGAGGACCACATTCTCGTCCAGTGGTGGTGGCGTGAATTCGGTGATAGCGGCCGACCGTGCATCGGGCCGGGTGTGGGGCAGGGATCCACTGGTGATCTTGAGGCCGGCCCAGGTGCCGGAGACCAGCAGAACCACTGCCACCGCCGCTGTAGCCATGTGCCAGACCGGCAGTCCGCTGCGGGCCGGCTCAAGCCTTGCGGTGATCCGGCGCCTGGCCTCTTCCGGCGGTGTGAGCGGGGGGCGTTCGCCCCAGCGGCGAAACTCCCGTTCGAAGGCGTCCATCCCTCGTTTGTTCCTGCTGTTCATCACACCTCCTCGCCCACAATCCTGCCCAGTTTCTTCCGTGCCCGTCGCCGGTGGGCCCGTACCGACGCCGGATGGATGCCCAACTGGGCCGAGATTTCCCTGTCCGTCCGCCCCTCCACCACGGTGAGGTGGAGCACGGCTCGCTGCCGTGGAGGAAGGGAAGCCAGCAGTTGTGCCGCCCAGATCCCCGCGTCCGGATCGCCCCGGGACGACACCGCTTCGGAGGTGCTGTCCTCGAGGCTGATGGTCCACTTCCCCCGCCCGGTGTACCGCAGGCTTCGCCGGAAGACGATGCGGGTCAACCAGGCCGGGAATGATTCAAGGCTCTGCAGCGTGTGGATTTTTCGCCAGGCGGCCACCAAGCCCTCCTGGACGGCATCCTCGGCTGCAGATTCCCCGGCCACCGACCTGGCCAGTCTGACCAGCCGTGCCCAGTGCTGCGCGGCGAGATGTCCGAATGCTTCTCCATCCCCCCGCCGCGCTTCTGCAATGAGCTGGAGTTCCGATTCTTCCATGTCTGCCTGTTAGAGGCCCTGTAGCTGGTGAAACGTGTACGTCTGGGAAATAAATAGTGGTCTTTCCATTCTTCACTACCACGTCCGGCTTTTGCCTGCAACGTTTTACCGGTTGTTTCGTTTTGTCTCTGTAACGGATTCGGAGGAATAAAATGTTTGACATTATACGACACCTGTAGTATTACACTTGTAGAAGAAGATGCTGGATAAGGGTATTTGACTGAAATCAAGCCCGGAAAGCCGGGCCGGAAAGGGGACTGGATGAGTGAACAGCACACGCTCGGCGAGCTGCAGCTGGCGATCATGCGTGTGATCTGGCGGTGCGGCGAAGCCACGGTGGCCGATGTGCAGGAGGCGCTCCGTCAGGAACGCGGCTTGGCCCTGACCACCATCGCCACCATGCTCAAGCGTCTGGAATCCCGGGGTGTGGTGGAGCACCGTCTGGAAGGACGGCAGTTTGTCTACCGTGCCCTGATATCCGAGGACCTGGTCAAAAGTTCCATGGTGGGGCAGTTGACCTCCAGGCTGTTCAAGGGGGATCCCCTGGCCCTGGTCAGCCATCTGATCGCCGAATACGAAATCGATCCTGATGAACTGCCCCGTCTGGAGAAACTGATCGACGAATCGGACGAACCGGAAAGTGGCGGCAGGGAGTAGACCATGGCCGATTCCATTCTTCCCAGCCTTATCCTGCGGCCCGAGGCGGCCGTGGCCTGGGCGGCCACTTTTATTCTGCACAGCACCCTGCTCATCGGTTCCATCTGGCTGCTCACCCGAATGTTGGGGATGAAGGCCATGGTTGTCCAGGACAAGTTGTGGAAGGTGGCCCTCATTGGCGCCCTTTTCTCCTGCACGGTCCAGGCTGGTCTGGGCGACGGAGCCATCGCCCCCAGGTTTTCCCTGTCCAGGGTCTCCGGGCCGCCTGGTGCGGTCGCCGCTGGCCCCGGGGCAGACGCTTTCAGGGCTGATCTTGACGATCCCCGACCATTCACCGGGCCGGCTTCTCCGGTTGAAACCGTCTCTGGACAGACAGTGGGAACAGTGGCCTTGCCCGCTCTCCGGGAACGGGTTAGCCATTTACTTCCGGTCCACTGGCAGCAGCTGATTTTTCTGCTCTGGTGCCTGGGCGCTGCCGGCTTCACCGGCGGTCTGGTGCTCCAGCTGCTGAGTCTCAGGTCTCGGTTCCAGGGCCGCCGCGAGCTGACTTCCGGACCACTCCACCGCATCTTCAAAGAACTTGTTGCCTCCCGGCCCGTTGGAGGGCTGGCGATAAAACTGACTGTTTCGGACCGGATACCGGTACCCGTGGCCTGTGGCATCCGGCGACCGGAGGTTTGCCTGCCAGGGTCCATGGTCCGTGACTCGGCCCCGGAACAGTTGAGAAGCGTTCTGGCTCACGAACTGGCGCACATCGTCCGCCGGGACCAGGCCTGGCTGTTGGCGGCCCGCCTGGCGGAAAGCATCTTCTTCTTCCAGCCGCTGATTCGTCTGGCCCGACGCTGTTATCAGGAAACCGCCGAATTCATCTGTGACGATGAGGCTGTCCGGCAGACCGGCGAGCGGTTACCCCTTGCCCGGTCCCTGCACGAGATGGCCCGGAAGCGGGTTTCCACACCCACAGCACTGACCATACCGGGGATTTCCGGAAAGGGCTCCCCGCTGAACAGGAGAATAGAAATGATTCTGGACAAGAACAGATCTGCTGCCGCCAATGGCCGAGCCCGCTGGTTCGGCCCCCTGGCGGTTGTCCTCGTGCTGGTTTTTGCCGTTCTCGCACCAGGTGTCACCGCCAGCGATGATCCGCCCCGCCCCGAAGAAGTACCGTCGGTTGAGGCATTGCCGGCTCCCGACGCCCCTGCCCCCGCCCGCCAGGCTGCGGTTCCCCCGGCGGAGCGCGTCCCGGCTCCCGAGGCAACCCTGGACGCTCCGGCACCTCCGGCAACCCCGGCAATAGTGAATGACGAGGAGTTGAGCGAGGCGGAAGCGGCAGAATTAGCGGGAATGGAGCGCGAATTAAAAATTGAGGCCGCTGGAATGGCCGAAATGGAGCGCGAGATGGAGCTTGAAGCCGTGGAAATGGCTGAAATGGAGCGCGAGATGGAGCTCGAAGCCGCGGGAATGGCTGAAATGGAACGCGAAATTGAAGCTGAAGCCGCTGAAATGGCGGAAATTGAGCGTGAGATGCAGCTGGAAGCCGCTGAAATGGCCGAATTTGAGCGCGAAATGGAACTGATGGAGCAAGAGCTGGCCCGGGCAGGGGATGAACTGCTCGAGAAGGAAGAGACCCTGATCCGCGAAGAGGAAGCCCTGATCGAACAGCTGAGGGAGGATGAGGAGGCCGGCAAGGGTGGCGATGCCACCGGGGAGGAGGTCCGTGTCCGGAAGGAGGAGATCCGCCGGCAGCATGCGGAGATACGGGAGCGCCATCGCCAGATATCCCGCGAGCACCATGAAATCAGCCGCCGGCACAGGGATGCAGCCCGCCGCCAGGTTGAGGCCCTGCGGCAGCGCCGAGCCGTGGTCCATTCCGAGGAGTCGGCGCTCCGCGCCCAACGCCGCGGCCTCACCCAGGCAATGCGCGAAATTGACAGGTCTCTGGATGGCGAACTGACCGACGAGCAGCGTGAGCGCCTCACCTCGATAAAACTGGATATGGAAGAAAAGCTGAGAGATCTTGAGGAGAGTGGTGCGGTGGAGCAGGTAGTGATGGGGGAAGGTTCCGTTCCCCGGCCCGAGGAACTCGAATAAACAGAAGCACCGCTGCTGCTATGATCTCATGGGGGCCATGGTCTGGCCCCCATTTTCATGCCCGGGGTCGCCTACATCGGATAGTCGGTGTAGAGGCCCTCACAGGGCTGGCCCTTGTGCACTCGGAGTGTGCCGGCCTGCAGGTCGAAAAGAGCGTTGAGCAGGGTGGCGCCGTCCACCTTGCCTTCGGGGTGGCGGCATGGCGAATAGGGCCGGCTCTCGTGGCTGCTCAGAATGGCGAGCAGATCGTCGGCACCCGGTTCGGCGCCCTCCGGCAGACCATCCTTCCAGCGGTTCAGCACCTGCCAGCGGCTCATCGACGAGTTCTCTACATATTTCCTCACCTGGGGTTCGGCGGCCATGGTGGGAAGTATCAGGTGGTTGGTGTGCAGGTAGAGCCCACTGATTTCCTGCCGCTCCATTTTCGATGGAGTCACTTCGAGACCGAGAATCCGTTTCTCCTCCCGTGACCCGATGATGTGGTGGTAGGAGTAGGCCCGTTGCGGGTGGCTGCAGATTTCCGCCGCCTCGTCGAGGGTTTTTGCGGCCATCGCCTGGCGGTCGAGAAAGTAGCGGCCCACGCCCAGCGCCACTTCCTTTGATGCGATGTAGTTGGTGGTCATCATCACACCGCTGCTGTTGACCCACGGGGCATTGCCCGGGAGGACTCCCGGATAGGAGGCGGCAAGGACCGAGGGGCGGCCTTCGGGATGCATCCGGAGAAAGAACATCCGTTTGGCGTAGGCCTTGTGACCGTCCTCGTTGTGGGCCACCAGCAGGTGGCCGTTGCCGGCCAGGGCGATACAGGAACAGCCCGGATTCTCCTCGGCGGATTCCGGTTCCTGGCCCATGGAGCGCCTCCGCAGGGCGTCATACTCGGCCTTGAGGTTGAAGACCATCAGTTCGCGGAAGGGGAGCTCACTCCCCTCGGCCCAGCCCCGAAGTTCTTCCATCACCCCTGGTGTGTGCTTTTTTGCCGCGGCGAGGAAGGTATCGTATACCTCCGGCGGTTGGGCCATGGCATAGGACAGCAGGTCGGTCCACCATGAGCCGCGCGCCTCGAACCCCTCGCGGATCATTCCGGCAAACTGCCGGCCGATCTGGAATCCCATCTCGTAGTCACTGCCCCGCACCTCAAGGAACGGGAATGATGACGGGCCTTCCGGTTGGTACAGGGGGCCTGCCGTGGTGGTATCGGTCGCTCGCCCGCCGCAGGAGGGGAGGGCCAGGGTCACCGCAATGCCGCCGGCAGCCGCTGCGGTGAGCTTGACAAAACGGCGACGCTCACGGTTGGCCGGATTGCTGGTATGTGAGGCAGTTCTGATCATGGTTCGCTCCTCGGTGCGGCGGAGAGATCTGCAAACGATTTGGTCCCATTCTAGCACAGGGTAGTGCTGAACAAGTGCCCCGCCGGATTGTTATAGGGGGTGATACCGCATGGCCGAAACCCGTACGGTATACTTTATAGTAAGGAAAAGAGTTTTCCCCGGGGAACAGTGCATGTCAGCGTGAGGAGATGAGGTGGTTCGTGCCATGACGGGCGAAATTCGCCCGCCGCCCACCTCTGAGGAAGGAGGCCATCATGAATAGGAATGACAGCACGCATCGGGGAGTCTGCGGCGAGTGGAGTGGGGTGGACCTGCTCCTGCTGGAGAACCAGGACCGGACGCCGCTCAAGGTCGCCATCACCGGCGCCATCATGTTTCACCTGATCCTCTTCTGGTGGAACATCTGGCCCCAGGGGAAGCCCCTGCCGATTCCGCCAGTGAAGGACAGGCCTTTTGTCATCAGAAAATACGTGCCGAAGCAGCGGGAGCCGGAAAAGAAACCGATCCAGGAAGAGAAGACGATCAAGGTACCGATCCCGGATCCCACCCCCCACGAAATAGAACCGGTGTTCGAGTTCGTCGCCGACCTGGAGCCGCCGCCACTGGCGGACAGCGGGGTGGCCTCTGACGACAACTTCGAGATACCGGTCGCGGCTCCGCCTGCCGTCTCCGCTCCCATACGAGACTACATGGCCACCTCGCCGCCGGTGGTCCTCGAACGGGTGGAACCCCAGTACCCGAGCTTGGCGAAAATCGTCGGTGTGGAAGGGCTGGTCATCCTTGAGGCGGTGATCCAGAAAGACGGGTCGGTGGGCCAGATTACGGTGCTCAAAACCCCGCCGGGCAAGCTCGGTTTCGACCGCGAAGCCGTGAGCGCGCTCCGTCAGTGGAAGTTTCGGCCCGGAGAAATGCACGGCCGGCGGGTGGATGTTATCATGACCCTCACCGTTAAATTCAGGCTCAACCGTTGAGCCGTTCACCTGGTGAGGGGCCGTTGCCGTGGAATTGATCGACGCCCACGCCCACCTCTGTGATCCGGTCTTTGCCCCGGATCTTCCGGCGGTGCTCGAGCGAGCCCGTCGGGCCGGGGTGGCCCGGGTGCTCTGTGTGGGGGAAACCCTGGAGGACGCGGCGCGAAACCTCGAACTGGCTGCCGGCAGTGAGATGCTGCGCGCGGCGGCCGGTCTCTATCCCACCATCCTCGACCTGGATCAGGCCGAACGGATGGTCTCACTGATCCGGCGCCGAAGGGGCGACCTGCTGGCCATCGGTGAGGTGGGGCTCGACCGCTGGAAAGTCCAGGACGAGGCGGGTCGCGGGGTGCAGGAGGAGATTTTCCGCCGCTTTATCCGGCTCTCCCGGGAGGTGGAACTGCCGCTCAACATCCACTCCCGCTCCGCCGGGCGCCGGACACTGGAATTGCTGGAGGAGGAGGGGCCCTGCCGGGCGCTGCTCCACGCTTTCGACGGCAAGGCCGCCCTGACCGGGCGCGGGCTCGACCTGGGATGCTTCTTCTCCATTCCCCCGTCGGTGGTCCGCTCACGACAGAAGCAGAAACTGCTCCAGCGCCTGCCCCTGGAGCGCATTCTGCTGGAAACCGATTCACCGGTTCTGGGCCCCGAGGCGGGCGTACGCAACGAGCCGGCCAACCTCACCGTCTCGCTCGGGGCGGTGGCGGAACTCAAGGGTTTTTCGGTGGATGAAGTGGCCCGAGTCACCACGGAGAATGCCCGGACTCTCTTTGGCCCTGATTTCTGACTAACCCCAAACACCGGTGGGGGAAGATTCCTTCTTGGCGGGCACACCGGCAGCCTGCCCCAGCCCCGCCAGACTCGATCCCCGGGCCAACTGCCGCTCGATGGCGGCAAAGAGCTCTTCACGCTTCACCGGCTTGGAGATGTAGTCATCCATCCCGGCTTCGAGACACAGCTCCCGGTCGCCCTTCATTGCGTGGGCGGTCATGGCGATGATCGGGATGCCGGAGTCGAGCACGTTGCTCTCCGGATCGCGGACGACCCGGGTCGCCTCGTAACCGTCCATCTCCGGCATCTGCACGTCCATCAGCACCAGGTCGTAGGGTTTTAACTTGAGCGCGTCCACGGCCTGCCTGCCGTCCATCACCGTGTCCGCTTCGAAACCCCTGGACTGCAGGATACGCTGAGCCACCTTCTGGTTGATCAGGTTGTCTTCGGCCATCAGGATGCGGACGCTGCTTCTGTCCAACTTTGCGTCGGTGGGGGCCGGTGCCGCGGTATCGATCCTGTCGCTTCTGGCCGGCGGCTGCATCCGGTCCGACATCACGTAGGCCAGGCAGTCGAAGAGCTGGGACTGTTTCACCGGTTTGCTCAGGCAGGCGGCGAAATTCTCCTCGCGCAGCGAGGGCTCTTCGCTGCGTCCAGCCATCGAGGTGAGCAGGATCAGGGTGGTGGCCCGCAGGTCGGGATCCTTCTTGATCCGACCGGCGAACATCTCGCCGTCCATCTCCGGCATCATCATGTCGGTGATCACCATGTCAAAGGGTTTGCCCTCCCGGAGCGCTGTGCGCAACAGGTCCAGGCCCTCTGCACCGCCGGAAGCGGCGGAGTGCTCGCAGCCCCATGACCGGAGAAATTCGGTAAGGATCAGCCGGTTGGTGGCGTTGTCGTCCACCACCAGGATCCGCTGGCCCCGGACCTTGTCGGGCAGGTTGAGCATCTCGACTTCTTCCGGTTGCTTACCCAGCACCACGGTGAAGTGGAAGGTGGACCCCTGGCCTTCCACACTCTCCACCGACAGTTTCCCGTCCATCAGTTCCACGAGGTTCCTGGTGATCGCCAGCCCCAGCCCGGTGCCGCCGAAGCGCCGGGTGGTGGAGGCATCCACCTGGGTGAAGGATTCGAAGATCTGCAGGAGCTTCGCTTGCGGGATGCCGATCCCGGTGTCCGCGACGCGGAAGTGAATCCTCACCTGCTCGCCTTCCTTTTCCATCCGGTCGGCGCGGATCACCACTTCCCCTTCGCTGGTGAATTTGATCGCGTTGTTCATCAGGTTCATCAGCACCTGTTTCAACCGCACCGGGTCACCCACCACCAGCGTCGGCACAACCGGCGATATACGTCCGCTGATTTCCAGCCCTTTCTCCTGGGCCTTGAGGGCCAGGATATCGAGCACGTCCTCAACGGTGGTCCTGAGATTGAAGCCAAAACTCTCCATCTCCAGTTTGCCGGCCTCGATCTTCGAGTAGTCGAGAATGTCGTTGATTACCGCCAGCAGGGCGTCGGCGCTGCTACGGATGATCTCGGTGTAATCCGTCTGCTCCTCGTTGAGGTTGGTGTCCAGCAGCAGGGCGCTCATGCCGATCACACCGTTCATCGGTGTGCGGATCTCGTGGCTCATGTTGGCCAGGAACTCGCTCTTGGTCTGGTTGGCCAGTTCCGCCTCGTTTTTGGCTGCCCGCAGTTCGATCTCCGCCCGCTTGCGCTCGGCCAGCTCGCGCTTGGCCCGCTGGAAGAGGTGGGCGTTCTCGATGGCGCTGCCGATCTGGGTGCTCAGGGTCTCCATCGCTGCCACATCGCTTTCATCGAAGGCGTCCAGTTCCTGGCTCTGGATGTCCAGGACTCCGATGATGCGGTCACCCTGCCGGATGGGCACGCACAGTTCAGAGCGGGTTTTTTCACTGGAGATCCGGATGTAGTGCGGGTTGGCATCCACGGCGCCGCTGACCTGGGTCTCGCCGGTGGCTGCCGCCCGTCCCACCATGCCTTCGCCGATCTTGTATGTCTGATCACTGGGGAAGAGGTGCGCGTCCTCACCGGCGATGGACTGCAGTTTCATGCGGTTGCCCGAGTCATCGGCCATGATCAGCATCACGCAGTAGTAGTGAAAGGTGTCGCAGACCGCGTTGACGATCTCGGAGAGCAGCGACTCGATGTTCAGCTCACCGCTGACCCGGCTGCCCACCTTGTAGAGCAGGTTGGACTGGATCGCCCGCCGTTTCATCGCATCCTGCATCCTGGTCCGCACCACGATCTCGTTCTTCAGTTCATCGTTGGTCTGTTTCAGTTCGGCGGTCCGCTTGTCCACCCGGCCTTCCAGAATCCGTTTTTGCCTGAGGATCGAGCGGGTGCGCCACTGCACCACCCCGAGGATACTGAACAGGAGAATGATCCCGCTGAGAGCGGTGAAGGTCTTGGTTTTCCAGAACGGCGGCAGGACGGTGATGGCCAGCGAGGTGCCTTCCCTGTTCCACACGCCGTCGCAGTTCGACCCCTTGACCCGGAAGGTATAACTCCCGTGGGGCATGCTGTTGTATGTCACGTAGCGCCTGGTCCCCAGATGCACCCACTCCTTGTCGATCCCCTCCATCATGTAGGCGTACTGGTTCTTGGCCGGGTCGCTGAAGTGGAGGGCGACAAACTCGAATGAGATGACGCCGTCCCCCGGGGCGAGCGTGATCTCCGAAGCTTCACTGATGTTCGTTTTCAGAGGCGAATCCGGGCCCACCGGGACCGGTTCGTTGGAGATCTTGAAATCGGTGATCACCACCGGCGGGATGTGCCGGTTGCGCCGGATACGCGAGGGGAAGAAGGCGTTGAAGCCGTTGATCCCGCCGAAGTAGAGTTCGCCGCTCTCCCGCTTGTATGCCGAACCCAGATTGAACTCGCGGCTCTGCAGTCCGTCGCTGACATCGTAGTTGTGGAACTTTCCCGTGCGGCGGTCATATTTGGAGAGGCCCTTGTTGGTGCTGAACCAGATGTGTCCGTCGTCGTCTTCGAGGATAGCGTAGATACAGTCGTTGGGCAGGCCGTCTTTCTCGGTGAAATACTCGAAGCCGTCATACTCCCGGCGGTAGCGGTTGAGTCCGTTGGAGGTGCCGAACCAGAGCTCCCCGGTGGAGTCCTCGGGAGAGGCTGGTGGGGTCATCCGGGTCTGCGTAGTACCGGATAAATTCATCGTGGTCCCGGTCGTAGATGTTGAGGCCGGTGAGGGTCCCAACCCAGAGCAGTCCGTGCTTGTCCTCACGGATGGTGAGAATGAAGTCGCTGGATATGCTCGAGGGGTCGGCCTGGTCGCTGGAATAGCGGGTGAAGGTCCCGGTCTCCCGGTCGAAACGGTTCAGCCCGTCCTGGGTTCCCACCCAGACCGTGCCAAAGCTGTCCTCGTAGACCGAGCGCACCGTGTCGCTGCTCAGGCTCCGCGGGTCCTTCCGGTGGTGACGGAAGTGGGTGAATGCTCCGGTATCCGGGTCGCGCCGGTCGAGGCCGCCGTAGGTGGCAATCCAGAGGGCGCCCAGGTGGTCCTCGTAGACGCACATCACCTTGTTGTGGACTATGGTGTCGGGGTCGTTGGGATCGTGGTAGTAATGTGTGAAAACCTCGGTCTGGCGGTCGAACCTGTTCAGACCGTCGTACGTGGCCACCCAGAAATCGCCCCGGCTGTCTTCGCAGAAGGAGCGAACGGTATTGTCGCTCAGCGATGCGGGATCGCCGGGTGTGCTGCGGTAGTGGACGAGGAACTGCTTTTCTTCGTCGAAATTATTCAAGCCGGTGTGAGTGCAGACCCAGAGCACGCCCGACCGGTCCTCGTAGATGTCGTGGATCGTGTCGTCGGCGATACTCAACCGGTCGTTGTCGTTGGCCCGGTAGGTGACGAAGAGATTGCGGTCCCGGTCGTAGCGACCCAACCCCCTGGCGTCGGTTCCGACCCAGATGTTTCCCGAGCGGTCCTCATAGATCTTGTTGATCACCTCTCCGTGGAGCAGGTATTCGGGATCGATTGTGTCCTGCCACAGGTTCTCGAGGTTGGCTGTTTTCTCGTTATAGCGATACAGGCCATGACCGGTGCCCACCCAGAGGACACCATGGCTGTCGGTGAGCAGCGTGTTGACCTGGT
>RCNC010002064.1_pt1 | contig 13447 bp, 11 predicted proteins | sample 2041301 | NCBI WGS metagenome assembly RCNC01 (sample SAMN09708231, study PRJNA481090) | Marine sediment metagenome, whole genome shotgun sequencing project. | biome: marine sediment; feature: ocean; material: sediment; isolation source: Sewage treatment plant 13A marine sediment (STP13A) ... | reverse complement strand
TATCTCCGGACTATCACTCGATGGGACCCTCTTTTTCTACCCCAATACCCTCCAACATGATGGTATTTCAGAGTTTAACCAGGGAGTCAATGGCCGTTCACCCTGGTTTGGATGTTCGTGTTGTCCATCCAACCTTTCAAGGTTTATTCCCTCGGTGGCCGGGTATGCCTATGCTTCCAGAGGCAGGAGTATCTATGTAAACCTCTATTTAAACTGCAAAGCCACCATTGGGACCGAGGCGGGTGAGGTCATTTTATCACAGACCTCCAATTATCCATGGGATGGGGATGTCCGGCTAGAATTTAAAAATGAGAAGCCGGTAGAGGTAGTTATTAATCTTCGGATTCCGGGATGGGCCAATAATAAAGCAGTACCCTCCGATCTGTTTGGTTTTGTGGATGATCAGCAGGATCAACCATCAATGAGTGTGAATGGCAAGGATATGAATCTTAATATGGAGAATGGATATGCAGTTGTCTCCGGAACATGGAAAAAAGGCGATGTAATCAGCTGGAAGATTCCCATGGAGGACCGGATTGTGGTCGCCAATGAAAAAGTCGAAGACAAAACCGGATTAATAGCTGTTCAGCATGGCCCTATTGTATATTGTGCCGAAGAGATTGACAATCAAGAAGATGTGCTTCTTGCGGAGGTGGGTATCAATTCACATTTTAATGCTATATATAAACCGGATCTGTTGGGTGGTGTAAATATGCTGGAAGGTAGTGACCTCAATCTGGTCCCTTATTATGCCTGGGCGAATCGGGGAGCCGGAAAAATGAATGTCTGGTTTAAGGGCAAAACTGAAGTTCAATAATCGATAATCGCATGAATAGATTTCACAGCCTTTGTATTCTAATTATAACCCTTTTTATTTCAGCTTGCGGTTCAAAAAAGCATGATGTGATCCCTGAAAAACCCAACATTATCTATATCCTGGCTGATGACCTGGGGTATGGAGATCTGGGCTGTTATGGACAGGATCTGATTGAAACTCCCAACATTGATATGCTGGCATCAAAGGGCATGAAATTTACACAGCACTACTCCGGTTCTGCTGTTTGTGCTCCCTCAAGGTGTGTTTTGCTCACTGGCAAGCACACGGGTCATGCCTTTATTCGGGGCAATGATGAGTGGAGGGATCGGGGAGAGGTGTGGGATTACAAGGCCATGATTGCAGATTCGGTACTGGAGGGCCAGCGTCCCTTGCCTGAAGGGACCCTTACCATTGGTAAATTATTGCAGGCCGAAGGATACATTACTGGGATGATTGGCAAATGGGGACTGGGTGCTCCCCATACGGAGAGCATACCTACCCGGCAGGGATTTGACTTTTTCTGCGGCTATAATTGTCAACGACAGGCGCATACCTACTACCCGGTACACCTGTATAAGAATGAGAACCGGATCTATTTGGGCAATGATACAATAGCACCCCATACAAAGCTGGAAGTAGGAGCCGATCCACTTGATAAGGCCAGTTATAAGAATTACACGCTCTCCACCTATGCCCCGGATGTGATGTTCTCGGAAATGATTCAATTCATAGACCAGAATAAAGAGAAACCTTTTTTCTTCTATTGGGCATCCCCCATTCCTCATGTGGCTCTTCAGGCGCCCCAGAGGTGGGTGGATTATTATATGGAGAAGTTTGGAGATGAGGCTCCCTACCTGGGTGATAAAGCTTACTTTCCACACCCGGCTCCCCATGCAGCTTATGCAGCCATGGTCTCCTATCTGGATGAGCGAATTGGCGAGCTGATCGAATTTTTGAAGAAAAAGGGATTGTATGAAAATACCCTGATTGTCTTTTCATCTGATAATGGGCCAACATATAATGGAGGAACCGATTCTCCCTGGTTTGATTCAGGTGGACCCTTCAATTCTGAAAGGGGATGGGGCAAAGGATTTCTGCATGAGGGAGGAATCAGAGTGCCCATGATCGCCAGCTGGCCCCATCGAATTGATCCAGGATCAGAGTCAAATCATATTTCCGCTTTCTGGGATCTCTTACCGACATTTTGTGAAGCTTCAGGGGCAGAGATTCCTGATCATATGGATGGGATCAGTTTCTTGCCAGTGCTTACGGGTGCAGGTGATCAGGAGGAACACCCCTATCTCTACTGGGAGTTCCCCGAGTCGGGCGGACAACAGGCCGTTCGCATGGGACCCTGGAAAGCCATTCGGAAGAACATCAAACAGGGGAATCTCCATCTGGAGTTATACAACCTGGAGGAGGATTTTCAGGAAAAGCACAATGTGGCATCTGATTTCCCCGACCTAATCCAGGAAATAGAAGAGATTATGAAAAAAGAACATATCCCTGCCCAACTGGATCGTTTCAGAATGGAAGCCCTGGGGGATGTCAGGTAAGATTAGCTAAGCAAACTATACGCTGTATAAACTCCAACACCACCGATGGCCAGGGTATAGATAATCATGGAGAGTATTCCATCAAGGTACATCACCCTGATCCAGCCTTTGGCCCTGATTTCCCAGGCATGATCCTTCTGGTAGACTCCTGTGAACCGGGCATAACCCTTTTCCTGGCACCAGTAAGGATAGGATATGATTTCATCGGCGCTTACACCGGTGAGCCCAAAGGCAGCTAGTGCCACGCCAACCAGGGTGGCTGTGCGTTCAACCTGCCTGTAATTCCCCTTATAAACCAGCAGGGCCGTAGAGAGACTGGCCAATACCACCCAGCTCCATATACTCCAGGAGATTCCTCGCCAACGAGGGCCCGGCAATTCATTGAATGCCTGAAGGGTGGTTTTCCCTGAACTGATTCCATATTTGCCAAACTCAAGTTGAATGGTGACCTTAAAAAGGCAACTAATGAGGATCACCCATAAGGCTATGAACCCGGCCCTGGCAACCAGTGTGGTTGTCATAATCAGCTCTCCGGAACCCACAATATTCGCAGTGAGGATCTATGAGGGTCCTAGGTGTTTTATCCTCCCCCAGAGTGAGGAGGGTGGTTCCTTAATGCTTACCAGCTCAAGGGAATAATCATCCATCAGATTTAATAATCGTATTTAATCTAGCCAAAAGATAAGGAGCTTTCTCTATATTTAGATCAAATTCCCAAATGAAATCCAACATGAAAAAATTACTACTTCTGCTTGCCATTCCACTTTTGTTCTCTTGTACCGGACCACAGCCTCAAAAAGGAGTCCTCAAACATGTGGTTATGTTTAAATGGAATGAGTCAGCCACTCCGGAAAAGATAAATGAGTTATCCGAAATGTTTGCTTCCTTGCCCGGGAAGATCGATGCCATTCAGGGATTTGAATGGGGGACCGATGTAAGCGTGGAAGGATTGACCAAGGGGTACACCCATTGCTACATTGTCACCTTTGCCTCGGAGAGCCAGCGGGATATTTACATTCCTCATCCTGAGCATAAGGCATTTGGAGATGCTCTGGGACCTTACCTGGAGGATGTGCTGGTGGTGGACTTTATCTCCAGATAGCCATCCGGATTGCCTCATCAGGACAAATCCCCCTGGATACTCTGATTACCAGGATCAGTAAGCTGACTGATATTCAATCGGTATTTGAAGAGATCGATACCAATCCCGAGGGAATGAAATATCTGATAAACTGTCAGGCCTAAATTGATAGAAACAATAATAACATATAACAATGGAAGCTAATTCAACAGACTACAAACTGTATATCAATGGTGAATGGGTAAATTCGGTCACCGGCCAAACTGCAAATGTTCTGAATCCCTCCACCGAGGAGATTGTGGGGACTGTACAGAACGGCAATGAAGAAGATGCCCTCAAAGCGCTGAAAGCTGCAGAAGCAGCCAGTAAAGCCTGGGCAGCCACTCCGGCCCGCCGCAGGGCAGAAATTCTCTATGCCTTTACAGCCGAAATAAAAGCCAACCGTGAAAGATTGGCAAAACTGCTTTGCCAGGAGCAGGGAAAACTATTTAAGGTGGCCCAGTTTGAGGTGGATGTGACCATTTCATTTATTGAATATGCTTGCGAGTGGGCAAGGCACATAGAAGGGGATATTGTGCAGTCAGATAATGCCGATGAGCACATCTGGATTCACAAAATTCCAAGGGGAGTGGTGGTAGGCATCACTGCCTGGAATTTTCCATTGGCACTGGCTGGCAGGAAAATTGGACCTGCCCTGGTTGCAGGAAATACCATGGTGCTGAAACCCACCACCGAGACTCCTTTGTCTTCGTTGGAACTAGGACCCCTGGCTAAAAAAGCAGGCTTGCCTGATGGCGTATTGAATATTGTTACAGGTCCCGGGCGCGTGTTGGGAACTGCATTGGTAAAGAATCCCATTACAAAGATGATTACAATGACGGGTAGCACACCTGCCGGTCAGCAGATCTTCAGAGATGCTGCAGAGAATATGGCGCATGTACAGTTGGAGCTGGGAGGAAAAGCACCCTGCATTGTTTTTGATGATGCCAACCTGGATGCAGCTGTGGAAGGAGCCTTGCATTCAAGGTTTGACAACTGTGGCCAGGTCTGTACCTGCAATGAGCGGCTCTATGTACAGGATACTATCTATGACGCTTTTATGGAGAATTTTATGGCCAGAGTTCGTTCGCTGAAGGTGGGCGATCCCTTTGATCCAGACACTGACATTGGTCCCAAGGTGAATGCAGCTGAGCAGAAACATATGGAGGAACTGGTGCAAATCAGTGTGACTGAGGGAGCTACAGTAGCTTTCGGAGGAAAGAGGCCAGAAGGAGCAGCGTTTGACAAAGGGTACTGGTTTGAGCCCACCATTCTTACGAATGTAAAACAGGGGATGACCATTGTGCATGAGGAGTCATTTGGACCTATTCTTCCGGTCATTAAATTTAGCTCTTTTGAGGAGGTGATCGGATATGCCAACGATTGTGAATATGGTCTTGCAGCCATGGTGTTTACCAACGACATGAATAAGATACTTCGTCTTAATACAGAACTTGAATTTGGTGAGATTTACGTGAACAGAGGACATGGAGAGCAACACCAGGGATTCCACAATGGCTATAAGCTCAGTGGCAGTGGGGGCGAAGATGGTAAATACGGTTTTGAGCAATATATGGAGAAAAAGACCTTTTATGTGAAGTATAATGGGTAAAATTTCTCAGATTTCCATTCGACTGTTCAGGGTTCCTCTTCCGGAGGTTCTGAATGATGCCAAACATGGCGATCATACCCATTTTGAGTTGGTCACGGCCACAGTTACCCTTGAAAATGGAGAGAAAGGAACGGGTTATACCTATACAGGAGGAAAGGGAGGTGCCGCCATTCGGGCCATGTTGGTCCATGATATGGTTCCTGCACTGATTGGAAAAGATGCCAGTCAGGTGGAGGAGATCCATGATTTTCTGGTCTGGCACATTCATTATGTGGGGAGAGGAGGAATCTCATCATTTGCCATATCGGCTATCGATATTGCACTGTGGGACCTGAGGTGTAAAGAAGAAGGTGAACCTCTATGGAAGGTGGCCGGGGGTGCCAACAATTGTTGTAATGCCTATTGCGGGGGGATAGATCTGCAATTCTCTACAGAAAAGTTATTAAGGAATATAGATGGATACCTAAAACGGGGATATACGGCTGTAAAGATTAAGGTAGGAAGACCCAAGCTTTCAGAGGATGTTGAAAGAGTAAGAGCTGTCAGAGAATTTATTGGCGAGAAGATTACTTTTATGGTGGACGCCAACTACTCCATGTCTGTGGAAGGAGCTATAAAGGCAGCCAGGGCGTTTAGCCCATACAACATTCTCTGGTTTGAAGAGCCCACATTGCCGGATGACTATAAAGGTTTTGCGACTATAGCGGATGCTACAGGCGTAGCTCTTGCTATGGGTGAAAATTTGCATACCCTTCATGAATTTGAATATGCCTTTGATCAGGCCAAACTATCCTACATTCAACCCGATGCTTCAAATTGTGGTGGAATCACAGGCTGGTTAAGGGTGGCCCGCTTATCCTTACAACATGGTATACCTGTCTGTTCTCACGGCATGCAGGAGTTGCATGTAAGCCTGATCTCCTCCCAGGCCCATGGCGGCTGGCTGGAAGTGCATAGTTTCCCCATTGATGAATATACTCATCGTCCGCTGGTGGTGCAAAACCAGATGGCCGTGGCTCCCGATGATCCGGGCACAGGAGTGAACTTTAACTGGCAAAAACTAATGGAATATGAAGTCTGAAATATTTAATTTCGGTTCTTATGAAGGCCAGGAGATATCTCAGTATCTTCTAGAAAATGAGCAGGGTATGGAAGTGAGTATCATTGATTACGGGGCAACCATTACTTCTGTAACAGTCCCTGTAAAAGGCAGCAGGAGGGCGGACCTTGTTTGTGGTTTTGATAGCATGGAGGGTTATCTTTCAGAAGCGTATATAGCCAATGCACCTTACTTTGGTTGTACGGTGGGACGATATGCGGGCCGGATAAAGGATGGAAAATTTTCCATTGATGGCAAAGGATATGAGGTGGTTTGCAACAATGGAAGCAATCACCTTCATGGAGGTACTATTGGTTTCGATAAGCGGGTTTGGAAAGGCGAGTTGTTTAAGACTCAAAATGAGGTAGGTGTGAAAATGGAATTACACAGTCCACATATGGAAGAGGGCTACCCGGGAAACCTTAATGTGTCGGTTACATTTACCCTTAATAGGGAAAATGAGATTGGAATTGCCTACAGTGCAACTACGGATCATGAAACACCTATTTCACTGACCAATCATACCTATTTTAATCTGAATGGTTTTACGGATAACATCCGAAAGCATTTTGCCCAGATTCATGCCAGTGGATATCAAAAACCAGATGACACCAATGTTCCTGTGGGAGAAGTGGTGGATGTATCCGGAGGAAATTCCGACCTCAGGAGGGAGAAGGTATTGCATGAACTTTTTAAATCGCTTCCTACGGGATTTGAGCATTTCTATATTTTCGATAAACCAAAGGGATCATTTGAACCCGTAGCGCTATTTAAAGATCCAGAATTCTCAAGGACCCTGGAGATCCGGACCACCGAGCCCGGTATGCTCTTTTATACAGGCTACTACACTTCTGAATCTTTACAGAGAGAGAGCGGAAATCGTTATGGTCAACTCAGGGCATTCTGTTGTGAAACGGGTCGTTATCACAATGGCCCAAATATTCCTGGCACTCCGGGTAGCACCCTCTCTCCAGGTGAAACCTATTCCAGTAAAACTATATTTGCGATTAATTGGTAATCAGTTCCATAATAGATTGTTTATGAGGATATATACGATAGTTCTTCTTGTATTTGGATTGCTATCCATGCCATCCTATGCGGCGGCTCAGGGTAAACCCAATGTGATCCTCATCTTTGCAGATGACCTTCGATATTCAGGAGTTCATGCCAATGGCTGCGAACAGGTAATTACACCAAACATTGACCAAATAGCCGCCCACGGAATAGTCTTTGACCAGGCTTACCTAATGGGAGCATTCTCTCCGGCCACCTGCATGCCCAGTCGGGCCATGCTTCTAACCGGAAGAGGCCTCTTTAATTTAAAGCAGAAGGGATCGCAAATTCCTGAAGAGCACATCACCCTGGGTGAAGCTTTTCAGGATGCCGGATATTTCTCTCAAATCTTCGGAAAATGGCACCAGGACAATGCCAGCCTGGCACGTTCTTTTAACGATGGAGGAAAAATGATGAGCCGGGGTATCTACCTTACGGATCATTACCGGATGCCTTATTGGGATTGGAAAGCCGATGGCAAGTACCGAAGGGAGGATGGATACCTCCTTACATACGGGGAGGATGGAAACATACTCAGAAGACCAGTTACCAAAGATGACAAGCGGGGTCCTACAGGTACTGAAAAGGACGGACCACACACTTCCGAAGTATGGACCGATGAGGCAGTGGGTTTTATAGAGGAATATGACAAACAGAATCCTTTCTTTATCTACCTGGCCTACCATGCACCCCATGATCCCAGGCAGGCTCCCGATGCGTTTATGGATCTCTATAATCCGGAAAAAATTGAACTTCCTCCCAGCTATGTATCTCAGCACCCCTTCGACAATGGTGATGCGGTAAACAGAGATGAGTTGCTGGCACCTCTTCCACGGACCATCGATAATACAAGAAAGCAACTGGCAGAATATTATGCCATTATCTCACACATGGACCATCAAATCGGCAGGGTGCTGGAGGCACTAAGATCTTCAGGTAAACTAAGCAATACGATTATACTTTTTGTGGGCGACAGCGGGCTCGCTGTAGGAAATCATGGCCTGTTTGGAAAGCAGAACCTATACAACGAAGATGGCATCCACGTGCCTCTTATTATTAGTGGCAAGGGCATCCCGGCAGGAGAAAGATCTGATGCGCTCTGTTACATGTATGATATTTACCCCACGCTTTGTGAGCTTGCCGGAATTGAAATTCCCGTCTCCGTGAAAGGGGAGAGCCTTAAACCAGTAGTAAAAGGAGATTTAAGGACCCACCGGGACCATCTCTACCATGCATATCTTCAGTATCAACGAGCCTATAGAGTGGGTGACTACAAATTGATTGAGTATGTAAAGGCTCCCACGGGCAAAGAGGGGGAGGCGAATAAAGGGGCCAGAGTTACCCAACTTTTTAATGTCTCAGAAGATCCATGGGAGCTTAACAACCTCTCCTATTATAAGGAGTCCCTGGATTTACTGGAAAAAATGAGGAAGGGTATGAAGGAGACATCTGTTATGGAAGGCGATATACCTGATAAAGAATCTGTTGCGATCAATTTTTGGGATTATTATTAAGATAACAGTTTTCCCTTCCCTTTGGAGGACTCCCTGATTACAAGTTTGGTCTTTAATTCTACCTGTCTTGGAGTTGGATCACCATCAAGGGTTTTAAAAAGCAATCTCGCAGCTTCTTTTCCCATTTCATAAGTGGGATGGGTAATGGAAGTAAGAGGGGGGTAAACCACGGTGGCATGGTAGTCATCTGTAAATCCCACCAATCCCATATCTTCTGGAATTTCGATACCCTGGCGACGCAGCTCTTTCATAGCCGCAAAGGCAACAATGTCATTTACTCCGAAAATGGCATCCGGGGCCTGGTCCAGTGCCAGTAACTTTTTGGTAGCTTCTGTAGCACTTTCCGGGTTCATCTCACAATGCACCAGGTATTCAGGTAAGGCATCTATTCCAAGTTCCTGAAGCCCCTTCAGATAACCCAGTTTTCTCTCCCTTGTAATGTTTAGAAACTCAGGCCCGGCTATATAGGCAATCCGCCGGTAGCCCGTCTCGTAGAAGTGATGTGTGATCTTTCGGGCTGCTTCCATGTTGTCTGCCACCACCGTAGAGCATAGCTGAGGTAGACAAATCCTGTCAAAAAAGACAATGGGTATCCCTTTGCGAATCATGTCTTCGTAATGAGAGTAGTCACTGGTTTGACTGGAGAGGCTGATGATCAGGCCTTCTACCCTGGAGTTCAACAGATTCTCAATACACTCTTTCTCTTTCTGAAAGGACTCGTAGGAGGAGCTGATGATCATAAAATAACCATTTTCGCTGGCATGGGCTTCAATCCCGCTGATCACGGATGCGAAAAAATGTGTGACCAGATCCGGAACAATCACACCAATGGTATGTGTTTTTTGTCTGAGTAATCCCATGGCAAGGGGATTGGGCCGATAGTCCCATTCCAGGGCAAGAGCTTTTACCCTGGATTTGACCTCCGGACTGATGTTGGGATGATCCTTAAGTGCCCTGGAGACAGTGGAGATGGACACATTTAGTTCCAGGGCCAGGTCTTTCAGAGAAACATGTCTTTTCCGGGACTGAGTCATTTGTTAAAGATAGTAAAGCCTGGCTGTTTTTTTCATAAATTGCTGCCGGGAAATACTACCATGAGAAAAACCGGAATCCTTTTGTTAATGGTCATGCTAAGCACTTCGTGTGAGAAGGAAATACCCATGGTAAAATTCAGGATTGAATTGAGGGGTTTCGCCCTGGAGCAAGCTTCAAATGCAGTTGCAGGTGATTTTCCATCCTTCTCTCACAGATTGGCCGATGGATTGGTCCTGTTTACCAGTTCCGCTGATACCTATACGTACAATACAAAGAATTTATCTGAGGAAGGGTATTATGTTGAACTTCCCGAGGGTGATTACCAATTGGAATTCAAGATCCCTCAGGCTTCAATTTATGGGCAGGAGCAAGGTTCATATATGGTAAGGTCTCAAACGGTTTATCTTACTGAGGAGACTGATGTTCTGAGGGTTGAAGTGGAGCCTACTTGCGCTCTTTTCCTGGTTACTGATGAGTCTGATCAGTTGGACAACGGGATATATATCATTGAAAGGCATTCCTTTGCAAATGGACATTTCACTTCATACCCACTTTCTTTCGATTCAGTTTCTGGTCTTTATTACACCTATTTCACACCTGATCCAGTACCTGAAGATCCCTCGGCATTTTTATGGTTCTACAAAGGTGAACCGGGTGAGGAGCAGGGCGGGATATCCACAGCGGATCTGGAGATAGGTTTAGAGTACAGAATCCTGATTTTGGAATGACGAAGGGAGTTGGCATATATCTTTCAGTTTTGTTTCTGATAGTCTTCAACAATCAGAACATTGCGCAGGTGAAAAGCCAGGTGAATCAGGCCGATCGTGTGGATTACCTGATCATAACCACTGATGAGCTGAAAGCTGATTTTGAGCCCTTGGTGAATTGGAAATTCAGAAAAGGACTGAAAACAGAGATCATCACCATGGAGGAGATAAACTCCCGGTATGACGAAACCACCATCCAGTTGAAGATTAAAAGTTGCCTCTTTGATTACTATACCAACAGGGATCTGGTGTGGGCTCTTCTGGGAGGTAATCAGGAGGTGGTCCCGGTTCAAGGTTGTTACTCAAAGGTCCGATTAGGAAGTTCTGATCTTGAGGATGCGTCTGTTCCAACTGATTTGTTTTATGCCTGTTTTGGAGGACGCTTTGATTGGAACAGCAACCTTAATGATAAAATTGGAGAGATCTACCTGGATGGGCATGATTTAGTTCCAAACATTCATCTTTCAAGGATTCCTGTACAAATATCTCAAGAGGTAAAGTCCTATGTAAAAAAGACCCTGGACTATGAAATGAATCCCCCGCTTGAAGGATTCTTAGAGGAGATGCTATTATCTGGTGTCCGCTCCTTCACAAGTTGGGATGGCAAAAGTGACAACCACCACCGTTCTGAATTACTGGCCAGGCAATATGTCTCGGATAATTGGAATGGGGAAACCACCCTGTTTTTCGATACGGGGACAGATTTTCCATCAGGAGAATCATACCATGTAACCACAGAAAACTTCATGGAGCAGATCAACAAGGGTTATGGGATCATTCATTTTGCCGGACCAGGTAACAGTAAGGTACTGAAGATGGAGTGGGGGAGAAATTTTGAGGTGTCAGATGTGGAGAAGTTAACAAACCCGGTATCCGGATTGGTGCTTTCTACATCAGGGATGGTAAATGCCTACGATTCTGAAGATACTTGCTTGAGTGAAGCATTCCTGAAAAACCCGGAAGGAGGTGCGGTGGCATTTTTTGGAAGCTCCAGACTAGGATTTGGAAATCCCGATTCCACCTTTGCATTTGGTCCGTCTATGTCTTATAGCGCAGTTTTTCTGGAAGAGCTATTTGCAACTGACCCGGAAGTTACTGATCACTCATTTGGAGCCATTGTTTCCCGTACCAAATCAGAGTTCATATATAGTGGAGGAGCAGGAGGAACCTATCACTATCTGCTCTATGCTATAAATCCAATGGGCGATCCTGAGTTGCCTGTCTATAGAGGCAAACCGCGTGTATTTGATAATGTCAGGGTCTTTAGATTTGGAAACACGCTGACAGTCAATGCGGGAGGAGTTGAGAACTGCAAGATCTGTATGACCCATGTGGACATCTCCAGCGGATATCAGGAGGTAATTGAAAATATTGGATCGCATACCTTTAGTGATATTTCTGATGCATTTTATCTGACCATAAGCAAACCAGGCTACATTCCATATCATTTAGATTCCGGATTGCCTACCCAGATTGTAGAAGGAATCTATCCCCTGATCCATCTCTATCCCAACCCCTTTACTGATATCCTTAATCTGGAGATCATAGTTGACAAGAGCTGGCTCGTGGTATATGACCTGCATGGCAGGCGGTTGAAGGAAACAGAGATCCGTCGTGGGGTCAACCGGATCGATCTGAGCCTCTATCCTCCAGGCACTTATTTCCTTAAAGTGGATGGGGACGATCGGGCCACGTGGCACAAAGTCATAAAACAGCAATAGGGTCAGGCACATCCATTCAAATATGTTTTATAACACATTTACTTGCATGCAATGCTTTGCGCAATGCTTTGCATACTTCTACCTGAGTTGAGCTATTGACTTCACCAATAGAAGTTACGATGTTTGTAAGAGAACTAAAACTAGACAAATATGGAATACATATGCGACAGGAAGTACACTTCCCATAAGAGATATGTTAAAACACTGATGCTTGAAGATGATTCCCAGCTAATTAAAGAATATAAGGAAGCACATGCTGGGGGGGCTGCATGGCCCGAAATTACACAGGGAATGATCGATGTAGGAATCCTGGATATGGAGATTTATATCGTGGGTACCCGGCTGATCATGATCATGGATACGGTTCCGGATTTTGACCATGAGAAGGATATGACTACACTGGCCACAAAGCCAAGACAGTCAGAATGGGAAAAAGCCATGGCCAAATTCCAGAGATCTTCTTCAGATGCTTCAGCTGATGAAAAATGGCAATTATTGGAGAGGATCTATAAGCTGGGTGATTAACAAATCATATTCAAATACATTGATTTTATGGCTACAATAATTGATGCACATCATCACCTCTGGCTTTACAATTCGGTGGACTATGGATGGATGGATGAATCCATGGAGGTTTTAAGACGCGATTATACACCCGCCGATCTTGAGAAGGAAATGGTGAAATCAGGTATAGATGGGACGGTAGTGGTACAGGCCAGACAACTGCTGGAAGAGACTACCTGGCTGCTTGAAATGGCTGAACAGAATCCCTTTATTAAAGGAGTGGTGGGTTGGCTGGATCTTCGATCTGATGAGCTGAAATCTCAGCTCGATTGTTTCACATCTCATCCAAAACTTGTAGGTGTCAGGCATGTGATTCATGATGAACCGGATGATGATTTTATGTTGCGGCCAGCCTTTGTAAAAGGAATTGAATTACTTCAGTCGTATAACCTGACTTATGACCTCTTGCTTTTTCCCAAACATCTGGATCGTGCCCTGGAACTGGTTAATATGTTCCCCGAACAGCGGTTTGTGCTGGACCATATTTCCAAACCTTTTATAAAAGCCGGGATTCTTGAACCCTGGAAAGGAGATATGGAAGCACTGGCTTCGCAAGCCAATGTTTGGTGCAAGATTTCAGGCATGGTCA
>RCNC010002061.1_pt1 | contig 13464 bp, 13 predicted proteins | sample 2041301 | NCBI WGS metagenome assembly RCNC01 (sample SAMN09708231, study PRJNA481090) | Marine sediment metagenome, whole genome shotgun sequencing project. | biome: marine sediment; feature: ocean; material: sediment; isolation source: Sewage treatment plant 13A marine sediment (STP13A) ... | reverse complement strand
AAAGTGGTCTTCGGAAAGCTCGCCAGACTCTCGGTGGACAATGTTCCCGTTATGGACTCCCTCCCCTTGGGAGACGTCATCACCTCGACGCCAGGAGCCGAAATCGGGGTGGAGGGAGGGCCGATATTCGCAGTAGCCGCCGTTATCTCACTCCTGGGAGCCTTGGCCCTCATGATTCCGGTGGCCTGGGTGTATCTCCTCACCAAACAGCGCCGGGGCTACGACGAGTCGGTGGTTCAGTCCATGCTGATCCTCCCCATCGCCGTAGCAGGAATGGTCTTTATTGTTCAATACAACTATGCGTTGGCCTTCGCCCTGGCCGGGATCGTTGCGTCGGTCCGTTTCAGAACGACCCTTCAGGACACCAAGGACGCTGTCTATGTTTTCCTCGCTATCGGCGTCGGATTGGCGTCCGGCGCCTTCTATCTGGCGCTGGCCGGCATTTTATCCATGGTCTTCAACGCCGTCATTCTGTACCTCTTCTGGTCCAACTTCGGGAACATCTATGCAGATCAGAGGAGCCGGACCGGTGCCATGGGTCTGGCGGACGTACTGGCGGGCCCTGGATCGGCCTCAACGGCCCTTTCCTTCGGAGATCCGCAGCTCCTGGAGGCCATGACTCAACAGGAGATTCGGGACGTTGCCATCCGGGTCGCCAGAATGGATCGGTATCTCAGGGCCGAACTCGCCAGGAAGAAAAAGGAACGGCTTAACGCCCTGCTCATCGTTCATGCCGATCAACTCGTGGGAGCCGAGGCCCTGGTGGAGGAGGTTCTTTCCGAGATGGCGGTCCGCTGGGAATTGGCGGAGATCCTCCCGGGCACCGGGACATCGTCGGTTCTGGAATATCTGATCCGGTTGGGAAAAGGGGAATCCGCCACTCGGCTCCTGGAGCTTTTGAAGAGTTCGCCGGGACGACAAGTCCTGGCTGCAGAGTTCAGGTCTCTGGAGGGGCTGGCCATCGATCGATGATAAGAGCCGCCCTCCTCACCCCCTTTTCCGTGCCCAGACGACGGGCCCTCAGGGCCACCCTCGGCTCTCTGGTGATCCTCTTCCTCCTGGGCCAGCCCATGGTCCTCACCCCAAGAATTGACCTTCTCGGCCAATCCGGGGGAGCATCGGTTCCCGTACTCGAGTCCTTCGATTTTTCATCGGAGGGTGGGATCAAGGTCAAACTCCCCGGTGAGCTAAGGGAAATCTCCGGACTGGCTACCTCAGGGGATGGGAGGGTTTTTGGCCACAACGATGAATATGGCCGGGTTTATGAAATCGACCTGGCCACGGGATCGATAATAAACGCATTCAACGTCGGCCGGTTCGGGGTGCCAGGGGATTTCGAAGGGATTGCTGTAGCTGGAGAACGCTTCTTCCTCCTCTCATCCGCAGGGGATCTCGTCGAGTTCCGGGAGGGGGCCGGAGGATCGGCCGTGGCATATCAGGTTTACCCCCTTGGTCTCGGGAGGCTGTGTGAGATGGAGGGGCTCGCCTTCGAGGAGTCCCAAAACGCTCTCCTCCTACCCTGCAAGACCCCAAGAAGCAGGAGCCTGAAAGACCACCTGGTCGTCTTTTCGGTTCCGCTGACCTCCATGACGCCGGACCCTGAGCCCAGGATCCTTCTTCCCTTGAAGGATCTGGACTCGGCTGGCCTGGGGAAAAACTTCCACCCGTCGGCCATCGAGGTTCACCCAGAGACCGGGTCCCTGGTCCTCGTGGCCGCCCGGGAGGAGGCCATGGTTGAGTTGAGTTCCGACGGAGCTATCCTGGCCACGGTGGATCTCAAGCGGAAAAGCCACCCCCAACCCGAAGGCCTAACCTTCCTACCGGACGGGAGCTTGGTCATTGCCAACGAAGGCCAGGGCGGGCGGGGGACGGTCACTCGCTATCCTCGGGCCGAGGGGGGCGGGAGGCGGACTCCGTGATTCACGAAACCGAACTAAACCTCTTCGTCCCCTCCCAGGAGCTTCTTGTTCGTCTGGCCTCCAAGGAGCGCCCCCTGGGGGTTCGGGCCGGCCCTCCCAGGATCATGTCGTTCCGGGAGACCTTCTTTGACACAGCGGATCAGACCCTGCGCAGAAGGGGGATGACCTGCACGCTTCGGCAGGTGGAGGGTGAGGAACCCTCAGTGGTGGTCACCGTGGGCGAGGGGCCGGACTCGGAAAACATCACCTCCAGATCCCGCCTCACGGCCGAAGCAATCGGAGCGGGTGTCTTCGAAACCTTACTCGGCGATTCGGATCCGGCGACCCAGATTCAGAAGTTCGTCGATCCCATGACCCTTAGGCCCCAGATTGCCCTGGACATTCACCGCCTGGGGAGGGTTTTCCGAGGCGGCCTTCTCCTCAAGCCGGTTCTTCTCCTTTTCTTCGATAGAATCACGGTCCAGATGGGTGGGAATACGTCGCTATTCCATGAGATCTCACTTCGGAGAAGGAGAGACAGCGGGCCTCTGATCAGGGACCTCGCCAAAACCCTCCGCGACGAATACCACCTTTTCCCAGACGGGCTGAACCGCCTCCTGAGAGCCTACCGGCTTCTCGCGGTGGAGAAAAAGTCCAAGGATCAGGGCCTGTCGCCCTACGGTCTTCGCCTTGCGCTCGCGGTCCTCTCGAATGGGAGCATGGGTCTGGTCCAAAAGGGTGAGGAACTCCGAATTCCTACCTTCGGGGGTTCCGGTGAGGACGCCGCTCGGGCCCTTACTGCCGACCTGATGCGAGAGCCCGACCTCCCTCTCAAACGTCTGGGCACAACGGAACCTCGGGAAGGGCGGGCGGTTGCGGAACTCTGGACCATCCCCGACCCCTCCCTCCCCACCGATAGCCCCACCGGCCCGAACGGATTGACGTGGTATCCCTGGAACGAGCTCCTGGAGGATGTTGGCCGATCCGACCTCAGGGACCCCACACTGATCTCCACTCTTCTTCTCCTGACCCGCCGGAAACTCCTGGGCCAGATTCCCTGGTTCAGTGGTGGGAGGGAGGAGGGAGCCGGAGTGGATGGTGATGCAACCGCTACCCCGGGCCCCGGGAAACCGCGGGCGCATGAGCCGGAACTGGCGAGGGTTGACGAACTTCTTCCACTCCTCAGAACGATTGAAGACCAGGGGGGAGATACGGGGGCGAGAGTGGACGCCTTGTCCGAACTCTCCGGCAACCTGAGCCGCATTTTCTTTCGGGAGATGACCCAGCTGAAAGGCCGCATTCTCTCTGAGGAAAAGGATGAACAGGTTGAGGGCTGCGTCCAGTTGGTGGACCTCCTGTCGATTCGGATCCGGGGGATTGTGGGTCGTCTCTATCGGTGCTTGAAGGAGGACCTTTCCGGGAAGTTGAGGGAAGCTGGCATTCATCTCCGTACCTGGAGCACTCTCTCCAACCAGGAGAGGGGCGCCGTACTGGACCGGTTCAACGGAAAGCACCTTCCCGGCATGAAGGTAGCATCTGAATGGGGCCCCTCCTTCGTCCCGGAGATGCCCATGGCCGGGTGCGCTGTTGGGATTCTGGCCCGATTCCCCGACGTGGACGGGATTCGCTTCTTCCATATGGTCCTTCCTAAGGACCAAGCATCTTTCCTACGGGTTCCGGATACACCCGCAATCCTGCCTCTGGAGGAGGCAATTCGCGGATATTTCCTGGCGCAGGTCCCAGAGTTGGCAGGAGCTGAAACCCACATGTTCCGCTTTACGACGGGGGCTGCGACTCTCCGGGAACCCATCCCCCACTCCGAACCCTCGGCCGGGGGAGAAGCGGCCCCGACCCCTCAGGCTTCGGATCCCAGCGGTTACTCAGCAGCCCAGGCCAGCGTGGCTCATCAGGGTTTCGTTGAAACCCGCCAAAGTGTGGTGGTGCGAGTCCTGGTCCATCAAACCATGCCGGAAAGCTTCCAAACTCAGCTGCTCAGGGCCCTGGAGAGGCAGGTCAACCGGGCAAATCCGATGATCGGGTGGTCGGACCTCTATCCGGTTACAGGCCCCTTGGACCTAACGGGTTTGGATCGGTTTGTTGGGGTGGAAGATCCCGCGGACGGCGGGAGAGACGATTAGGGGGAAACCTCGTCTTCAACAGTCAGGAGGGCGACGGTAACGTTGTCGGGAGCCCCACGTCGATTTGCTTCTCCGAGCATGGCGTCCACCAACTCTTCCAGGGGCATGTGTCCTACCTTCCGGATCCAGTCTTCGATCTCGGTCCCTTCCATCACCCTGACCAATCCGTCTGAGCAGAGAAGGAAGCGGTCGCCATCCTGGAGTTCCCCTTCAACAACGTCCACGGCCACATCGGCCTGGGTTCCCAAAACCCGGGAGAGGATATGCCCAAGCGGGTGTTCCCGCTCGGCGCTGGCTGGGATCCTCCCAGCGTCCACCATGTCTCGAACCATGGTATGGTCCCGGGAGATCTGGGAGAAGTTTCCTTCTGAAAGAAGGTAGGCTCGAGAATCCCCGACGTGGCCTACGACATACGTCCGGGTTTCTGGGTAGACCCTCAACGCTGTGATGGTGGTCCCCATGCCGGACATGGCAGGCTGGGATTCAGCCATCTCCAGGATCCGCCGATTGGCAGCCTGAACGGTTTCCTCCATTCCGGTCCCGTCGTGGAGCCCCCTGGCCACTTCCTGCACAGCCAGGGCACTTGCCACCTCGCCGGCAGGCGCGCCCCCCATCCCATCGGCAACAACAATGATCCCCTGGGAGGGCTCCACCACCATCGTGTCCTCATTTCGGGCCCGGACCTGACCAACATCCGAGCGCCCGTATGCTTTTATGCTAAATGGCAACGAAGAATTCTCCCAAGTGTCCGGCCTCAACCTCGTGTCCGGCCTCAACCTCACCACTCAAAGGGGCTGGGGACCCATATATTCCAGAACCACCGTAACACCATGATGCGGGAAACGTCCAGACGGACGAGAAGACCTTTTCCGCCGGAAAAAATAACTTGACACCTCCGGGGAACGCGGGAAGTATTAGACCAGCTGGTCGAACTACTGAGTCTAAGCCCGCCAGTGAAAACCACTGAACCCCCTTGTCACCATGGCCAGAAATCGATTCGACAACCTCGATGCCGAGAAGCAGGAAGCCATTCTCCGGGCTGCGGGGGAAGAGTTCGCAGAGAAGGGTTTCGAGTCAGCATCCATAAACCGGATCATCCGACAATCCGGAATGAGCAAGGGCTCGGTCTATTACTACTTCGAGGACAAGGCCGACCTCTTCGCAACAACCTTGGAAAGATCCTTCCAGCGGATCGTTGACGAAATCGGTTGGTTCTCCCTCGAAGTCCTGGGGGCGGATGAATTCTGGGACGCCCTCATGGAACTCACCCACCGGACAGTAGCCTGGGCCCAACGGAACGACTGGTGGATGAAGCTGGGAAGAGCCTACCACAGGATCCAGCAGGAACCCGGGGCCGCGGCCGCCACAGGCCGCATATCCGAGGTCGGGAAGGGATGGTGGAAATCCATCATTGCGAGGGGACAGGTACTGGGCGTGATTCGGAACGACCTGCCTCTGGACCTCCTGGTGGAAATCGTGATGGGCGCGGATCAGGGAGGGGATCGGTGGATGATGGAGCATTGGGAGGAATTCTCCGAGGGGGACATGAAAAAGATCGTGGACGCTCGAGTGGACCTCCTCAGGGACATGCTGGACAAGGAGAATGAAGGATGGGAACGATAAAACCTGGGCAGTTCGCGCCCCTTCTCGGAGTCACGCTCGCACTGGGGCTTTTTATCCCCTCGCCCACCCTGGGCCAGGTCCCCATCCCTGATGCAGATGAGGTCATGGACTATATCGATGACCTCTACCGAGCCCAATCGTCCTACTCCCTCATGCGCATGACCGTGGTTCGTGAAAGGGGCACCCGGGAGCTGGAAATGGAATCCTGGTCTTTGGGGGACGACGAAGCACTTATTGTGATCCGCTCCCCGGCAAGGGAGGCCGGGGCCGCGACCCTCCGGACCGAGGAAGGTCTCTGGAACTATGCCCCCAGGGCGGACCGCCTTATCAGGATTCCGTCGGGCCTTTTGTCTGAGAGTTGGATGGGGAGCCATTTCACCAACGACGACCTCATGAGGGAGACCAGCTACCTGGATGACTACGATGCGGTCATCGGCACGGAGGAGCGGGACGGGGTGACCTATCTCAAGGCCACCCTCACCCCGAAACCCGATGCCCCGGTGGTCTATTCCGAGTTGATTTTCCTTGTCACACCCGGGGATTGGGTTCCGGTCCGGTCCGAATACTACGACGACGGAGACCTCATCAGGGCCTGGATTTTTGATGAAATCCGAACCGTCGCCGGAAGACCCATCCCCATGCGAATGACCATTCTCCCGGTTGGCTCTCCGGAAGAACGAACTGTGGTGGAGTACCTCGAGTTGGAACTCGACGTACCCGTGGACGAAAACCTCTTCACCCGCCAGGGTTTGCGGCGGGCTGCCAAGGGCTAGGGAGACCGCCCATACGCGGGAGGACAGAAAGATGATCTCTGCCAAGATCGGTTTCAGGAACCTGGCGAGAAATCGATGGCGAAGCGGCCTCACATTGGGCGGGATAGCCCTTTCCGTAGCCTTTATGGTCTGGATTCTCGGCTTTATGGAAGGGTGGATGGGCGCCATGGTCCAGGGCGCCACCGCCGTCGAGACCGGCCAGGTTCAGGTCCATACCAGAGGCTTCGCTGAGAACCCCCGCGTGTACAGAAGCTTCCCCATCGATAACAGGGCACTCGACGGCCTGTCCGAAATCGAGGGAGTTGTAGCCATCTCTCCCAGAGTGAAACTGAATGGCCTGATCGGACACGAGGAGAAGTCCCAAGTCGGGAGGATCCTGGGAGTGGACCCGACCCTCGAGGCAGAGACGACCCCGGTGGCTGAAGCCCTCCAGGCCGGCCGCTGGCTGCAGCAACAACCCCCTGTTTACCCGGCCCCTCGTGAGGTCGTCCTTGGGATCGGCATGGCGAACCAGCTCAGTGTGGGGCCAGGCGACGAGCTGGTGGTATTCGTGGAAGCGGCCGACGGGTCCATGGGAAATGACCTCCTTCAGGTGGTAGGCGTGGTCCGGACCGCCAACACCGCTGTGGACCGCATGACCGCCTACATGCATATCGAGGACGCTCAATACCTGGCGGCTCTCGGCGAAGAGGTACACGAACTAGCAATCAAGACCGAAAACCTCCTGGAAGCCCAGGCCACGGCTGGCCTCATCGCCGCGGCCCTGGGGGCAGAGACCTCCGAGCTACCGACGGGATCGGCGGCGGCGGGTACGGAAAGGTCGCCAGACTCCGGAAGTGAGTTAAACGGACCGGACGCTCTCCTGGTTCGGCCTTGGCAGGAGATCCTTCCAAGCATCCATCTGATGCTCACCATCAGCCGCTCCTCCAACTGGATCAGCTACCTTCTCATTTATCTGGTTGCTGCCATCGGACTCTTGAACACTCAAAGGATGAGTGCCCTGGAAAGAAAGCGTGAGTTCGGGGTGCTCATGGCCATCGGAATGCGGCCGAGGAAGATGTTCAGGATGATCCTTACGGAATCCTTTGTACTAGGGACCCTTGGGGGCCTCATCGGAACGGCCCTGGGGTTGGCTGTGGTCTGGTACCATGCCACGGCCGGGCTGGACCTGGCCATGTTCACGGACAAGGGAGAGTTCACGGTCATGGGCGTGGCCTTTACCGGGAAGATCTACGCCATCCTGACCCCTATGGCGGCCCTGCAGCCCATCCTCATCATGATGCTCGTGGCGTTCCTCGCCGGCCTTTGGCCCGCGTTCAAATCCGCCAGGCTCGATCCGGCTCCCACCATCGCAGGAAGGCAATAATGCTCTGGCGTGTAGCGTGGCGGAATCTGTGGCGCCACCGGACCCGGACCCTGACCATGACCTCTGCGGTGGCCTTTTCCTATGGCCTCTGCCTCTTCTCCATGGGCCTCGGAGATGACGGTCACCAGCAGATGTTGAACGAAGCCGCCGAGGGAGCGGGCGGAGACATTCTGGTTCATGCCGAAGGCTACTGGGAGAACAAATCCAGCGACCTGGTGATTGAAGACGCGGACGAGGTCATCTCCGCCGTTGAATCCTCCCCGGGTGTCCGGGCCGTAATCCCCCGGGTGATCGTAAACGGGTTGGTGAGCAGCGCCGTCGGGAACCGCATGCTTTTCCTCCAGGGAATCGATCCTTCCCGGGAAATTGCCCTTCGGGATTTTTCGGAAGATCTGGAGGAAGGCGAGTACCTGGATGCCTCGGAACGGGATGACCCCATCATTCTCGGGGCCGTCATCGTCGAGAAGCTCGAGTTGGACCTGGGAGACCGAGTCGTCCTCACCGCCACCCAGCCCGACGGGGAGGTAACAAGAGCCCTCTTCCACCTGACTGGGGTCATCAAGACCGGGCTAAAGGACGCCGACGAGTCCATGGGGATCACCACGATTGAAGCTGCCCAGGAGGCCGTCGGGGCCCAGGGTATGCTCACCCAGATCGGCGTCATGATCGACCCAAACCTGATGTCTGATTCCGTTGCGGCTCAGATCCGGGCATCAGTCGGGTCCCACGGCAGCGACCTGGAGGTTCTGACCTGGCAGGAAGCCATCCCGGAAATGGTCGGTTTCATCGAAGTCGACGATGCGTTCCTGTACATCTACCTCATCGTCATCTTCGCCATCGTAGCTTTTGCCATTGCCAACACCTTCCTCATGGCGGTCATGGAGAGGGTGCGGGAATTCGGACTCTTGAATGCCCTGGGCATGAGGGGCCGGGGCATCGCCGGCCTTCTCCTCACGGAGACCCTCCTCATGACCGCTCTAGCCATGGGCATCGGTTTTGTCCTCGGGTACTCCGGGCACCTGGCGGCCAGCCACTGGGGAATTCCTCTGTCGATCTATGGGGTCGAGAGTATGGAAGTCTCGGGCGTGGATTTCGCCAGCCTGGTCATGCGAAGCAAGCTCAACCCGATGAAGTGGATCGCGGCATCAATTCTGGTTGCTCTGGTGACACTGGGGAGTGCCCTCTATCCAGCCTGGCGAGCATCCCGACTGGCGCCCTCCGAAGCCATGCGGTTCTTCGGGTAGACGTGGAGGAACAAGAGATGAGCGAGCTAAATCAAGAGATCACGATGCAGGATAGTCAGGGAGATCAAACGATGGCCCCCTCCTCAGGCTCAGCGACCTGGAAGAACGGTGCTTTAATCCGACTCCGGCAGATTACCCGTGTATATAAAGAAGGTCCTCTGGAGGTCCTTGCCCTGCGAGGGGTGGATCTGGACGTGGCGGAGGGTGAATTCTCCGCCTTGGCAGGCCCCTCGGGATCGGGTAAGACCACCCTTTTAAACATCATCGGCGTCCTCGACCACCCTACCTCGGGTCGGGTCGAAGTAGCCGGACAAAACATCGGTGGGCTCAAGAAGGGTGACGCCGCCGACTTCAGGCTGGCGAACGTGGGGTTCATTTTCCAGGCATACAATCTGGTGCCGGTCCTAACCGCCTATGAAAACGCTGAATTCACTCTTCTCCTGAGGGGCCTTCCTCCCCAGGAAAGAAAAGACCGGGTCATGCCCCTCCTGGACCGGGTCGGTCTGGGGGACATGAAGGACCGAAGGCCCCACGAATTGAGTGGGGGTCAACAACAACGAATTGCCATCGTCCGGGCTCTGGCGACCCGACCGGCTATCGTCCTGGCCGATGAACCGACGGCCAATCTCGATTCGGATACGTCAGCCGGGCTCCTGGACCTCATGCAGGAACTGAATCAGGAACTCAAAACCACGTTTCTCTTTTCCACCCATGATCCGCTCGTCATCGGAAGAGCCCGAAGGGTCATCAGGCTCCTGGATGGCCGGGTCACTGGGACAGAGGTTTTGGCCGCCGACTGAGGGCCTGGGCCATGAGAAACGCTCTCCGTCCTATCGTCATAGCCCTGGCGGCTCTGGTCGCCTCGACCGGGGGCCTTTCAGGCCAACTGACCCTCTTCGAAAGAGGCGAAAGCAGCGTCGACCTGAGTGGGTACGTTCGCTCGTTGACCCAGCTCTATGACCCAGGATACGACATCCCCACCGTTGAGGACCCTGAATCGGGTATCCATGCCGAGGTGGTCCGTCTGAAGTGGAAGATCCACCTGGGTGGGTCGGTCCTATTGGAGGTCCACAACCGGTTCCAGGCTCAGGTGACCTCTTCCAGTGCCGGCTTGGGCCAATCCACCGTGGGGTTCGGAGTCAGCGTGGTCCCAGGGCGAAGATGGGACCTCTCAACGGTGTTCGTCGACCAGGAAAGGCTTCGGGTGTGGCATGACTTCGATCGTCTGTCCCTGACCTGGTACAACGATGTGGCCGACATCACCCTGGGGCGACAGGCCGTCACCTGGGGCATCTCGAATCTCTTCCCCGTATCCGACCTCTGGGCCCAATTCAGCCCCTTCGAGTTGGACACGGAAGAAAAACCAGGGGTCGATGCCATCCGGGTCCTGAGTTACCCCGGGGATGGGTGGGAGGTGGACGCGGTGGTGGCTGACAAGGGCTCGTCCCAGAATCTCTCGGCAGGAATTCGGGCAAGTAAGAGCCTCCCATGGGCCGATCTCCACATGGGAGGAGGAAAGTTCTGGCGAGAGGTCATGGGCCTGGCGGGAATCTCGGCTCCGGTGGGCAGCTACAAAATCCGTTTGGAGGGAGCCCTTCCCTACGACCTGGACGCCGAGGGATTCAAGCTCCCCCGGGTCACGCTGGGGCTGGACTGGCTGGGAGGGGAAACCATGCTCTCCGCGGAATACAACTTCAACGGCATCGGAGCCACGGAGGCCGAGGACTATATCCAGGTCATCCAGGACCCAAGATTCGCCCAAGGAGAGACGTACTTCCTGGGGCGGCACAATCTTGGCGGCCTTGGCACATGGGCCCCGGGGAATGACAGAATCAGCCTTTCCCTCAGCGGTTTCCTGAACCTTCAGGACCCCAGTGGAACCCTGGGTCCGGGCTTCAACTACGACGTAGGCCAGAACACCCGCTTCTCCATCGGAGCCCTCATTTCCTTCGGCGACACACCGGTATTTGAACCCGAGCCGGAGCTGAGAAGTGAGTTCGGAACCTACGGCGATTTTATATACTCCATTCTGTCCATCTATTTCTGACACAACTTGGGAACGGGTGTGCCTGTTTGGGGTGGAAGATTGTGAATGTCCTTGGGGCTATGAGCCCCCGTGGGGTGACCGCCAACCCCGCCTTTTCAGGAGGAGTCCCGTGCGTTTGAGCCTAGCCGTTATTCTTGGTTTCCTCTCCCTACTCCCGATCTCCCCGCAGCCGGCGGAAGCCCAGAGCGAAACCCTCATTTTCCTGGTGCGGCATGCGGAGAGGGCCGATGACGGACCCGAGGCGAATCGGATGGCCATGGACCCCCAGATGGCTGAGGACCCACCCCTTTCGGATACCGGGCGGGACCGAGCGGTTCTCCTCGCCGAAATGCTCTCCGACGCCGGCATTACCCATATTCATACCACAGACTACCGGCGGACCCGGGAAACGGTCGACCCCACCGCCGAGGGTACCGGAATCGAGATCGCCACCTACGATGCCTCCGATCAGGAGGCGTTCGCAGAGGAGTTGATTTCCACACCTGGTCGCCATCTGGTTGTGGGCCACAGCAACACGACGCCCGCCCTGGTGAAGGCTCTGGGCGGAGAGCCGGGGCTAGCCATCGAGCCCCTGGAGTATGACCGACTCTATGTGGTGATCGTGTCCGAGGCAGGAGTGCGCACGATACTCCTTCGTTTCGGCGCGTCATTTTAGGCCTTCTTCTCCGGTGTGGAGATAGAAAAACCTCGCCCCACCCTCCCGGGGTCCCTAGCGTAATACAGGGACTTTGGATCCGCCTGTCATATAAGCATCCCCCTTTTGTCACTCATTCACGAAGAGGGGGAAGCCATTTCTCAGGAAGGCGCCGGTTGAGATGAGACCAAGCGAGCTCGAAGCTCAACTGGAACGCCTTCACCCCAAGAGCTTCGGATGGGCTTTGAACTGCTGTGGTCATGATGAGACGGAGGCCGAAGACGTGCTCCAAACAACCTACCTTAAGATCGTCACGGGACAGGCCCGTTTTGGAGGCCGATCTTCCCTCAAGACCTGGCTGTTCGGGGTCATTCGTCGAACGGCTCAGGAGGTCTCCCGGAAATCGAGGGCGGACCAGGCCAGGATGATCCGCCTGGTTACCGACGACCTGGAGGACTCCGCCGCCGAGAGTCCGGACCTCGAGCTGATCAGGGAAGAAGCGGCCCGTTCCCTGGCAGAAGCCCTCGAGGAGCTTTCCGAGCGGCAGCGAGAGGTTCTTCACCTGACTTTCTACCAGGACCTGACCATCGCTGAGGCGGCTGATGTGATCGGAATCTCTCTGGGTTCGGCTCGAACCCACTACGAGCGGGGGAAGGAACGCCTGAGGAAGATCCTCGGGGAGGGTGAGAACGTTGCGTAACCAAGAAGACAAGGACCTGAGAGACCTGTTCGGAGACCTGAAGGCGAACGAGGAGAAGAAGGTCCCGGATTTCCGAACCCTCATGGCCGGGGCGAAGGTGGAGGCGACAGAATCCGGGCAGGACCTTTGGGTCGAGAGGAAGCGGTACCGGTTTTCCAGAAACAGAATCGCATGGGGAGGGAGCATGCTTGCCGCCGCCGCCGCGGCAGTCCTCATCTTCGTTCAGGCCTCAGGCACCTCTGATTCGGAGTTCGTGAAAATCGTCGAGGCTTATTCCGCCGACCCTGCCTCCGGAGCCTGGACCTCCCCCACCGAGGGTCTGCTGGCCCTGCCCGGCAAAGACATCCTCTCCACGGTTCCGTCCATCGGGACCAGCAGTTGGCTTTCGGGCACCGGGTCCGATTCCCCCAGGAATGAACTTTGAGGAGCCACACATGAAGACCGTGTTCCGACTGCTCGTTCTCGTCTTTTGCCTGATGGTGCCTGATATCTCCAGCGCCCAGGTGGAGCAGCAGGAGGATCCCTTCGGGTCCCTCCTCTACACTCCGGAAGAGATCATGCAGCACCGACGCGCCATTGACCTGAATGACGAACAGCGCGACGGAATTACCCGGCTGATCGAGGAACTCCAAGGACGTCTGGTCGGGCTCCAGTGGCGATTGTTGGACGAAACTGAAGCGGTCAAAGAGGCTTTGGAGGGACCGCGGGTGGATCTGGACCGTGTCATGGACCGGTTCGGGAAAGCCCTGGACACGGAAATGGAAATCAAGCGGGTCCATATCGAGCTTCTCATCCGAATCAAGAATATTCTCTCCCCCGGGCAGCAGGCCGAACTTCTACGCCTCAGGGAGACGGATCTCAGTGAGCATATTCAAGGCTTGTAGAGCGACCCCTTCCCGGGTTGATCTGGTGGGCTTTCGAAGCAATCAAAGGAGTTGAACCATGTTTGGACGGAACCAACAACGAGCGCTGATCCTGGCCATGGTCGTGCTGTGCGTGGCCACAGGCGCGCATCTGGCGTCTCAGTGGATGAAGCAGCAT
>RCNC010002060.1_pt1 | contig 13466 bp, 6 predicted proteins | sample 2041301 | NCBI WGS metagenome assembly RCNC01 (sample SAMN09708231, study PRJNA481090) | Marine sediment metagenome, whole genome shotgun sequencing project. | biome: marine sediment; feature: ocean; material: sediment; isolation source: Sewage treatment plant 13A marine sediment (STP13A) ... | reverse complement strand
GCTGATTGGTGGTATAAGAGATCAACCCCAGAAGTCCAAGGCAGGTAATGAAAATTGAGATGAAGGAAAAGATCATCAAAATTTGTCCGGTTCGCCTCTCTGTGGCAAACATGGTATCAAACTGTTCATCCATCCAGAAGTAATCAAAAGGATAATCGCTATTAAACTCTTCCCATTTGCTTTGTAAAAAGCTGAGGGTTTCTGGGCGGTTCCCATCCCCTAACCTGACTGTCAATACGCCTTCGTAATTTCCACGCATAAAATGAATGGCCATGGGTTTGATCTCCGACTGCATGGATTCAAAATGAAAATCCTTGACCACGCCAATGATGGGCATAAAATGTTCGCTACCATCGTTGTCATAATTCACAAATCTGGTAGTCAGAGGATCCTCGATACCAAGTCCGGCAACCGTGGCTTCATTAACGACCACACCTGAAGAATCGGAAGGAAAATCCCGACTGAAAAATCTACCGCTCACCAGCTCCAGATCAAGGGCTTTTTCGAAGTCATAACTCACATAGCAGGTGGCCAGTGTAAAAATCTCTGTACGATCCCAGCCCTCAAGCCAGTGGGCATTGTCTGAGAACTGATAGGATGGAATGTGGGTGGTATTGGCAGCACTTACCACGTTGGCGTGTTGGACCACCTCCTTTTTGAAGGCATCAATCTTATCACCAAGCGCATCCGATCTTTTGATGACCAGCAGATCCTCTTTGGCAAATCCCGTCTCCTTTTTCTGCATGTAATTAAGCTGGCGGTTCACCACAATGGTCCCAATAAGGATGACGATGGTCACCGTAAACTGAAGTACAATAAGCATACTTCTTAACAGGCTTTTTCTGGAGGCACTCTTCTTTTCAGAACTAAATACTGCTGCCGGCTTAAATGAGGCCAGAACAAAGGCCGGATAGCCGCCCGCAACCACTCCCACAAATATAGCAAAGGACAGCATGACAGGGATCATCCAGCTGTTATTGAAGAGATTAAATTCCAGGTTTAACTGGATCATATTGTTATACTTGGGAAGAAAGAGGAATACCAGAAGAACCGCAAAAATCAGTGAAAGCAGGCTTAAGACCACCGACTCGGTGAGAAATTGGCCAATCAACTGAGAACGTGTACTTCCCACCACCTTTCTGAGTCCAACCTCCCGGGCCCTGATCGTAGAGCGGGCTGTGGCCAGGTTCATAAAATTGATGCCCGCAATCACTAGTATCAGAATGGCGGCCACAAGGAAAACGTAGACATAGAGGGGATTCCCATTGGGTTCCTGTTCATATTGAAGATCCGAGTGAAGATGTATATCGGTTAGTTTCTGGACTTTATATCCATAAGAATTTCCAGCAGCCTCAAACTGTTCTATATCCACACCCATAAACTGAACGATGGTGGGACCCACATACTTAAGCACCATCTCCCTCAATCGGGACTCAAATTCTATGGGATCTGTTCCCTCTTTAAGCACCACATAGGTATAGAAATTGTGATTCACCCAGTTGGTGCTTCGACTGTTTCCAAGGGTGGTGAGGGAACCAATCATATTGTAATGAAAATGAGAATTCTGGGGCATATCTACCATCACTCCGGTAATGACCGACAGATTGGTATCCTGCTCCATTTTTAAAGTCTGGCCAATGGGATCTTCGTCCCCAAAATATTTCTTTGCGTACTCCTCACTAAGAACGATGCTCCGGGGATCCCTCAGGCAGGTCCTGGGATCCCCTTTAATGAGGTCAAAACTGAATACATCAAAAAAGGTCGAATCGGCAAAAACAAAATCATCGGCAGTCTCCTGGAAAGTACGGTCCCCTTTTCGCACCAACCATCCCCCGGCTTTCCGCATCCTGACTGCATTCTCCACCTCGGGATAGTCATTCATAAGTGCTTCAGCCATAGGAGGAGAAGAGACCGCATGCCTCATTTCAGTGGCGGGCATACTTCCGGAGATCCATACCCGATAGATCTGGTCTGACTTTTCATGGAATTTGTCGTAGGTCAGTTCATTGACCACATACAGGAGAATAAAAATACTACTGGCCAGCCCGATGGTAAGACCAAATATGTTGATAAGGGTATATCCCCTGTGTCTCCAGAGGTTTCTGAGGGCAACAACTACATAACTTTTAAGCATAGAAACTTTTTTCTTAATTTTAGCTTCTCAGGATGGCACGTTAATTGCAATTTTGGGTAAGACGTGCAAATTCTACATTTGTTACAGGATTTGCTGTATAATGTTTAAAGATTTCCACCATGAAAAAATGTTGCTTTAAAAATCATTCTCCAGCTGTTTTTTTTCTGTTCATACTTGTCTTTAGTGCTAATACCCTCTTTGGACAGCATGTCAACAGTTATGAGAAAGAGGGACAAATCACCATTGCCTCCTGTCAGTTCCCAATATCTGAGGATCTCCAAAGCAATGCCACCTGGATCATGAAGCAGATGGAGAGCGCCCACGATTCGGGTGCTCATGTGGTGCACTTTCCCGAATGTGCTCTCACCGGCTATCCGGGGGTGGATATGCAGACCATGGACTATATCGATTGGGGAAAACTCAGGACCTATACAGACTCCATTATGATCCTGGCTAAAAGACTCAAGGTCTGGGTGATTCTTGGCTCCATCCATCCCCTTGAAGAGGGCTATAAACCCTTGAACAGCCTCTATGTGATCGACCCCAATGGAAAGATAGCCGAGCGCTATGATAAGCGTTTTTGCACCACTGGCGACTTGAACTATTTCTGTGCCGGAGATCACTTTTCAAACATTGAAATCAATGGCGTGAAGTGTGGACTTTTAATCTGCTACGATGTCCGCTTTCCAGAGCTCTACAGGGAATACCGCAGAATGGATGTGGATGTGATCTTTCAATCCTTCTACAATGCCCGCCAGAAACCTGGTGGAATCCATCCTAAGATCATGCCTGTAACCGCCCAGGCCAGGGCTGCCACCAACCATTTTTATATGTCTCTGACAAACTCCTCGGCTCCCAGCAGCTGGCCATGCCATATGATCACTCCCGATGGTCTGATTCAGAGCAAACTACAAACAGATAGCTCCGGTATATTGATCTCAGAAGTAGATCTTTCAGATAAGTTCTATGATGCCAGCAAAGATTTCAGGGAGAAAGCACTGAATGGCACCCTTTCCTCAGAGAAGTCTCCTGAAACCGCCCGGTACAAATCCAGGAATAGCCTATAGCTGCTGATCCAGGAGGACCCTACTCATATCTCAGGCAGGTCACCGGATTCTGAAGGGCTGCCTGGTAGATCTTGCCCGTGATGGTGGCTATGGTGGCCACAAAAATGATGAGCACAGAGTAGATGTAGATCCATACCGTGAAGTCCAGAAATTGATCCCATATACTGTCTAGCAGCACAAGAGAGAGGTAGTACCCACCCACACAACCAATCACACTGGATATGGCCAGGTTGATTAAAAAGCTTTTGCCCAGTACAACAATGATCCGTGGGACCGGGGAACCCATGACCTTCCGGATTCCAATCTCTTTGGTTCGATTCAGAATGCTAAGTGACACCAGGGTATAGAGTCCAATCATAGATAAACCGGTGGCCGCAATGGCCAGGAAAATATAGAGTTGCTTGATACTTCTGTTAATGGTCTTCTCCTCTTCAAGGGTATCTTCCTGGTACATTCCTGCAAAGGGGTAGTTAGGGAATAGTTTAATCCAGGTCTCCCGCAGATCTTCCAATACCTGGGGCAGGTCCTCCTTGTGGGCGCGTACAGCCATGGAATAATAGTCCTCTGTTTGGGCCAGCTTAATCACAGTGGGCTCGATCTTGGACCACATTCCGTTTCCAAAAAAATCATTGACAACACCGATTACGTTGAACATAATGGTATCATTCATCCTCACCTGCTTACCTACAGGATCGTCCCATCCGAATGCATCTGCCATCATCTGATTAACTACAATGGAGACTCCCCGGTCCGCATCCAGTCGGTCCTGTTCAAAGATCCTGCCATCAAGCACCTTCAGACCCATGGTTTGCATATACCTTGGCCCCACATCCATCACATTCACTTCCAATTCTGTTTGCTCGTCCTCAAAGGATCTTCTGTACTGACCAAAGCCTATATGCTCCTGGGTACCTGCAGCCTGAATGACTTTTGGATTCTGGGTAATGGCATCATAATAGGTCTTAAAATTAGGTGCCTGAATAGGCACCACTATAAGTTCATCCCTGGTGTAACCCAAGTCCACAGTCTCCTGATAGACCGCATTCATAGAAAAAATCACCCCCGAGACAATGGAGAGAACAGAAATAGCAAACTGGAATCCCAGCAATACCTTGGCCAGTGGTCCTCCTTTCCCCAATCTGGTTCTGGACTGAAATATGGTAAGCGGTTTGAAAGAGCTGATGTAAAGTGCCGGGTAAGCGCCTGCAATAAACCCGGTTACCAGCAGCAATAGGATCAGGAAAACCCAGAAGCTCCAGTATTCAGTAAAGGTCAGCGTAAGGGTCATATACTCCCACATGCTGCTATAAGCCGGAACCAAAATGCTGGATAAAACAATCCCTACCATCAGCGCCAGAAAGCAGATGATGTAGTTTTCGATGAGAAACTGGATCAGGAGCTGCTTACGCATCCCCCCCACCACTTTACGCAGGCCAATCTCCATCAGGCGTTTTCCTGAAGAGGCAATGGCAGTGTTTGCAAAATTAAAGGCGGCAATCAACAACATGGTTAAGGCCATCATAAGAGGGGCCAGCACCGCTGCAGGGTGCAAACCCGGGAATAGAGCACTGTTCCATATCTCTCTCGAGTTGTTCTTCACCTCTTTCATGGGAACAATATTAAATCCATCGATGGTGAAGCTTTCATTGGCCTTATTTTGCACAGGGATATACTGTTCGAGCCCCTCCATGACTGTGGGTAGATCAGAGGGATTGGGCACCTGAATAAAAAGTGCCCTGGAAAAGCGTTTCCAGTCAGTCTGATCCGCATTCCACATGCTTAAAAAATTATCGATGTGGGTCAGTATATCAATCATAAAACTTGAATTCTGCTGCAGATCCTTAAACACTGCTGCTACCGTATAGGTATACTCCTCATTGGCATCATTGAAGATGGATACCGATTTCCCTATGGCCTCTTCATTCCCATAGAGGGCAGTGGCCATGGATTCTGAAATGAGGACATTGTTGGGCTCCTTAAGGTCTCCCAGGTTTCCTGCCACCGGAGTAAATGTGAAAATCTCAAGAAATGAAGGATCCACATAGGAGATCTGCCTGTTGAAATTGTCGATTCCGACTTTTACCGGGGAATAGGAACGCATCAGTCGGGCTGAATTTGAAATCGCAGGGATCTCATCCTTAAGATCAAGACCCATGGGCATGGGAACAGATCCATATTCCTGAGACCGGTCCTGCATATCGCGCATGGAATTTACCCGATAGATCTCTTTAAAATTCTCATGCCACCGGTCATAATCATAACCAAACATGTGATTGAAGTATGCTACTATGCATATGGAAAGCGCCACGCCCAATCCCAGAATATTAATCAAGGCATAGATTCTGTTCTTATAGAGGTTACGCAGGGTAACCATCAGGTAGTTTTTAATCATCGATCATTCTCGGTTTTTTGCCCTGATCTCTCTCCAGGCATCATCATTTACTGGTGGTGGAGTTAGCTCTTTCGTAGCTTTTTGTAATAGTGTAAGTGCTTCTGAATCACAGGAACTGATGCAAAGTCCGCAGCCATAGCAGAGCTTTGTATCTACAACACAAACTCCCTCCTTCATGGTCATGGCATTAAAGTGACAGCGATCTATACAGGCCTCGCAGCCTATACAAAGCTCCTCCTCTACCTCGGCATAAAAATCGGACCGGGCAATGGAATTCTCACTTCCATATTCCACCATTCCCCTTAATACACCACAGGAGCAGGTGCAGCAATTGCATACATAATAAACCTCTGTCTGGGCATTGTTGATGGAGTGCACCAGGCCTTCTTTGTCTGCTTCCTCCAGGACATTCATAGCCTCCTGCCTGGTGAGGGCTTTTATCTCCTCAGAACGATCAAAGGCACCCGGCCGGGGAGAAAAGACCAGACAATTCTTCACTGTATGGTCGCACCCTTCTCCTATCAATCTTTTCTGCACCCTGCAGATGCAATCCAGCACTCCCCAGGATTGAGCCTGATCCAGATAATTGGAGGCTTTCTCATAGGGCATCACATCAATATCCACCGGGATGGCTTTTTCAAGGGGAATAATCCGGTGTACAGAGGGTTCTGCCAGCATCACTTTGTGAAACTGTTCATGATAATACTGTTCAAAAAGTTGCGCAAACTCCTTATCAATCTTCGCATTCTGGCGCTCATAGAATCCCACCACAAAAGGGATCAGATGAAATACAAAACCTCTGCCAGCTTCCCGCTTTATGTCTATCAGTCCACGTTTCACCATCCCAATAAGCCTGGATTTGGCTTCTGCCTCACTCAGCTTATTCTCCTCCGCTATATCCTTCAGTAATTTTGGATCCATGGTAAGGGTGGAAGCAAGTGCGGCATCCTCGGCAGTAAAAAGCTTTGAAAGCAATTTTAGCTCTGTCCCGCTCTCGGTCCTGGGAAATCCATTGGGAATTCGATTCAGCTCATCAGCCAGTTTTTCATATACCTCATTCATATCGAAGACATTTTATGGGATTGGTCGAAGCTGCCTGGTAAACCCTCAGGATTACAGTGACGGCAGCGATCAGGAAGGCCATCACCGTACTGACTATAAACACCTGTAGTTCAAGATCTACTCTAATGGGGTAATCCTGCAGCCAATCCTTCATAAAGAAATATCCCAGTGGCCAGGAGGCAAGTGCGGCTAATAGGATCAACCATATAAACTCTTTAGAAAGGGTAACAAGCACACTGGTGATGGAAGCTCCCATGGCTTTTCTGATCCCCACTTCTTTTGTACGTTGGGCAGCACTGAATGAGGCCAGTCCCAGCAATCCCAGTGCAGCAATAAAAATGGCAAGTATCGAAAAGATGCTGAATACAGTGGCTGTCTTTTCATCATTGTTATACAGACGGGCCAGATCCTCCTCCAGAAAAGTCATATGAACCGGTTGTTGCTCCATAAATGAATTCCAGGTGCTCTCAATATAAGAGAGGGATTCGGCTGTTTGATTTCCGCTGATCCGGACTGTCATCTGGTAGTTATTCTGACTATTGAACTGTATAACAAGCGGCCTGATTTCCTGGTGGAGGGACTGGAAGTTAAAGTCCTTCACCACACCAATGATTTGAAGAGGATCATCTGAATCATCCCCAAAGGAAGTGGACAAGCGATGGGACAAAGGATCTTCAAAACTAAGTGCCCGAACTGCAGCTTCATTGATCACGATACCAAATGAATCCGTTGGGTTGGACTCTTCGAACCACCTGCCCGCCACCAACTCAAGACTATAGGTCTCCATAAAATGCCAATCGGCCCAAATATTATTAATTGCATGGGTTTCAGAAGTCTCGGCCCCTTCAGGCACATAGGCATTATCCCCTATCAGTCCCCCGGGGACTGCACTGCTTACTGTTGCCTGCCGTATGGTCGGGTTTTTCAATAACTCCTGCCTGAATGCTTCGATCTGAGTCCCCAGAACATAAATCCGGTCAACAACCACCAGGTTCTCCTTATTAAAGCCAAGGTCCTTATCCTGCATATAGTTCATCTGCCTGTTTACCAACAGGGTACAGATAAAAAGTACAATTGTGATGATAAACTGGAAGGTAACCAGCACTCTTCTTAACAGAGCCCCTCGTATCCCACGCATGGCTCCGCTTTTTAAAACAACTGTGGGTTTAAAGGAGGAGAGGAAAAAGGCCGGATAACTTCCAGCTGCAAATCCCACAAATACCCCCATGGCCAGCAAGCCGAAAAACATACGCCAGGGACCAATGGATATTAACTCCAGATTCTTTCCTGCCAGATTGTTAAAGCCCGGCAGGAAGAGCTCCACCATCACCACTGCAAGGAGCAGGGCAAGCACGGTGGTGAGAAAGGACTCGGTTAAAAATTGCCAGATAAGCCGCTTCCTCTCGGCCCCGGCCACCTTCCTGATTCCCACCTCTGTGGCCCTTTTCGCAGCACTGGCGGTGGCCAGGTTCATAAAATTAATGGATGCAATAATGATCAGAAAAATAGCAATTACTGAAAAAATGATGACAGAAGCCCTGCTCCCACCCGGATTGATCTCAAACTGAAGGTCCGATTGTAAATGAATCTCTTTTAGCGGTTCGAGAAAGTAACCATAACTATTCCCGGCTGAAAAGAACTCCTCCATGGTCATCCCCAGCATCTCTTCCAGCTGAGGTCCCATATGCTTTTCAAGCAATGCCGGGAATTTTGCCTCCAGATTGTCGGCAACAAATCCCTCCTGTAATCGAAGGTAGGTATAGTTGTTATTTCCAAGCCACCGGGTCACATCGGCCAGGTAAATGGAAGTCATGGAACCCAGCATGTTAAAGCGGAAATGAGAATTCTCAGGAAACCCTTTGACCACACCTGTTACCTCAAAGTTTTCCTCCTCCTGTCCCACCTTTAAGACTTTGCCCACAGGATCTTCGGACCCAAAATATTTGCGAGCAGCCTCTTCAGTAAGTATAACGGTATTGGGCCTGTTTAACATCAGCGCCGGGTCCCCGTAAATCGCAGGTGCAGTGAAGACATCGAAAAAAGTAGAATCTGCGTAGTAGAAATTTTCTTCTATAAATACATTGTCTCCATATCTGACAATGGGATCCCCATCGAAGGTGAACAAGCGGGTAAACTCTTCCACTTCAGGGAAATCTGTTTTCAGGGTAGCCCCCATGGGGGCATTGGAAAGTGCAGCCTCCAATTCATTACCCTGAATCTTTCCCCGGATACAGATTCGGTATATGTCCCTGAAATTTTCGTTGTGTCTGTCGTAGCTTAACTCATCAAGCACAAACAAAAGAATGATAATGGAACTGGAAATCCCAATGGCAAGCCCAAGCAGGTTGATCAGTGTATAACCTTTGTTTCTCCAGGCATTGCGCAGGGCAATCAGCAGGTAATTCTTTACCATGACAGCTCAAATTTTATTACGGGCTATCTTTTCCGGGTCAGTGGTATTTAAGGAATGTTTCCTAAATTGTTTCCAATTTAAACAAATTTGTCAAAAGTGATGAAAAAGATCCACCATTCTCTCTTTAAAACCTTAGTTGTTATCCTTTTTCTGTTCTCAAACATGAACCTCTATCCTTGTACCATTATAGCCGTGGGAAAAAAGGTCTCCGCCGACGGATCAGTAATTATATCTCATACAGACTGTGGCGCCGACTGCAGGATCAGGGTGGTGCATGGTCAGACCTTCCCCAAGGGCGCTTTGGCCCCTGTTCACTGGGGAATCCAGGATATACACCGGCCCCTGGATGATTTTGGAGATGTTTTAGGTCAAATTCCACAGGTGGAAAAGACCTACACATATTTCCATTCGGCTTATCCACATATGAACGAACACCAGCTGGCCATTGCTGAAAGCACCACCAGTCAGCGTGAAGAACTAAAAGTCGATATGTCTGTTTGCAAGCAGATTATGACCGTCGAGCAGGCCCAGGCATTCGCTCTGCAGCGTTACACTTCAGCCAGGGAAGCCACCGCATTTATCGGTCATCTGATGAGCAAATATGGATTTCTCCCTTCCTGTGTAGGTGAATCTGAGACCCTGGTTATAGGGGATACCGAGGAGATATGGATCATTGAAATATTCTCTGTGGGTTCGGACTGGGATCCGGAGGGTGGCTTGCCAGGTGCCATCTGGGTGGCTCAGCGAGTTCCTGAGGACCATGCCCTGGTGGTAGCCAACTGGGCCATAATCAAGGAAGTAGATGAAAAAGATAAAGACAATTTTTTGGTATCCTCCAACTATAAAGAGTTTGCCATTGAAAAAGGATGGTATGATCCCAAAGGATCCAAACCTTTTGTATGGCAGGAGGTGTACGCTCCCATTTTCCGTGAGTGGGCCGCCAGTCGCATGTGGCTCTTTTACAGCACCTATGCACCCGGATATAAGCAATGGCCCGAAAGAAGTCTGGACGATGGCCATATGATGGGATACAACCAATATATCCAATATGTGGAACCCCTATCCATCTATCCCACCACAGTAAAGCCCGAACGAAAGATCTCTGTGCAGGATGTAATGGCCTTTCAGCGCTCTACATTTGAAGGAACCATTTATGACAAAACAGAGGACTACGACTGGTATGTACCAGATGGAGAGGGCGGAGTAAAGAAAAGTCCCCTGGCCACTCCCTTCCCAAGTAAGGATATGCGGGAACTGCTTGATATCAATAACCGCAGGAATGTAGCCAGACCCCAGGGATTCTACGGCATGGTTTCTCAATTGAGAAACTGGCTTCCCGATCCTATAGGAGGAATTTACTGGGTCTTTCTGGATAATGCCTACACCAGCGCCTATGTACCCATATATGCGGGTACACAAGAGATAGCCATCTGCTATAAAAATTTTGATCCCACTACTTATAACAATCAATCGGCCTGCTGGGCCATCGATTTTGTGGACAACCTACTTTACCTGAAATGGCAGGAGGCAGTAAAGGATTTATGGGAGGTCAGAGATCCTTTTGAAGATCGATTGTTTACAGAAAGGGAAAAGATTGATGCGGAGGCCTTGGAGCTCTATAATAAGAATCCAGAAAAGGCACTGGAATACCTCACCGACTACTCCAAATCCAATATGGAGGAGGTACTGGAGATGTATAATGATCTGCATGACAGACTTATAGTGAAATACACTAATAGTAGGTGAATAAACTCATTCAGCTTATCCTGTGTCATAGTTGTGGCACCTCAATCGAGCGGGATTTTGTTTTCCGCGCCTGCAGTAATTGCTTCGCCTGCACCGGCTGTGAGATTTATACCTGCTATCAATGCGGAACTGAAATCATTGTAAAACCAAAAAAGGGACCCCATGACCCTCCGGAATACCTTTCAAATCATCAGACGTGATTCTTTAACCCTAATTACCAATATGACAGGCCTTTCGCTGGGTCTGGCAGCATCAATTCTACTTTCGACCTTCATTCTGTTTGAGCTCAGCTACGATCAATACTTTTCTAATGCGGACCGGATATTCAGGCTTAACACCACCTGGATTGAAGGAGGCGAAAGTTCCACCATGCCTATCAACATTCGAGAAGCCTATGAAGAAATTCCTGGCAATATCCCGGGTATTGAATCTTGCATTCAGTTATACAGAGGCTTTACCAGGGAAGTGCTCCATGAAAAGGAGAGGTTCAAAGATCTCTCTCTGCTTTACACCGATCCTGACTTCTTTAAACTTTTTGACCTGAAGGTAGTTTCTGGCAATGCCTTGCAGGCCCTGGATGAACCAGGGACGGTGATTTTAACGCAAAGGATAGCTGAACGGATTTTTGGAGACGATGAGGCAATGGGACAAAGCATTGTCATGGAAGGACAGATCTACAGGGTGACTGCGGTCGTGGAAGACATCCCTCCCAATACCCATTTTCAATTCGACCTTCTTATGCCGATGCAGTCGGTCCCACAGTTAGAGCAATTGGGTGGTCTTGAGTTCTTCACCTACTATTTAATTGAAGAAGGTGTCGATCCGGGCCCTGTTTTAGAGGGCATAGGCCATGAGAATTCCAGATTGCTTACTGTCGGATTTGCCGATTTTGGGAGTATATCTTTTAAATCCAGTTTGACTCCTTTGCCTGGCATTCACCTTCATTCGGGCAATTCATGGGATCTTACAACGCCGGGAAACGTACGCACTATCTACATCATGTTGTTGATCACCCTGGCAGTGTTGGGACTTGCCCTTACCAACTTCATCAATCTCTATATATTAAATGGAGCCAGGCGCTCCAAAGAGATTGGAATTCGAAAGGTGAACGGAGCCAGTCGTAAAACCTTGATCAAACAGTTCTATTTGGAAACAGCCTTTGTGGTAACCATTGCCTTTGTGGTAGGAAGCCTGCTCGCTCTGTTGACTCTTCCCGCATTTGCAAATTTGATGCAACGGGATTCCTTTTCTGAAGTGACCCAAACCCCTACCCTCTACCTGGTCCTGGTAATTGTCTACCTGATTACCATAGTGGTATCAGGATTTTATCCAGCCCTATTGTTAAGCAAGGAAGCACCTGTTCCTCTAATCCGGGGAATTGTTAATCCTGCTGGCGAGAAAAAATTCCTTCTTCGGTTTGGCAGCGTGATTCAGATGTGTGTGGCCATCTCTTTGCTGGCCATTCTGTTTGGAATCAATGCACAGATCCGTTTTCTCAAAAACCTCTCCCCTGGTTACAATCGGGATCATATCGTGTTGATTTACAACCTGAATGAGAAGCTAGTCAAGAACTTCCCTTCCCTAAAGGAACAACTAATAAACGAACCTGGAATCGAGGAGGTTGCAGCTTCAAGCCACACCATCGGCGGGGGTTACAGTGGCCAGGGAATTATGATGTATGGCTATGACCCCTCCCAAATCAGGTCCATATCCGAGTACCGCATTCTGCCGGGGGTTTGCAATCTCTACCAGTTTAGGCTCCTGGCAGGCAGATTTCTGGAGTCCGGAAGGAAACCCGATCGGATGGGCGTTATACTGAATGAATCTGCAGTTTCGCTATTGGGGAGCACACCTGGGGAAATTGTTGGAGAGATGGTGGTGATGCATCAGGATCCCATGGAGGTAATCGGGGTGGTGGAGGATTTCCATTTCGAATCGGCTGCAGTACAAATTGAACCTCTTGTACTCACTGCTTACTCTGATCAGATCTGGAATATCTCCATCCGCTATTCACCTAATGCTGATCCTCAGGAAGTACTTAGAAACGTTCAAAAAACAGTGGCGGTCTTTGACCCGGACTATGTGATGGTAAATCGTTATGCTAAAGATATTTGTGTTGAATATTACAGCAGTGAGGAGCGTCAAAGAAAGATTGTCCTTTTTGGATCGCTCTTTGCGCTGCTTATTGTCCTATTAGGTATTTATGCCCTGGTCTCCCACCATATTGTTAGCAAAACCAAGGAGATTGGGATCAGGAAGGTAATGGGAGGCTCTACCAACCAAATGATTGCCATGATATTTACCTCCACCCTGAAATGGACCTTTATGGCTTCGGTGCTGGGAATACCTCTCTCCTATATCTATCTCCATAAATGGCTCAGCGATTACACCCTCCAAACTCCTCTGTTCTGGTGGATTTTCGTGTTTAGCCTTCTGATCATTCTCTTTTTCCAATCCATCCTCACCCTCAGCCAGACCTGGAGAACCGCCAGAAGAAATCCGGTAGAGGCACTAAGATATGAGTAATTACATAGGTGAAATTGCTGCTCTGCTCACCGCTCTTTGCTGGACGGTGACAGCCATGGCATTCGAATCGGCCGGTAAACGAGTGGGAGCCCTCTCTTTAAACCTGATCAGGCTTCTGATCGGATT
>RCNC010005868.1_pt1 | contig 13474 bp, 23 predicted proteins | sample 2041301 | NCBI WGS metagenome assembly RCNC01 (sample SAMN09708231, study PRJNA481090) | Marine sediment metagenome, whole genome shotgun sequencing project. | biome: marine sediment; feature: ocean; material: sediment; isolation source: Sewage treatment plant 13A marine sediment (STP13A) ... | reverse complement strand
GCCACGGCCAGCAGTTTTACCATGTCCGGTACCGGCACCTCTACCTAACCGCTTGCGGTTCTTATTTGCACCTTTTTGCGGAGAAAGGTTTGACAAAGTTAACATGTTATATTTCCTCGATTCGTACAAGATGTCTGACCTTATTGAGCATACCTCGCAGCTCAGGCGTGTCCTTCCTTGTAACTTTTTTATTCATTTTAGTGAGCCCAAGCCCAACTAAAGTAGCGTTAATTTTTTTAGTACTGCCTATGCCACTTTTAACCTGCAAGAAAGTTATTGTCTCGGCCATCTGACTACCTTCATTTATCTGATATTATGCACTTATATCCCAGTAAACCTGATCTATACTATGCGGTAATTTCTTCTACTGTTTTGCCGCGAAGCTCAGCAATATTCTGGGCAGAGCGCAAAGACTGCAATCCGTTAATTGTTGCCTTGACCATGTTATGGGGATTATGTGATCCAAGACACTTCGTCAGTATATTAGACACACCGGCTGCCTCAAGAACCGCCCTGACAGGACCACCGGCAATAAGCCCGGTACCTTCTGAGGCCGGTTTCAGCAGCACTTTTCCGGCACCATATTTGCCTATAATCTGATGAGGAATTGAGGCCTCAGTGAGATATACAGAATGCATTGCCTTTCTTGCCTTTTCAACTCCCTTCCTAATGGCCTCAGGTACCTGGTTTGCCTTGCCAAGGCCATACCCTACCTTGCCCTTACCATCACCTACTACTACAATGGCGCTGAAGCTGAATCTACGACCACCTTTAACAACTTTTGCTACTCTGTTGATAAAAACAATTTTCTCTATCAGTTCCTCGGCACTAGTGCTTTTAGAACGTTTAAAATCAGACAAGGAACACCCCCGTTTGTTGTAAAACCATTAAAATTCCAAACCACCTTCCCGAGCACCTTCAGAAAGTGATTGAACCCTTCCGTGATAAATCGCACCACCACGATCGAAGACTACTTTGGTGATTCCGGCGGCCTTTGCACGAGCGCCTATCATCTCACCCACTTTTTTTGCTGCCCCTGTCTTACCTTTTTCGTCACCAGGAGCAAACTCCTTATCCTGAGTTGACATGGAAACCAGAGTATGTCCTGCAGCATCATCGATAATCTGAGCGTAGATATGTCTATTGCTCTTATAGACGCGAAGTCTAGGGCGTTCACTTGTACCAGCTATTTTTTTCCTGATACGCCTGACTCGTTTAGCCCTTGCTATGGTCTTTGCATTCGTCCTAGCCATTGTATTGATCCATTAATTATAATTGACGGTGTCGTAAAACTCTCTATCTACATCGTTACAGCAAACTCTCCATCACCACGAAGTATCCTATATCTTCTAGATAATATGCTGTTTGTGCGCATCACATCCGAGAATTTTCGCTTATCCACCTAACAGTTAGAGTTTTTACTGGATTGTCAAAATTACAGTATGCATTCTAAAATTATTTAGCTCCAGCTTTACCCGCCTTACGAACAATATGTTCATCTTCATAACGGATACCCTTCCCCTTATATGGTTCAGGTTTCCTGATTTGGCGGATTCTGGATGCAGTCAAACCTAGAATTTCCTTGTCTATAGATTCAAGAACGATCTTTGTATTACCATCTACAGATGCAGTTACATCCTGAGGTAATTTAAACTCAACTGGGTTTGAATACCCAACATTGAGTGTCAGCGTAGAACTGCTGATACTCGCTCTATATCCAACTCCCTCAATAACAAGAGTTCGCTTAAATCCATCCGTGACACCAATGACCATATTATTGATGAGACTTCGTGTAAGTCCACGAAAAGCGTTAACCTTAGTAGTCTCCACTCGGTTGTTAACTTTTAATACATTATCCTCAAGCACGACTTCAATTTCATCAATGATATCACGCTTCAAGCTACCTTTAGTTCCAGTTACAGATATTTGCTGACCCTTTAGATCAACTTTAACTCCAGCAGGAACTGAAATTGGTTGTTTACCAATACGAGACATAGTTACCTCCGTTATCTGTGAGAGCTACCAAACCTCACAAATGATCTCCCCACCAGAATTAAGGGCTCTTGCAGTTTTATCCGAGACAACACCTTTTGATGTGGAAATAATTGCAATCCCAAGCCCATTCAACACCTTCGGTATCGCACCGGCTTTGGCATATTTCCTCAGTCCAGGTTTGCTCACTCGTTTTATACCGGTAATTACAGATTCATTTTCAGGACCATACTTCAAACCAATTTTCAAGGTTCCCTGAACACCAGCATCATCAAGCTGATAGTCTGTAATATACCCTTCTTCTTTAAGTACGCTTGCAATGCTAACCTTAACCGTCGAGGTTGGCATTTCAACCGAGTCAAATTTTACCATTACCGCATTTCGTATCCTGGTCAGCATATCTGCCAGTGGATCGCTCATTGACATAGCGAACACTCCTTTTTTTCAAAATAGTAGACTGTATCAATCAAAGTAGCAGAGTATTTCTACCAACTTGATTTTGTTACACCTGTGATTTCACCGCTTAATGCCAATTTTCTAAAGCAAATCCTGCAAATACCAAATTTTCTAATAAACGCTCTAGGGCGACCACACATAGGGCACCTGTTATAATTACGAACATCAAATTTTTGTTCACGCTTTGCTTTAGCAATTATTGATTTCTTAGCCAAACCAACCTCCAGATAAACTCTATTAGATATAAACTTCTACTTGTTGTTGGGTTTACTCAGATAAACAGAGACTACTTCTTAAAAGGCATCCCTAGCTCTTTCAACAAAACCCGACCTTCATCGTCTGAATTAGCAGAAGTGACAATGGTCACATTCAATCCCTTGATTTTGTCAATTTTATCGTAATCAATTTCAGGAAAAATAATCTGTTCCTGGATACCCATTGAAAAATTTCCTCTCCCGTCAAACCCTTTAGGAGATAACCCACGAAAGTCTCTTACTCGAGGCAACGCTATGTTTACAAGCTTACTAAAGAAATCAAACATTTTATCCCCCCGTAGGGTGACACAGCATCCAATCGGCATCCCCTCACGAAGTTTAAATGTAGCAATTGACTTCTTTGCCTTTGTTATAATTGACTTTTGTCCGGCGATCCTAGTGAGTTCTTCCGCAGCACCTTCTACCATTTTTGGATTTTGAACAGCTTCTCCCAACCCCATATTAAGTACTATCTTTTTAAGTTGGGGAAGTTGCATAGCATTCGTATATCCAAATTCTTCTTTGAGTGCAGGAACACACTCACTTACATATTTATCTTTCAGCGCACCCATGTATAACTCCTGACGTAAGCCTTTTGATTACCTATGATTTACTCTCAATAGATTCACCGCAATGTTTGCAATAGCGAACCTTCGTATCATCTTCAAGTATCTTCTTACCAATTCGACCGGTTTTAGTACACTCAGGACAGATAAGCTGAATATTGGATACATGTATTGGTGCCTCTTTTTCCACAATCTGGCCTTGCTGGTTCAACTCACTCGGTTTGGTATGGCGCTTTATCATGTTAATACGCTCCACAACAACCTTGTTCTTATCCTTAAGAACACGAAGAACCTTGCCAACCCGACCTTTATCCTTGCCGGTAATTATCTCAACCTGATCATCTTTCTTCAGGTATGTTCTACCCTGTCTCATTTTTATACCTTTTTCAGTCAATATATCTAACTCGGAATACCCGAGTTAGTTCCTTAAGTACTAAACCAGACCCCCGATAAATGGGAAAAGTGAGGGACTCAGAAAACTCGTGCACTCCTGATAACTTAAAGTGCCTCCGGAGCAAGTGAGATTATTTTCATAAAACCCTGGTTCCTTAACTCACGGGCCACCGGACCAAAAATACGAGTTCCAATTGGCTCTCCAGATACACCAAGCATAACAGCGGCGTTGTCATCAAACCCAACCCAGGTATCATCCATTCTCTTAATGGATTTCGCGGTCCTGACAATAACGGCCTTCATAACATCGCCCTTTTTTACTTTGGCGTGTGGAATAGCCTCCTTTACCGTCACAACTATTACATCACCAATGCTTGCATACCTTTTTCGAGTGCCTCCAAGGACGCGAATGCAAAGAACCTTTTTCGCTCCGGAGTTGTCTGCAACATTGAGTACTGACTCTGTCTGTATCATAATTTCACCTGATATTTCATACGAAACAAAACGATTTCACTAACTCTGCATCACTGTCAGTACTAAACAGCCTGTTCCAATATAGTTCGGACCCGCCATCGTTTCCGCTTACTTAGTGGTCGACACTCTTCAATCAGCACGGTGTCTCCAATATTGCATCGGTTTTCGGGGTCATCTGCAAGATATTTAACACTGGTTTTCACGAACTTCCCGTAGAGCTTATGACGAACCTTCCGTTCAACCTGAACAACAACGCTCTTTTCCATTCTGTCGCTGATAACAGAGCCCGTTCTAGTCTTTTTAAATTTTTTAATTTCACTCATAGTTTAATCACTTAACGATTGTAATGTAAAATGGGACAATCATAACTCAAACTTTCGATTATGAAGACTAGCTGACAGCTTGTACTTTGATTGTCTTAATTCTGGCAATGTCTTTTCTCATTTTTTTTAACTGAGAACTATTTTCAAGAGGCCTGATGCGGTGCTGAAATGTCAAATTTCCCAGTTCCTCTCTCAAATCCTTTTCAGTCTTCGCCAGTTCTTCACCACTCATTTTCCGAATGTCTTCTACTTTCATAGGCTGGTCCTCTTGGTTACAACTTTGGTTGAAAATGGTAACTTATTACCGGCAAGAGTCAATGCCTTCATAGCGAGATCTTCACTCACTCCTGAAATCTCGTAAAGTATCATGCCTGGTTTTACGACAGCAACCCATGATTCCGGACTTCCTTTACCCTTTCCCATACGAGTCTCAGCTGGCTTTTTAGTAAGCGGTTTATCCGGAAAAACACGAATCCAGACCTTACCACCACGCTTCATTGTTCTATTAATAGTTATACGAGCGGACTCTATCTGCTGCGCGGTCATCATGCCGCAACACGTGGCCTTGATCGCAAACTCGCCAAAAGAAATAGAGGATCCTCTATATGCAACTCCTCTATTTCTTCCTTTGAAAACTTTTCTATGTTTGACCTTCTTAGGACTTAACATCTCTTACTCCGAATTGTGGTATAAAGTATGTAAACAGTCTCAGGCTGATATTCTGTTATAATTACACTTCACCAACATCTGTATCACTTAAGACTTCACCGTTAAAGATCCAAACTTTAACGCCAATGATTCCATAAGTAGTGTTAGCCTCTGCAAGAGCATAATCTACGTCAGCTCTTAAGGTGTGAAGTGGTACTCTGCCTTCACGTACCCATTCACATCTTGACATCTCAGCACCACCAAGTCGACCAGAGCAGGATATTTTAATACCTTGAACTCCAAATCGCTGGGCGGACGTGACGGCTTTTTTCATTGCACGACGAAAAGCAACCCTTCTTACAAGCTGTTGGGCAATATTCTCTGCAACCAATTGAGCATCAGCTTCAGGACGTCTTACCTCCTGAATATCAAGCGTTACTTTTCGTGTAATGAGTTTCTCAATCTCTTTTTTCGTGAGTTCAATTTCAGAACCTTTTTTTCCAATTACAATTCCAGGCCTGGCTGTAAAAAGCTTTATACGTACATTGTCACCAGTACGTTCAATGTTAACTTTTGACAGTCCGGCATGATGGAGACGTTTCTTGAGAAACTTTTTTATCTTCTGATTTATCTGCATACCAGATTGAATCCCATGTCCGGGTAATGTTCAGTCTCATTCCTAATGGATTAACCTTCTGCCCCAAAACAGTCCTCCAGCAAATACAACGTTCAATTTAATCTTAACAGCAAGCAAGGATAAACTATCTATACTTACCTTATTGTTACCTAGTTTTCGTCTATAACTACGGTAATGTGACTCGTTCTTTTGATAATTCCGGTAGCTCTACCCATGGCCCTTGGTCTTATTCTCTTAAGGGAAGGTCCACCATCTATCATTATTGTTTTTATATACAAATTATCCACATCAGTCTGATCATCCTGAGTAGCATTAGCAACAGCGGATTCTATGACTTTTTGGATAATTCCTGCGCCTTTTTTAGGCATAAACCGGAGGGTGTTAATGGCCTTATCGACCCCCATTCCTCTCACAACGTCGGCAACAAGACGTGCCTTTTGTGGAGAGATTCTAATATATTTAGCTACGGCCCGTGCTTCCATAATGCTTACTCCTGGTGGATCCTACGAGAAACCAACGTTTTTGGTTATTTCCTTCCCTTTCTGTCTGCAGAGTGTCCATAATAAGTACGAGTTGGTGAAAATTCTCCGAGCTTATGCCCAACCATGTTCTCTGTAACAAATACAGGTATAAACTTTTTCCCGTTATGAACTGCAAAGGTGATCCCGACCATCTCAGGACTTATATCCGAGCGCCTGGACCAGGTCTTTATAACCTTTCTTGACCCATTTTCAATAGCCATAGACACTTTTTTCTGCAAATGATCATCGATAAAAGGACCTTTTTTAATTGAACGAGACATACAACACTCCTTGTCTGTTATGATCTCTTCTTGACAATCAGTTTGTCAGAAGTCTTTCTCTTCTTTCTGGTTTTAAATCCCTTAGTAGGACGTCCCCATGGAGTACATGGATGCCGTCCACCCGAACTCTTGCCTTCACCACCACCCATAGGATGATCAACAGGGTTCATGGCTACACCACGAACATGAGGTCTCCGACCTTTCCACCTACTTCTGCCTGCCTTACCAAGCTTCTGGCTCTCATGTTCCCGATTACCTATCTGGCCGATACAGGCCCTGCATTTGTTGTTGAATTTCCTAACCTCTCCAGATGGCAGCCGGACGAGAACATACCCGCCCTCCTTTGCCATCAATTGGGCAGAAGCGCCGGCACTACGAACCAGCTGCGCTCCTTTACCAATCTTCATTTCAATATTATGAATAATTGTACCAAGAGGAATATTACCCATAGGAAGACAGTTGCCGGGTTGGATATCTACGTTATCGCCGGCAATGATTCGATCTCCCACTGAGATACCGTCAGGCGAGAGAATATAGCACTTCTCGCCATCCATATATCCAAGAAGGGCAATATTTGCAGATCTATTAGGATCGTATTCAATGGCAATCACCTTGGCGTCAATATCAATTTTATTTCTTTTAAAATCAATAATTCTGTATTTACGCTTATGACCGCCACCTTTATACCGTGCAGTAATGCGCCCGTAGTTATTCCTGCCACCACTTTTACTGAGACTGGTGACTAACTTTCTTTCGGGATCTTTTGTAGATAAATCTGCATTTTTTATAGACACATGATGTCTTTTCCCAGCAGATGTTGGTTTATATGTTTTTATAGCCATGATTTCCCAATCGCTCCATCAAAATAGGTTAGATAGAATCGTTAAGTGAAGATTTGCTGCAATCTCGTCGTTTTAATATTTTAAAACTAGAGCTCATCTGCAAAGTTGATCTCACCTTCTGATAAAGTTACATAGGCTTTTTTCCAGTTCTTGGTAAAGCCGACTGTTTTTCCAACCCGTTTTTGCTTTCCGTGCATATTAGCAGTCCTCACACCCTTCACTTTTACGTTGAAAAGGAGCTCAACTGCTCTTTTAACTTCTATCTTATTCGCCTTGGGATGAACCTTAAAAACGACCCTTCCGTCTTCTTCCTGCAACAGGGCAGCTTTTTCAGTAAGGCAGGGTCCCTTTAACACACTGTATATATTTTTCATACCGCCAACCTCTTTTCAAGACTATCGATTACCGGTTGCACTAAAATCAGTTTTTTGTGCAGAAGAATATCATAGACATTCAAACCTTCAGCAGGTAATACCTTATAACCATTAACATTACGTGATGATTTGTTCAGTTCATCATTACTCCCATCAGCGACTATGAGTGCATTTTCTACCTCCAGAACTTTCATGATACCAACAAACTGTTTTGTTTTGATGGCATCCATGGAGAACTCATCAATGACGATAAGGTTTCCTTCCTGCAGCCTTGCACTCATAGCCATCGCAATAGCCTGCTTTTTTATCTTACGGTTGAGTTTAAAGCTGTAATCCCTAGGTTTAGGCCCAAAAGCTACACCTCCACCCCTCCAAACTGGTGAAGTACGAGTACCAGCCCTGGCACGACCAGTTCCTTTCTGCCTCCATGGCTTGGCACCACCGCCCCTCACTTCAACCCTGGTCTTGGTACAGGCATTGCCAGCTCGACGAGCAGCACGTTGCATCCGTACGACATCATGTAGAATATACTCTTTGACCTCACGATTGAATAAATCCTCACGGAGCTCAATCTCGCCAACACTCTCGTTCCTGGTGTTAACTATCTTTACAGTGGACATATTTATCTCCTCAGCCTGTCTTAACTCAAAAACGATTATTTAGAGAATATTTTTAACAGGCCGTTTTGGGCTCCAGGAAGGGGACCTTTCAAAAGTACGACATTCTCATCAGAACGAACATCGATAACAATCACATTTTTTCTCAGAACTGTATCATTACCCATTCTTCCAGGCATTTTTTTCCCTTTAAACACTCTACCGGGAGACGCACTGCACCCTATTGAACCGGGCGCTCTGTGAAAATTTGATCCGTGTCCAGCTCCACCTCCTGCAAAACCATACCTTTTGATAACACCCTGGAATCCTTTACCTTTACTAACTCCCTGGATGTCAACAAGATCACCAACTTTGAGCACTGTATCTAAAGTTATATCCTGGCCTACCGAGTATTCATCAGGATTACTCACTCTAAATTCTCTGATAAAATAGAAACCCTGTGAGTCAGATTTTTTAAAATGACCAGCAGCAGCTTTATTAACACGAGATGCTTTTTTCTCCGAAAAACCGACCTGGATTGCATTATATCCATCAGTTGCTTCATTTTTTACCTGAAGAACTTTACACGGACCAGCTTCCACGACAGTAACAGGAGTTGCCTGACCCAGTTCACTGTAAACGCGGGTCATCCCAATTTTCTTACCTAATATACCCATTGAATTTGGCATAATTGTTTCCGATGCTTCAATTTAACTGTTGTTGTCTTTGCCACCTAAGGCAATTTTATTTCGACATCCACGCCAGCTGACAGCTCAAGCTTCATAAGAAGATCTATAGTCTGTTGAGTCGGCTCTAAAATATCCAACAAACGACGATGGGTCCTCATTTCAAATTGCTCACGAGATTTCTTATCTACATGCGGTGAACGAAGAACGCAAAACTTATTCACTGATGTTGGTAAGGGAATCGGTCCAGCTACTGCAGACCCAGTCCTTCTGGCAGTTTCAACTATTTCAGAAGTGGACTGGTCCAGCAGTTTGTGATCGTAAGCTTTTAACCGGATGCGAATTTTCTCTGTTGGTATCATAGCGAACCTTTATTATAAAATTTCACTGATTACGCCGGCACCAACTGTACGGCCGCCTTCACGAATAGCAAAACGCAACCCGACATCCATAGCAATAGGTGTGATCAGCTCTATATCTGCAGCAATGTTATCACCAGGCATTACCATTTCGACACCTTCTGCCAAGGTTACAACACCTGTTACATCTGTTGTTCTAAAGTAGAACTGCGGTCGATAACCATTGAAAAATGGTGTGTGTCTTCCACCTTCGTCTTTACCAAGAATATAGCACTCCGCCTTAAACCTGGTGTGAGGCTGGATTGACTTTGGTGCAGCCAGTACCTGGCCACGATCAATTTCCTCACGTTTGATTCCGCGCAGCAAGGCTCCAATATTGTCACCGGCCTGGCCTTCATCAAGAAGTTTGCGGAACATCTCAACCCCGGTACAGGTTGTTTTCTGGGTCTCTTTTATACCTACAATTTCAATCTCATCACCAACATGGACAACACCGCGCTCAATTCGGCCAGTGGCTACAGTTCCGCGTCCGGAAATAGAAAAGACATCCTCAACCGGCATAAGAAAAGGCTGGTCTACATCACGTTTGGGCTCAGGAATATAGCTATCTATAGCTTCCATAAGCTCCCATATGCATTTACTGGCCGCCTCATCCTCATGATTCTCAAGTGCCTGCAAAGCTGAACCTTGAACAAACGGGATATCATCCCCGGGGAACTCGTACTTATCAAGCAGCTCACGAAGCTCCATTTCAACAAGTTCTATGAGTTCGTCATCATCAACCATATCGCACTTATTAAGAAACACAACAATGGCTGGAACACCGACCTGACGTGCAAGAAGGATATGTTCTCTTGTTTGAGGCATGGCACCATCAGTTGCAGCGACAACTAGAATAGCTCCGTCCATCTGAGCGGCACCGGTGATCATATTTTTGATATAGTCAGCGTGACCGGGGCAATCCACGTGGGCATAGTGACGATTTTCTGTCTCATACTCTACATGGGCGGTAGCGATAGTAATTCCTCTTTCCTTTTCTTCAGGAGCCTTGTCTATATCGCTGAAATCGGTAAATGATGCCAGCCCTTTCAATGATAGTACGCGGGTAATTGCAGCTGTCAATGTTGTCTTCCCATGATCAATGTGACCAATGGTCCCGACATTCACATGCGGCTTATTCCTTTCAAATTTTTTCTTTGCCATAATTGTTCCTCAATATTTTTTACTCAAATCCCTCTAATTTTTTTTATAATTTTATCTGCTCGTAAAGCAGGTACCACATCATATTCAAAGAATTGCATCGTAAAAGTTGCCCGTCCCTGAGTCGAAGATCTCAGTGACGTTGAATAGCCAAACATTTCTGCAAGAGGAACCAGAGCCCTAAGTAACTGCAGATCATTCTCCGAATCAACACCTATTATTTTGCCTCTTTTACTGTTCAGGTCTGAGATAACGTCCCCAACATATTCATCAGGTGTAACTATCTCAAGATTCATCACTGGTTCTAGCAATTTCGGTTCCGCATCAGCAGACGCCCTTCTAATTGCCATTGAAGCTGAAATCCCGAAAGCCATTTCTGTCGAATCATCTTCATGGTAAGATCCACCAATCAAGCTAACCCTGAGGTCTGTGAGCGGATACCCAATCAGCGGCCCTGAATCAAGGCTGTCGGATATTCCCTTTTCGATGGAAGCAAGATATTCCATGGGAACCTGACTTTCATCGACACTATTTATAAACTCGAAACCAGTTCCACGCTCGGTTGGTTCAATTTCGATTACGACATGGCCGTACTGACCTTTTGCACCGGTAAGCTGATCAAACTTACCCTCACCCTTTTGAACCATGCCGATTGTCTCTTTATAAGCAACCTGGGGCGTACCAACATTCGCTGAAACTTTAAATTCATGCAGCAGGCGGTGAACTATTATTTCCAGGTGAAGTTCCCCCATCCCTGAAATGATTGTCTGCCCGGTGTCTCCATTGGTCGAGATCGTAAATGACGGATCTTCCAAGGCTATCTTGCCGAGGGTTTCAGACAGTTTTTTCTCTTCCGCCTTACTCTTTGGCTCTATCGCCACACCTATTACAGGCTCTGGAAAATCAATACTTTCCAGAACAATATAATCACCCTTCTCACAAAGTGTGTCGCCTGTCGTGGTAAACTTTAAACCGACAATCGCGCCAATATCGCCAGCTGAGATCTCCCTTACTTCCTCACGCTTATTCGCGTGAAGTTTCAGAAGCTTGGAGATCTTTTCCTGTTTTTTCTTTACAGGATTAAATATTTTATCACCAACCGATATCCTGCCTGAGTATATTCGCACAAAAGCGAGATTCTCAACAAACGAATCACTCATCAGTTTGAACACCAGCGCAGAAAATTTATCACCTGGATCCGTCTTTCTGCTGATACTCTGACCGTCTTTATCCTCTCCAATAACACTCTTAACGTCAAGAGGCGATGGCAAGTACCGAACAATACTGTCGAGTAAGGGCTGTACCCCTTTATTTTTAAAGGCACTCCCACATAGTACAGGCACTATATCAAGTGCTATAGTTGCTCTTCTTAAAGCACTATATATATCAGGCGCAGATACTGTTGTATCGTCTAAGTATTTTTCCATGATCCCCTCATCGAAGTCGGCCAACTTCTCGAGGAGTATCATCCGTGCGGCCGTGAATGTTTCTATATATTCGGCAGGAATTTCACTTACTTCTATCTCCTGACCCAGAGACTGCTCGTTAAAAATGAGCATATTCCCTTCAATGAGATCTATAATCCCAGCGAAGTCAGTCTCCTTGCCGACAGGTATCTGTATGGGTACCGGGTTCGCACCGAGCCTGTCGGTAATCATGGACACGCACCTGCTGAATTCAGCACCTACGCGATCCATCTTGTTGACGAAGGCGATCCGCGGAATCGCATACTTATCAGCCTGTCGCCAAACCGTCTCTGACTGCGGCTCAACTCCACCAACAGCACAAAAGACAGCTACTACTCCATCTAATACCCTCAGGGATCTTTCAACCTCAACAGTGAAATCAACGTGCCCGGGAGTATCTATGATGTTAATTTTATTATCTTTCCAGTAACAGGTTGTTGCTGCAGAGGTTATCGTAATTCCCCGCTCCTGCTCCTGTTCCATCCAGTCCATGACGGCAGTACCATCATGAACCTCGCCGAGCTTGTAAGATCGGCCTGTATAGTAGAGAATTCTCTCAGTTGTAGTCGTTTTTCCTGCGTCAATATGGGCCATTATGCCAATATTACGCACATACGATAAATCATCAGGGGCCGACATCGACTACCTCACTCCTTGAGTAACCTTGCTATGCCAGCCCTTCTTCCGGCAAACCCTAGGACTTCCGGAACCTTCTACCAGCGATAATGAGCAAATGCCTTATTTGCCTCAGCCATGCGGTGAGTATCATCCTTCTTTTTTACTGAACCGCCCCGATTATTGTATGCATCAACTAGCTCAGCTGCAAGTTTTTCCGCCATTGATTTTCCTGACTTTGATTTAGAAAAATCAATAATCCACCGAATTGCCAGAGCATTTCTTCGTGTCTGTCGAACCTCCATCGGTACCTGATATGTGGCACCACCTACACGACGGGACTTAACCTCAACACGTGGACGTACATTACCCATCGCCTCTTCGAAGACAGTCAACGGATCCTCATCTTTCACGCGTTCTGCCACTATATCCATGGCACCATAGAATATTCTCTGGGCAAGTGTTTTCTTTCCCCTCTCCATCAGACCATTAGTGAACTTGCTCACCAGAATGCTGTTATATTTGGGATCAGGATCTACAGATCGTTTCTCAATAGTTCTTCTTCGCGACATTTATAAAACCTCTCTCAATCTAAGACTCATCCTTTAGGATGGCCGCTTAGTTCCGTATTTTGAACGACCCTTACGCCTATCGGAGACACCCAATGTATCCAAAGTACCTCTAATCACATGATAACGAACACCAGGTAAATCCTTTACCCGTCCGCCACGAATCATAACCACTGAATGCTCCTGGAGGTTATGACCAATGCCCGGAATATAGGAGGTAAC
>RCNC010003425.1_pt1 | contig 13474 bp, 13 predicted proteins | sample 2041301 | NCBI WGS metagenome assembly RCNC01 (sample SAMN09708231, study PRJNA481090) | Marine sediment metagenome, whole genome shotgun sequencing project. | biome: marine sediment; feature: ocean; material: sediment; isolation source: Sewage treatment plant 13A marine sediment (STP13A) ... | reverse complement strand
GGTCGACAAAGCTGGATTTGTATACCCGGCGGTCCACTATGGTGGAGCGAAGTATTTCAGCTATATTGGTGGGACTACAATCAAGAAGCGCCAGGAATTTCCGGCTTACGAATTCATACCAGATATTCTTTTGGTTTCCTTTCCAGGCAGAAATATAGGGAATGGCGGGCGATCCTGCCTGGTCAAAAACATGAAAAACAGGGATTGTTTCTTTTAATTTTTTCTTAATTTCCGGACTGAAATCACCGTTCAGGATCCTACCGTGATAAGTGGCTTTGTTGTTGGCGTTTGAAGACATATCCAAATCCTCGCATCGATATTAGAGTGAAAGGTGAGGGGTGTTTCCAACCGGTCCATGTACGGTATTGATTTTCACGCAAAGTATTATAAGCTGGTTTTATTGTCAATAAAGCATTCCTGTGATTGTCTTTGTAAAAGATTTGTCATCATCATCACCAAACTTGCAACCACTCGAAATTTGTTTTACAAATTTAAAATGACATATCCTTTGATAATACAGGGTGGCATGGGTGCCGGTGTATCAAACTGGCGACTGGCCCGGGCTGTCTCTCAAACAGGGCAGTTGGGGGTGGTTTCCGGTACGGCACTCGATACGATCTTTTCCCGCAGACTGCAGCTTGGAGACCCCGGAGGCCACATGCAGCGGGCAATGGCGCATTTTCCGGATGCCGATATGGTGGACAGAATTCTGGCACGATACTACAGACCTGCCGACAGTACCGGACCACGGCCGTTCAAGACCCCACCCATGATATCGCTCCATACGAGTCAGCAGACAATGGAATTGACGGTGATGGCTAATTTTGTAGAAGTGTTCCTTGCCAAAGAAAAACATGAAAATCCAGTGGGTACAAACCTCCTGGAGAAAGTCCAACTGCCGAACCTGTACTCTCTATACGGATCTATGCTGGCGGGAGTCGACTATGTCATCATGGGAGCGGGCATACCACGGGAGATTCCCGGTGTTCTGGATCTTTTGGCGGATCACCAGGCAGTATCGCTCAAAATAGCTGTCGGAGCTGCCAACGGCAATCGGTTTCATGCAACCTTTGACCCAAGAGCCTTTTTCAAGAAAGCGCTGGCACCATTGAAACGGCCAAGATTTTTATCAATAGTCTCCTCTGTCTTGCTTGCCACCATGATGGCCCGAAAAGCCAACGGCAAGGTCGATGGATTTGTCGTGGAGTTGCCTGAAGCCGGAGGGCACAATGCCCCGCCCAGGGGAAAACTCGTATTGAATGACCTGGGAGAACCGGTCTATGGTGACCGGGACGCCATTGAACTTGAAAAAATCAAGGCTCTCGGTCTGCCATTCTGGCTGGCTGGCTGCTGGGGAACACCGGAAAAACTACAGGAAGCGATATCCTTGGGGGCCAAGGGGATACAAATCGGCACGGCCTTGGCGTTTTCAGAGGAATCGGGTTTCACGGACGATGTCAAGCGTCTGGCCATTGAGAACATTCAAAAGGGAACCGCTTCTGTATTTACAGACCCTACAGCGTCGCCCACAGGATTCCCGTTCAAGGTGCTCTCCCTGGAGGGATCGCTGTCTGAGGACGAGACATATCAGGAAAGACCCAGAATGTGCGACCTCGGATACCTGAGACATCTGTATGAAAAAACTGACGGCAGGGTTGGTTACCGCTGTCCTGCGGAGTCTGAATCTGCTTTTGTTGCAAAGGGTGGCAACCCGGATGACATGAAAGGCAAGAAATGTCTCTGCAACGCACTGATGTCGAATATCGGCCTGGGGCAGATGCGAAAAAGCGGTTATATCGAAAAAAATCTGGTCACTTCCGGTGACGGCATCATGGCCATCTCTCGGTTTTTAAAAGATCGGGTGTCCTATAAGACAGAAGATGTGATTAAATGGCTCCTGGATGGAGCAGCATAACGAGTGTCCATCCATAAATGGTCTTTTCACGCCCTGCCGGCGTTGGACGCCATGATTTAACTCCTCTTCAATCAACTCACTTTCCCCCCTTAAAAGCAATTCTTCGACTGGACATTGACTATTTCATATGGCTTGTCATATAGAAAACGTTCCGATTGAGGACCGTTTTTCTGCTACAAACCCTTATGCCGCGATCCTATTTTCGGAACATTATTATGACAAGCGGTATAAATATGTTCCAAGCGGATTCCACGGCTCTATGGGTTTCCATTTTATCCATGATCGATCTGTATCACCAACCCGGAAATTTTATGAACCGGGCAATGAAAACGCACACATTAAAGGAGAACATAATGAAGCGATCATTTGGTTCCAAAACAATTATCTATCCAACACCTGTCTGGTGCGTGGGTTCGTATGACACTGACGAGCGCCCTAATGTTATGACCATTGCCTGGGGCGGCATCTGCTGCTCCAGTCCGCCCTGTGTGACCATTTCGCTTCGCAAAGCCACGTATACATACGGCAATATCATGCAGAGGAAGGTTTATACCCTCAGCGTGCCCTCGGAAAAATATGCGGCTGCCGCAGATTTTTTCGGTATCGTTTCCGGTCGAACCAAAGATAAATTTGCACGAGCAGGTCTAACACCGGTACGGTCGAAACTCGTGGATGCACCCTATGTCGAAGAATTTCCCATGGTATTGGAATGCCGTGTCATTCATAATTATGAAATTGGGTTGCACACACACTTTGTGGGTGAAATACTGGATGTCAAGGTGGAGGAAAATGTCTTGGGGGATGATGGTAAACCGGACATCGAGAAGGTCCGACCCATTCTTTTCAGTCCCGACGTTCAGTCGTATCATGGTGTCGGTCCGTTTGTGGGCAAGGCGTTTGATATGGGTAAGAATATGCCTGACCTGGAAAAAGCCTGACCGCTTCGCATCTTGTCTTGGAAGGGAGGTCTTTTATGAAATGCCGTTCAATACCACGCATGTTGACCCTGCTGGTGCTCTGGGTCCTGACGGTAGGGGATATTTCGGCTCAGGAGAACGTTCCCACTGTATTCATGCATGCCAATCTGATACCCATGACTGCTGAAACTGTTCTGTCTGACCAAACTGTGGTGGTCCAGGGGAAACAGATCATCGCCGTGGGTCCTGGCAGCCAGACAGCAGTGCCACAGAATGCAAAAGTGATGGTCTGGCCGACATGCACATGCATCTGCGATACAACTGGATGAGCGATGCCTGGCCGGTGTCCCCTTTGAAGCTTTATCTTGCCAATGGTGTCACGACGATTCGCTGTTTCGGCCCGCTCGGGAAATCTGGTATGTACGCCCTGAAGTGGCGGGACCAGGTAGAAAAGGGGCTCCTCATCGGGCCCAGAATAATAACGTGCGGCCCAATTCTTTGGGGGTATCTGAAAAACCCGGAGAATGTCGTTATTAAACAAAAATACCAGCGATTCGATTTCATCAAGCCTTATTCCTATTTGACCCGGGAAGAGTACCATATCGTTCTTTCGACAGCTAAAAAGCTTGATCTGTATGTTGCCGGGCACATTCCGTTCCAGGTAGGACTGGACGGGGTCCTGGCCGAAGGCATGCATGAAATTGCCCATGTCGAAGAACTCTTGTGGGAGTTTATGAATCTGGACAGAGATCAGTATTTTCCGAATAAAGGGATGTGGATGGCATATGTCATCCGCACTGCATTCGGATCGCTTACACCTTATCTTGAGCTCGATGCCCAAGAGAGGGAGCAGGAATTTGATGAAATGATTGCGCCGACGGTAAGCAAGCTCAAGGGAAGGCCCATCACCGTTTGTACAACACTGGTAGTGGATGATGTTATTGTACAAAAGTTGTTCGATCCGGAGAAATTTTTTGAAAAACCTGAAAATCAATATTTGCCGAAACCGTATATGGAGCGGTTTCGAAAAGGCAAAGAAAAGCATCAAGTACAGTTCAAGGGAGGTGAAGCGTTTGCACCCTTGAAATACATGCTGGACAAAAAATTATTGGTTGCACTAAAAGAGGCCCAGGTTCCGTTGGTGTTGTCCACAGATGCAGGGACTGGCGGTATGGGCATCGTGCCGGGCTTTTCTCTCCATGATGAGCTCGAAATCCTGGTGGAAAACGGTTTTACCCCCTACGAAGCCATTGCGGCCGGAACCAGTGTTGCTTCCAAGGTCGTGAAGCGAATGAACGGGCAGGATAATTTTGGCGTTATCCTGCCCGGCAAAAGAGCGGATCTCATACTGCTGACACAAAACCCTCTGGAAGATGTGGCCAATACCCGCAAGATAAGCGGTGTCATGGCCGCGGGCAGGTGGTATGATCAGAAAGCATTGGCCACAATGATTACACCATAGGCTGTAGGCTATAGACTTTTAGGCATTTAGCAGCTCACAGCCTACAGTCTAATAGTCTACAGCCTAAAATGAAGGAACCCATATGCTAATCCCTGTGGAAACGGCTCTAACTTTTTTCATCGCTTCCGTGATCCTTGCGCTTGTCCCGGGACCGGATAACATTTTTGTGCTGACCCAGTCCGCCCTCTATTGAAAAGCATCGGGTTTGTGGGTGACCCTGGGGCTTTGTACAGGACTAATCGTTCACACTACGGCTGTGGCATTAGGGGTCGCCGTCATTTTTCAAGTGTCTGCCGTGGCCTTTTCCGTATTGAAAATCGTGGGCGCCTGCTACCTGCTTTACCTTGCCTGGCAGGCGTTTCGTGCTTCTGCAACCCGACTTAAATCCGGGGAGGATAGGGGACTTAGCTTCAGCACGCTATACCGCCGCGGTATTATTATGAACATCACCAATCCCAAGGTCTCTATTTTTTTCCTGGCGTTTTTACCACAGTTTGCAGATCCTGGACGCGGGGCCCTGACCCTTCAGATCATCATGCTGGGCTTCATTTTTATCATTTCTACAATGTTGATTTTTGGCAGTGTTGCGCTGCTGGCAAGCGCCCTTGGAGAATGGCTCAACAAGTCCAGCAAAGCTCAGCTGGTTCTGAACAAGGTGGCGGGGACTGTTTTCATCGGACTCGCCTTGAAACTCATGACAACCCAGCGATAGTGTATATATTGAGATAATACAAATAAAAGGAATCATCATGACAGACCAAATCGCACCGATTCATTACAGGGAACTTGAGGAAAGAGAACCGGGGGAAGTCTGCCAACGATCGGGATGCCGCTTTGACAGGGAGAGGCAATGCTACGAATTGGAAATTTGGGGGGAGGTCTATAATATTTTCCCCCATGAGCGTCGTATTCAGCGATCTTTCGAAGAGGGCAGCAGGGTACATGAATATCTATCTATTTTCATCATCCATTACCTCTTGACCCCTGCAGAAATGGTTGTTGAAAATGAATGGATTTCCGAAAAGGATATTCCGGGTGGGCCTACCTTTTTCCGGGGCCCGCATGCCATTCCGACCGGGTTGATAACAAAGACATTCCAGAATGATATCGAGGCATTTGATCATCGATGCAAATTTCTTCGTGGTGAATATCTTGATATGGGTGATGCTGCTTTTCAATTCCAGATTGCCCGGCACATACCTGCGGTGGTGCTGTATTGGCTGGGGGATGACGACTTTCCACCCGAAGCCAAGCTGTTGTTCGACAGGTCAATCAGCAGGCATCTTGCAAGCGATGTGATATATGCACTGGCCGTTGAGATGTGTGCCCGGATTGGGGGTTCTCAATAAACAATAACAACCATCAAGTAGCAATCATTTTAAGAGGTGACATATGGAAAAGAATGTAAATAAACAATGGTGTCTGGCGTCCCGTCCCGAAGGACTCATAAAGGAATCTGACTTTGAATGGACCGAAGAGACTATGCCTGTCCCAGGAGATGGAGAACTTCTAATACGTGTTATCTATCTGTCACTGGACCCCGCTATTCGGGGATGGGTTACGGATGCCAAGTCTTACATGCCACCCGTAGCCCTTGGTGAGGTGATGAGAGGTATTGGCCTCGGGGTCGTGGAACAGTCAAAACATGCAAAATTCAAGGTCGGGGATCTGGTCCAGGGTTTACTGGGGTGGCAGACCTATGCGCTTTCAGATGGCCTGGGACTGGCACGACTACCAAAGGAGGGGGTTCCTGACCTGACAGCTTACCTGGGATTGTTGAGCATGGTCGGTCCGACTGCGTATTTCGGGCTTCTGGATGTCGGCAAACCCAAGGCCGGAGAAACTCTGGTGGTGTCGGCAGCAGCAGGGGCCGTAGGGTCTATTGTTGGGCAGATCGGAAAAATCAAAGGCTGTCGGGTGGTCGGCATTGCCGGTTCCGACGAAAAGTGTCGCTGGATAACGGAAACGCTGGGCTTTGATGCTGCCATCAACTACAAGACGGAGGATGTCAGGGGACGGTTAAAGACGCACTGTCCCAATGGCATCGATGTTTTTTTTGACAATGTCGGTGGTGATATACTGGACAGCGTTCTGACCCGGATCAATACCAAGGCACGCATCGTTGTCTGTGGTCTGATATCCCAGTATAACGCTGAAAAACCTGTACCGGGGCCCTATCATTTCAGCACTATTCTTACCCAGCGTTTACGGGTTCAGGGATTTGTCTTTGGCGATTACCTGGATCGAATACAGGAAGCCGTTACAGATCTGGGAAAATGGCTTGCCCAGGGGAAAATTCAATACCGGGTCCATGTGGTGGAGGGGCTGGAGAAAGCGCCCCAGGCCATCAACATGCTGTTCGACGGCTCCAACAAGGGCAAGCTCATCGTGCAGGTATCCAGCCCGGAAGTTTAGAAGCTTCATGAAACTTGATGAGTCAAAGAGCCATACCAATAGCCACATCATCCCGCTTTTCCTTTCCGAAGAGCTGCTCCACAAGGGCAAGTGAAAATTCAACTGCCGTACCGGCGCCCTGGCTGGTAATGCAGTTTTCATCCACGACCACGCGGGATGCCACACTCTCTTTGTTGGTGAGCTGCTCCACAAATGCCGGATGGCAGGTGGCCTGGCGCCCTTCCAGTAATCCGTGGTGTTCCAGAATGACTGCCGGGCTGGCGCAGATGGCGCCATAGAGTTGGTTTGTTTCCCGCTGACGTTTCAGTAGTTTGATCAGATTCGCGGAATCCCGCAGATTCTCGGCACCGGGAATGCCGCCGGGAAGCACTACCAGGTCATATTCATGTGTCATGCAATTTTCCAACAGGGCATCGGCCGTGACAACCAATCCCCGGGAGAAGGTAAGCTGCCGACTTCCCGTAACCGATGCCACCGTTACCGTGGCATCGGCCCGACGTAGCACATCGATAATGGCCACGGCCTCCAGATCTTCGGTGCCGTCGGCAACCGGTACCAGCACATTTTTTCCCATGATTAACTCCTTTCAATTTCTATTCTGTTCAATAAGATAACATTTGGATCAACTTTTTTGGAGATGATCCAATCGGATATCCCCGAGAAAGATCCCATTTCAGAGGCTTTGCCCTTTATATTCAATTGTGCTATGTAAAATCAATGCATAAACGTGTGTTTTTCCGCTCTCCCTCACCCGAATCATTTATAGGATAGGAGCCGACATGAATAAAACGCTAGTGAAAGAGATAATGATCCCGATTGCTAACTACGTGACAGTTCAAAAAGAAAATACGCTGGTTGAGGTGTTACAGTTTTTGGAGCAGGCCCGGAAATCAAATAGCGAACATGCCCATCGAGATACAATTGTGGTTGATGCAAACGGTATTTTTATAGGAAAAGTTACCATGATCGATGTTTTTCGGGCCTTGGAGCCTATGTATACAAAGATCGAACAACAACAGGAAAAGGGTGTGCTCACTGCCGATTTTGTCATGGACGCCGTCAAAGATTTTAATTTGTGGATTGAACCCATGCAAACCATTTGCGAGCGAGGCGGCCGCTTAACGGTTTCCGATGTAATGTATACGCCGGAAAAAATGGAATATATCGAAGAAACAGTCACCCTTGAAAAAGCATTGCATTTATTTGTTATGGGCATTCATCAGCCACTTATCGTGAAAAATAAGGACGGTAAGGTTACCGGCGTTTTACGGTTTGGCGATGTCTTTGAATTTTTCAGACAACAATTGCTGATCTGCACTGTGTCTTAATTTATCGACACACTATAAGCTATCTCAAATGATTCCGGCTGAAGAATCTGAACATATAGGGGTTGTCAGAAAAACGCTCCGATTGAGGACCATTTTTCTGCTACAAACCCTTCTGCCGCGATCCTATTTTCGGAACATTATTATGACAAGCGGTATAAAAGCCAAGGAATAACGAATTCATAACGCCAATGACTCTTCCCCCACCACCCAATACTCATGCCTTGGCCGTGCTGATCCTTGCCGTTGTTGCACTGATCCTGTTTACCCGTGAAAAGATACCCCTCGAGACATCTAGTTTTATGGTGCTCATGGGTCTGGCCGTTGGGTTCGAAGTCTTTCCGTTCCAGGTAGACGGGGGTATTTTTCACGCCGTGGACTTTTTCCGGGGTTTCGGACACGAGGCACTGGTTGCTGTCTGTGCCCTGATGATAGCCGGGAAGGGTATCGTCCGCACAGGGGCACTGGAACCCGTGGGAAGGGTGCTGACGCGGCTCTGGAAGGTGAGCCCGAGCATTTCCCTGCTGCTGACGCTTGTGGTCGGGGCCTTTATCAGCGCGTTTATAAACAATGTTCCCGTTGTCGTATTGTTTCTCCCCATCTTGATCAACGTTTCCCTGCGTACCGGTATGAAGGCCTCTTCCGTGTTGATGCCCATGGGATTTGCCACCCTGCTGGGAGGCACGTGCACGACCATCGGAACTTCCACAAATCTGCTGGTGGTCTCCGTGGCGGCAGAGATGGGTTTGGAACGGATGGATATGTTCGATTTTCTGGTGCCGGCAGCCATTGCCGGGTGCGTCGGTATCGCATATTTATGGCTCGTGGCGCCTCGAATCATACCGGAGCGTGAGCCAATTATGGCCGACACGTCTCCCAGAGTTTTCTCTGCCCATCTTGCCATTCATGAAGAAAGCCCGGTTGTAGGAAAGACGCTCGCCCACGCCCGAAAGAAAGTCGATGGGGCCATGCAAGTCACGAGCGTGGAACGTGGGCTTGATAATTTCATGATACCCTTTCCCACCCTGGTATTGAAAGCCGGCGATCATCTGATTATCCGTGACACGCCCGACCGCCTGAAAGAGTTTGAAAAGATACTGGAGGGAACGCTTTATGCAGATGATGCCATGGTTGCACCTGTTGACGATGAGCACCCCTTAAAGGATGACGATCAGCAGATTGCAGAGGTCGTCCTCATAGAAGGCTCGCGTCTTGCGGGAAGAACTCTCAGTGGAATCCGTTTCGCGGATCGGTACGGGATGATTACGCTGGCCATACACAGGGCCGGTAGTCACACGCAAAAGTTATATGATGAAATCGGGGATATCAGTCTGAGGTCAGGGGATATTCTCCTTGTTCAGGGACCCCGGGAACAAATTGCCGGTCTCAAAAGAGAAAAGGATTTTCTCGTGCTCGATGCCACGGCGGATCTGCCATTTGCCAGTAAGGCACCAGTGGCCCTGCTGATTATGCTGGGCATTGTTGTTTCGGCTGCCCTGGGGTTTCTGCCCATCGCCATCAGCGCGTCACTCGGGGCGCTGTTGATGATTTTCACAAAATGCCTGGGATGGCGTGATGCCACAAGTGCACTGAATGCACAGGTAATCCTTATCGTGACAGCAAGTCTTGCCATCGGGGTTGCACTGCTCAAGACCGGCGGTGCTGACTACCTGGCACAGGTTTTTGTTGCCCTGGCAGGGGATACTTCGCCGGTCTTCGTGATCAGCGGGCTGATGCTTCTGATGGGCATCCTTACCAACATCGTTTCTAACAACGCAGCGGCGGTTATCGGCACCCCCATCGCCGTTTCAATTGCCGCCCAGATGGGACAGCCTGCCGAGCCGTTTGTCCTGGCCGTACTTTTTGGAGCCAATATGAGCTATGCCACCCCCATGGCCTACAAGACCAATCTGCTTGTCATGAATGCCGGGAAATATACCTTCAATGATTTTCTTCGGGTTGGGGTGCCGCTGGTCCTGATAATGTGGGTTACACTTTCCTGGTTGCTTCCGACCCTTTACGGTATAAAATAACACCCGAATGAGAATAATCACCACACTTATTGAAACCTGAACTGAGCGATTTATCCCGAAGAGGTGTGCCAAAATCTTGATGGGGAAGGGTTTGCAAAAAACACAGGCATACCCGTGGATCTGTCGAGGCTTTTTGTGAACCCTCGATCCGCAAGAGATCGGTGCAGATCGAGATAAAAATCGCTCAATTCAGGTGAAAGTATGACATTTCCAGAATATTGATTCCTAAAGGAGTGAAAATCTTCTAATCTCCATCCCAATTTTACCTTTTTAGGGTCGCATATTCTCGACTTCATTTAGGAGTAACCGGCATAGAATGACGCTATGTTGTTAATGACTTGGTCACTGCCGTCAGATTTTGGTTGATTTGAGGTTCAATCATAAAACCTTGAATTTCATAAAATCCCTCATTTTCATCAAGTCTTTATACACGTCTTCGATTGTCCGATTGTCATTTATGTTCGTAATCTTCGGTATCTAATCTATTGTGTTTAAAAAAGAGGTTTTTGAAAATTTGAAAGCAGCAATTTCCTAGTCACACAAAAGAGGTCATTGGTAGGCGTTTCCCAACACAATACCGATTTATATGAATCGATACTTTTCTCTTAAATATTGTGAAAGTTCATTGATCATGGCAAATGCCTTTTCTACCGTTTTATCCTTGTCCGGATTAACCAGGCAGCAGGTAGCTGGCGACAAAAGGCTTTGATTCAACATCAAGTCTAAATCGATGCCTTTCCGGGCCAGGTGACCCCAGATGCCTTCAAGCTGTTTTCCCAACATCTGTATGTTTGCGATTGAAAACTCTTCAAAACCAGTTGGCACGATACCCCACACGATAATGCCACCGCGCTTTAGATAGCGTTTGATGCTGTCCCCATAGGAAGTAAAAATTTCTCCATTGGTGAACACATCCAGAGACAACACATCAAGATCGGTGTTCAGTAAAAAATCCCAGTCAGGGTTGCCGCACAGATGGATGCCCCGGGGACGATCGATCATGGCAAAAAAATTATCCATGTCCTTTTTGGCTTTTCGATCATCATAACCGGACATGGCGGAAAACAGAAATTGTAGACCGGGTTCATCAACGAACATAAATGCATTGGCATTTTGCTTTTTAAGGCGCTTCAATTGCACATTAATCCGTTTGGCCATAAATTCAAACATGAACGGGCGAATCGAATCATCAAAAAGGATGGGCCGTTCATCTTGGTCTAGGATATTGAACCCAAAACTGACAGGTCCTTCCAGTTGGCCCCGGATCGCAGGTCTATCTAACAGGTCGAGTTCCAAGAACCGATGATATACCACCGAATACGTTGGGCTGATGTCAAAATAGGCGGGATCGTCGAAGCGGGCTTCTGCTTCTTCAAACTCCTCGATAAATTTATCCAATGAAAATCTCAGAGTTCGTTTATCCATATCCAGCAGGATGCCGGGAAAATGTTCTGATGCCTGAACGTACATGTCTTCATAGTAGTTGTAATTGGGTAACTGCGGCCAGAAAGGAATATCCAAAGACAAAGCAGCATCGAGCGCTCTATCCACATCAGTATGAGGCATGACCGCCATGGCGGTCGTTAGTAGCTTTCCCGGTATCGACATTGAAGAATCCCTCCAGGTTTGTGAAAGAAGTTGTCTATGTTGTTTTACCCCGGATATTTAAACGCGTAGCGAGATTGTGGAGGTTGCTTCGATGCATCCCCAGTTCTCTTGCTGCAGCGGCCCAGTTGCCCTTTTTTTGACCTAAAATACGTTGGATCAATTGTCGCTGGAAGTTCTTGGTTGCTTCACGGAGTGAATATCCAGATGGCAATGGCAGGGGTGATGCTTGGGAATCAAGTTGAACAATTCTGGGGTTCGCTGATAGATCGTCGCCTAAATGACCTGAATTCACAACCACTTGTTCCCCTGGAGGGAACTCGGCCGACGCCTTGAGAATTGATCTGGATAAAAGATTTTCTAATTCTCTGACATTACCGGGCCAAGCATAAGCACTCAACACATCCATGGCGTCATTGCTAATTCTCACAGGTCCAAGCCCTAATCTTTTCTGCATGCGTTCACTGAAAAACCCGACCAGCGGCGGAATGTCCGTTTTTCGTTCCCTCAAAGCCGGCACCCTGAGGGGGTAAACATTGAGACGGTGATACAGATCCTTTCTAAAATTGCCTTTCTCGACTTCTCTTTCAAGATTTCTATTGGTAGCTGTCAGCAAGCGAACATTAACCTTTATTGTTTTTTCTGAACCCACGCGCTGAATTTCTCCTTCTTGTATTGCGCGCAGCAGCTTAGCTTGGATAGAAAAGGGCAATTCACCGATTTCATCCAGAAACAATGTTCCTTTATCGGCCACCTCAAACTTACCAACCCGGTCTTTAGTGGCGCCGGTAAAAGCTCCTTTTGCATGTCCGAAAAGCTCGGAATCCGCTAGTGTTTCCGGTATTGCGGCACAGTTTAGATACAGCATCGGACCCTTTTTGCGTAAAGATTCAGCATGGATTGCCCGTACAACCAGCTCTTTGCCAACACCGGTTTCACCAAAAACCAGAACGGAAAAATCCGAACTTGCCACAAGTTCAATTTCTCGGCGTAATCGGACCATTTCCGGACTGCTGCCTATGATCTGTTTGTCTTGTCCTATCTGGACATCTCTCATCAAATCATCTGCAATTTGTCCATGTCGCCTGGCACTTTGTTCCAATGCTTCGATCAGGTTGACGGTTTGTATCTGCGCTCCGGCCATTGCCCCCACAGCCTTTAAGAAGCGTGGTTCAAGATTGTCAAAACTATGTGGATCTTTTGCGTCGGCAGTTAACACGCCCACCAGCTGATTCTCCACGCGCAATGGACACCCCAAGCAGGCATGGATGTGCTGTAATGCCTCCGTGTCCGAACGCAGCAACCCATCAAATGGGTCGGGAAGTTGGGTGTCAGAAGGAAAGAGCACAGGCTCTGCTGAATTGCAAATGATGTTCAGTCGAGGATGGTCGCTTCGAGGAAATCTACGGCCCATGGCATCCGCCTTTAGTCCGACTGCGGCCATGGGTACCAGCACGTTTTCTTCAAGACGCAGCAAGGTTGAGGCGTTGTAGGGTATGACGCGCCCAATTACATGCAGCAAGCGTTGATAGCGATCCTTGGCATTCAAGGCGCCCGTCAGATCAACAGCCATTGAAATAATCGTATCCAATAAATCCATAGTTATCTAAATTACAACAATGTTATAATAATGGCAACGCTAAAGTTGTTTACAAAATGATAACACTGCACATAACTAACTGTAATATAAATTATAAAATTTGGCATGCGTATTGCTGTATTAATAAGCAAATAACAATTTTCAAAGGAGGTGCCCTATGAAACCCATACAAGACTTAAAAACGGAACACGAAGCCGTCAAG
>RCNC010002056.1_pt1 | contig 13475 bp, 12 predicted proteins | sample 2041301 | NCBI WGS metagenome assembly RCNC01 (sample SAMN09708231, study PRJNA481090) | Marine sediment metagenome, whole genome shotgun sequencing project. | biome: marine sediment; feature: ocean; material: sediment; isolation source: Sewage treatment plant 13A marine sediment (STP13A) ... | reverse complement strand
CTATGTCACCCGCATAGAGGACAGGCATGGCAATGTAATCTCCTCATTTCACCCGGTAGAGCAGGAGGCGATCAGCCAGGAGACTGCTTATCTGATGCTGTCATTGCTGAGAAATGTAGTTGATATGACCGGCAGGTATATGGGTGAATTCTATTCCGGGACCGCCAACAGGCTTCGCTGGAGATATGAGTTTACAGGTGAACTGGCCGGTAAGACGGGTACTACCCAGAACCAGAGTGATGGCTGGTTTATCGGACTTGCTCCCAGGCTTACAGCTGCCGCCTGGGTTGGGGGAGAGGACCGGGCCATTCATTTTGATAACCTCCTGCTTGGATCAGGAACCAATATGGCACTCCCCATCTACGGTGAGTTTCTAAAACGGGTTTATGCCGACTCCACCCTTGGAATTACTATGGAGGATGATTTTGAGAGGCCTATGGATTTCTATGTGGATATGGATTGTCCCAATATTAAGGAGACCACCGGCAGTGGATTATATGAGGAATTTTAGACCTCTTTAGCCAAAAAGGTATTTGGGCAGATCCTGAACCCTGTTAACTTCTACAATTTCAAGGCTGAAACGAGTTGGATCGATCCGTTTCCGATTGAAAGCCGGCATCAGGATTCTTTTCAGGCCCAGCTTATCTGCTTCACCTAAACGCTGTTCAATCCGGTTAACCGGGCGAATCTCGCCCGACAGGCCCACTTCCCCTGCAAAACAGGTATTGGGATCTATGGGAATATCTACTGTGGATGAGAGAATGGATGCCACCACTGCCAGGTCTATGGCGGGATCATCCACCCGGAGGCCACCGGCAATATTGATGTATACGTCCTTACTGGCCAGTTTAAAGCTGGCTCTTTTTTCAAGAACAGCCAGCAACATGCTCAGGCGGCGGGTGTCAAAACCTGTGGAGGTACGCTGCGGGGTTCCGTAAACGGCCGAACTCACCAGGGCCTGGACCTCGATAAGTATAGGGCGGATGCCCTCCACATTGGCAGCAATGGCAGATCCGCTCAGGTCCGCTGGTTGCTGATTAATCAACAATTCAGAAGGATTCAGGATTTCACGCAGGCCCTCACCCGTCATTTCAAACACTCCTATTTCAGATGTGGAGCCAAAGCGGTTCTTAATGGAACGCAGGATCCTGTATAGATGGTGCGTATCGCCTTCAAATTGAAGCACGGTATCGACGATATGCTCCAGAACCTTGGGTCCGGCAATACTTCCATCTTTCGTAATATGGCCAATGAGTACCACGGGCATATGGCTCTCCTTGGAGAGTCGCAGCAGTTGAGCAGCGCACTCTCTGACCTGGGAAATAGTGCCGGGAGCAGATTCAATGGCCTCGGAATAGAGGGTTTGTATGGAATCTATGATCAGAAGCTCCGGCCGGCTCTGTTCAAGCTGGGTAATAAGGGCCTGCAGGCTTGTTTCCGCAAGCACCTGACAATTCCCATTTCCTCCTCCCAGCCGGTCGGCCCGCAATTTAATTTGCTGCGGACTCTCCTCACCGGAGACATAAAGGGTCTGTTTATCAATTTGAAGAGCCACCTGCAGGGCCAATGTCGATTTCCCGATCCCAGGTTCTCCACCGATCAGAACCATGGAACCAGGAACAATTCCTCCTCCCAGAACCCGGTTAAACTCTCCATTTTTCAGATCGATACGGGAAACAGGGGCGGCAGCCACCTCCTCCAGTTTTTGCGGTATGGCATAATCCCGCCTCTCTGACATTCCCGAGCGGACCGGTCCTTTATGAATTTTCTGTTCCACATAGGTGTTCCATTCTCCACAGGCATTGCAGCGGCCAATCCATTTAGCTGATTCAGCACCACAGCTCTGACATACATATACCGATTTGATTTTCGCCATTTACGGTTTTTTTCTGTCAATAATCGAAGAGCTTGAGTATCCTTCCAGCATGGGAATGGTTTCCACGCTACCTCCACTGGACATGACTTCCTGGTGTCCCACAATATCCTCCATTTTGTAGTCGCCTCCTTTAATCAGTATATCTGGTTCAAGAGTAACAATCATATCAAGGGGTGTGTCTTCCTCAAAAATTATGATGTAATCCACAAAGGCCAGAGCTCCCAGCACCTCGGCCCTTGACTCCTGGTTATTTACCGGTCTGCCGGGACCCTTAAGTAAGGTAACAGAGGCATCACTGTTCAGACCTACAATCAGCAGGTCGCCCAGCTCCCTGGCCCTGGAGAGTAAGTATATGTGTCCCCTGTGTAAAAGGTCGAAACAACCATTGGTAAAAACGATTTTATTTTTACTACGGAATGCCGGGTCAAACAGTTTGATAGCTTCATCCAGGGTGATGGTTTTTTGTATGATTTGTTCGTAGGTGAGCATTTCAGAATACTTGTTTATGAAGGGATTTTTTTTCGGGAGAGCATCAATATCGTATAAGATATGGCTCCCAGAACAATGGTGAGCAGAGAATTTGATTCATGAGCCAGGATGGCATAAGCTGTTCCGGTTTCCAGTGAGAAATCGTAGACAAACATCAGTCCCCTGGAAGTGATCCAGTGATAGGCTCCAAAACCAGCCGTAACCGGTGCCGACATGCCAAGTCCCCCGATTACCAATAGAAACATGCCGTCGATAAAGCTTAATCCGGAGAGCTCCTTAAGTGAGAAGACAACCACCCAGGTCATCAGGATATACAGAAACCAGATAAGCACGGAGTGCAGTATAAACTCCCATTTTCGCTTCATCCTGTATATGGTCTTCAATCCATCCAGAACTCCGGTAAGAATTCCCTTGATTTTCCGAATAAGTGAAAAGCGGGCCAGGTTCTTTCTGAACAGGTAGATGAATAGTACTATCAGGAGAAGAGATGCAACCACGATTAGCCAGAGCAAGAGGGTGCCTCCGAAAAGCTCTGTAAGCTTTTGCTGCAAGGGTCCATATACCTGTTCACCAAAAAAGGCACCAAACTTGTCCATCCAGCTGAATAAGAGAACCACCAGGATAAGCATTAACATCAACAGGTCCACTACCCGCTCGATAATTACAGTCCCAAAAAGCGAATCAACAGGAATTTTCTCCCTGTTTCCCAGTGTAACACATCGGGTAAGCTCACCCAGGCGTGGCAGGGCATAATTGGAAAGGTAGCCTACCATCAGGGAGTGATAGGTGTTTTTAAATGAGGGTTTGAAGCCCAGTGGCTCTATGAGCAACATCCACCTTCTTGCTCTAAGAAAAAAGGAGAGGAAGGCAAATGTGAGAGAAAGGCCGATCCACCAGAAATTGACTTTTTGAAAGGTACTTGCCAGTTCATCAAAGGCCACCCCTCTGAAAGCAAAATATAGCAAGAGAGCTCCAAGTGCCAGGAATACGGCTATTTTCAGAATTTGAACCAGGGTTTTTTTCAAAGGAGGGATCAGTTTATCTTGTTGGAGGCAGTATCGGGAAAAATCAGTACTGGTTTAAAGGATTTTGCCTCTTCAAACTCCATGGAAGCATAGGAAATGATGATAATAATATCTCCAACAGCAACCCTCCTGGCAGCAGGTCCATTGAGGCATACTTGCCCTGTTCCTCTCTGACCGGTAATAACATATGTCTCCAGACGCTCCCCATTGTTGATGTTGACTATCTGGACTTTCTCATTTTCAATGAGGTTAGCAGCATCCATCAGATCCTCATCAATGGTAATGCTACCCACATAGTTCAGATCAGCCTCGGTGACTGTAACCCTGTGAATTTTCGATTTTACTACTTCAATATTCATGGCAGCTGACTTACTTCACAAATTTAATCAAAATTAAGATTATCTATTAATCTCACCTCCCCTAAAAGAACAGCCAAACAGGCCACTTTGTTCACCTCTTCACCCCAGGCATCAATCGACGTAAGTCCTTTATCTTCAACAATTTCGAAGTATTCCAGATTCAATGCGCTTTGCTTTTTAAACTGGAGATTCACCCATTCCTTCATTTGTGAAGGACTTAGAGCCTCCTTTTTCTCACTGGCTTGTACCAGTGTTTCGTAGATGAAGGGTGCCAGTTTTCGTTCCTCTTTGCTAAGCCTGGTGTTTCTCGAACTCATTGCCAGACCGTCATTCTCTCTTATGATGGGACAAGAAACGATGGTAAGATTTATTTCCAGAAGCTCAACCAGTTTGCGGATAATCACCAGTTGTTGAAAGTCTTTCTGGCCAAAATAGGCCTGGTGGGGGCGAATCAGTAAAAAAAGTTTACTGACTATCTGTGCTACACCATTGAAATGGCCCTGCCTGTGCTTGCCCTCCATCACTTTATCAAGCCCACCCAGATCAAAGGTCCGGGTATCTTCTTCCGGGTACATTTCTTTTACGGATGGTACAAATACAAGGTCTGCCTCCAGCTGACGGAGCAGCTCCAGATCCTGGTCCAGGGTTCTGGGATAGTGGTCGAGGTCTGAGGGGTCATTGAACTGTGTGGGATTTACAAAGATGGTCACCACCACAAAATCATTTTCTGCTCTGGCCCTTTCAACAAGGGACATATGTCCCTGGTGAAGAGCCCCCATGGTAGGAACCAGGCCGATGGTTTTCCCCTCATTTTGCAAGGAGATAAGGTGCCCGGTCAGATCGGTTTTGGTTCTGTATACTATCATGCTAGAGCTAAGAGAACAAAGATAGATAAAATGGTATCAATTTTTTTTAGTAAATTTGCATGATTTCTTTAATGAGGCTTGTATAATGGAGAGTAAAAAGGTATTATTTGTTTCTCAGGAGATTACACCCTATTTGCCTGAATCTGAACTTTCCTTAATCAGCAGAAAACTTCCTCAGGCCATACAGGAAACCGGAAAGGAAATCCGGACCTTTATGCCAAAATACGGGACTATCAATGAGCGAAGGAACCAGTTGCATGAGGTTATCAGGCTGTCAGGAATGAACCTGATTATTGATGACACAGACCATCCCTTGATTATAAAGGTTGCCTCCATACAGGCTGCCAGGATGCAGGTTTATTTCATTGATAATGAGGAGTATTTCCAAAGGAAGCATACAGTAGTTGATGCAAAGGGAGCACACTTTAAGGACAATGATGAGCGCATGATTTTTTTCGCACGTGGTGTGCTGGAGACGGTTCGGAAATTGCGCTGGTCACCCGACCTGGTGCATTGTCACGGATGGTTTACCTCCCTGGTGCCTCTATATATTAAAAAAGCATATCGTGAAGATCCGCTATTTGCAGATTCAAAAGTGATCTTCTCGTTCTATGATAATGGTTTCGATGAATCCCTGGATCCTTCTTTCTCAAAGAAGATCCTGGTAGATGGTGTTTCTGAGGAACATCTCTCCATGTTAAAGAATCCGGGGTATGAAAATCTGGCCAACCTGGCAGCCAACTATTCTGATGGCCTGATCCAGGGGAGTGAAAACCTACCTGCTAAAGTTGACGAAGTACTGAAGAAATCCGGGAAACCCTATTTGAATTATGCGAGTGAAGAGAAATATGTAGAGGAGTTTACCGCTTTCTATGACAGGATCATCAACGAATAAGATTATTTTTCAAATGAAGAAGAAGTTTAGGTGGCTGAGCGCAGCGATCATCATTGGATTGATTGGTGTGCTTGTGTCGTGCGAATATAATGAGAACTCACTGGGAACAGATGTACTGCCTCCCGGCGACAATGTGATTGTATATCACGATACCATATTTGAGATTGATGCCTACTCGATGAGAGGAAAAGCGGTAAAGACCTCGGAAAACTATTTAGCAACAAAGTTAATGCTATTGGGGTCTACGGAAGATACTATTATAGGTCTTTCGAAAGCTGAAGTGGTCACACAGTTTAATTCCACTTCTACATACCGGCCAGCTGAGAATTTAGAGATAGATTCCCTGTTTCTGGCCCTGTACATCTATGATTTTTTGGGAGATACAGAGCAGGATATTAATTTGAGTGTCTATGAATTTACAGAGCGAATTTATCTGGATACCGGCCATAGTTATTATTCCGACTATGATATAGAAGGTAAATATAATCCAGTCCCCCTTTTGGAGCAAGCCATCACTCCCGTAAATGGCACTACCTATGAATTGCTAATTGAGGACCAGGATTTTATCGATAAGTTCCTGGCCATTCAGTCAGATACTACCTATTTCTACGACGATTCCATTTTCAAGGACTATTTTAATGGATTTTATATTACTGCAGAACCGGTTTCATCTGAGGGGACCATGGGCAGGATTCAGCTTTCCAGTACCCAGTCGAGGTTGACCATGAGGTATGCCAATGATTCTACCGATGTGGACTCCACCGCAGAGCGGGATTTTTCCTATGCCTACTTTTCCATCGATCAGTACTCTTCTCAGAAGATAAATATGTTTGAGCATGATTATACAGGTACTGCGCTTGAGGATATAATCGATGACGAGCAGGCTAGCTCTCCATACCTTTATGTTCAGGGCATGTCGGGAGTTAATACCCGTTTTTCTTTTGCCAATATGCAGGAATGGATGGATCAAAACCCGCTGATTATTAACAGTGCCACACTGGTATTTGATGTGGTTCCGGAGCAGGAGAGTGGAATTCTCTATGATGATCTGCCCTACAGGTTGATGCCCCGGACCATCCTCGGAGATGATAGCTATCAACTCATATACGATTATTATGTATTGCTGATAAATGATCCTACCCAGGAGGCCAGCAGGTTTGATGGATATAAAAAAGCCGAGTCAAAGGGTCTGTTCAATGATACCACCTATACCTACCGTTTCAACATGGGGCTTCACTTTCAATCCATGCTGGATGGAGAGAAAACCGACAATGATTTTGTTCTTCAGATAGATGATGGACTGATCAATCCAAAGTATTCCAAGCTCTGGAGTAACCTTCCTGCCAACGAAAGACGTATAAGATTAGAAATAGTGTACCTTAAGCTATAAGGTTTTAGCTCAGGTCTTCATGTTTTAATTTATGCTGCATGTGTGGAATAGTTGGTTACATCGGTGCCAGGGAGGCATATCCAATACTTATCAAGGGTTTGAAGAGACTCGAATATCGAGGATATGACTCCTCAGGAGTGGCTCTTCTCAATGGCGATACCACCATTTATAAGAAAAGGGGTAAGGTAAGTGAACTTGAAGCCTATGTAAAGGGAAAGGAAACCAAAAGTACCATTGGGATAGGTCATACCAGATGGGCCACTCATGGCAAGCCCAGCGATCTGAATGCGCATCCACACCAGAGTGAGAAGGGACTGTTTACCATCATCCATAACGGGATTATTGAAAACTATTCGGTGTTGAAAAAGACCCTGATGGATCAGGGAATGAAATTCTACAGTGAAACAGATACTGAGGTACTTGCCAACCTGATAGAGTATATATATACCTCTGAAAATGTGAGTGTTGAGGTGGCAGTAAGTCTGGCTTTGCAGAAGGTGGATGGTGCCTATGGACTGGTTCTTATTTCTCGGGAAGATCCCAACCTGATGATTGCAGCCCGCCGCAGCAGTCCGCTCGTGATCGGCCTGGGAAACAATGAGTACTTTATCGCTTCCGATGCGACACCCATTGTGGAGTATACCGATAGAGTGATTTACCTGAACAATGATGATATCGCGCTGATCAGAAGAGACGAACTGATCCTTAAAAACCTGGTAAGCGAATCCACCAAGGTCAATATTAAAACCCTTGATATGAGTATCTCCGAGATGGAGAAGCAGGGTTACGAGCATTATATGCTTAAAGAGATCTTCGAGCAGCCACGCTCCATCATGGATACATTCAGGGGAAGGATTCAGACCGAGACCAATGAGATCAGGCTGGGCGGACTGCTGGATGTGAAGGACCAGCTTGTGAATGCCAAACGTATTGTGGTAATAGCCTGTGGGACCTCCTGGCATGCAGGGCTTGTAGGGGAGTACCTGATTGAAGACCTGGCCCGGATACCGGTGGAGGTAGAGTATGCCTCGGAGTTCAGGTACCGCAATCCCATGATCGGACCTGAGGATGTGGTCCTGGCCATCAGTCAGAGCGGGGAGACCGCCGATACCCTGGCTGCCATTCAGCTGGCCAAAGACGCTGGAGCACTGGTACTTGGGATCTGTAATGTGGCCGGTTCAAGTATTTCCCGTGAGACCCATGCCGGGGTTTATACCCATGCCGGTATTGAGATCGGGGTGGCCTCCACAAAGGCCTTTACCGCTCAGGTGACCGTGCTGACCATGATGGCTATTATGATCGGAAAGGAAAAGGGGCTCTTATCGGATGAGCGATTCAGTCAGCTCTTAAAAGGGCTCAACGCTGTGCCGGAGCAGATTGAAAAGATCCTGGAACAAAATGAGGAGTTCAAGCGTATCGCCGAGACATACAAGGATGCATCTAATGCACTCTATCTGGGTCGCGGGGTCTCATTTCCAGTGGCTCTGGAAGGTGCACTTAAACTGAAGGAGATTTCCTATATCCACGCTGAAGGCTACCCGGCGGCAGAGATGAAACATGGTCCCATTGCCCTGATCGATGAGAACATGCCGGTGGTTTTTATCGCTACCAGGGATGGCTCTTATGATAAGATTGTCAGTAATATTCAGGAAGTCAAGGCCAGGAGCGGAGAGGTGATTGCCATTGTCTCGGAAGGAGATACCATTATCAGGGAGATGGCCGATCATGTCATTGAGATTCCGAAATCGGACGAAGCACTGGTTTCCCTGACTGCTGTAGTCCCCCTGCAACTGATTGCCTACCATATCGCCCTGATGCGGGGATGTAATGTGGATCAGCCCAGAAACCTGGCCAAATCAGTAACAGTGGAATAGAGATCTGGAGCTTCCCTGCTGTTTATCTTTTTTCGTATTGGCTGGAGTAGTAAGACTGGTAAGCACCGGAGGTGACATGTTCCATCCATTCCTGGTTCTCCAGGTACCAGTCCACCGTTAAGGCAATCCCTTCTTCAAACTGAAGCGAAGGCTTCCAGTTCAGCTCTTTTTCGATTCGTGAACTGTCTATGGCATACCTGAGATCGTGTCCGGCCCTGTCCTTTACAAAGGTGATTAGTTTTTCGGAGGAACCGGGTTCACGCTTCAGTTTTTCATCCATGATGCTACAGAGGACACGAATGAGATCGATATTCTTCCATTCATTGAGTCCCCCGATATTATAGGTTCTTCCAATGGCTCCTTCATTATAAATCTCTTCGATAGCTGAAGCATGGTCCTCCACAAAGAGCCAGTCCCGGATGTTTTCGCCCTTCCCGTATACAGGCAGGGGTTTCATATGTAGAATATTATGAATACATAGAGGGATCAGTTTTTCCGGAAACTGCATGGGTCCATAGTTATTGGAACAGTTAGAAAGCACCACGGGCAGTCCGTAGGTATGGTGATAGGCCCTTACCAGGTGGTCTGAACTTGCCTTAGACGCTGAATAGGGGCTTCGGGGGTCATAAGCGGTATCCTCTGTGAACAGTCCTTCATCACCCAGGCTTCCATAAACCTCATCGGTGGAAATATGATAAAAACGCTTTCCCTCAAAACTGCTCCACGAAGATCTGCAGGCATTCAGCAAGTTCACCGTTCCCACGATATTGGTGGAAATAAAAGCCATGGGATCGGCTATGGAGCGGTCCACGTGTGATTCAGCGGCCAGATGGATGACCCCATCGATCTCCTCCTCGCTAAAAAGCTTTTCAAGAAACGCAGCATCTGTAATATCTCCCCGAATAAACTGATAATTAGAAGCGTTATCAATGTCCTTCAGGTTTTCAAGGTTTCCCGCATAACTAAGTACATCCAGGTTCAGGATCCTGGTTTCAGGATGCTTGGTGACCATTCGCCTGATCACATGCGATCCAATAAAACCGGCGCCACCGGTAATTAAAATGGTCTTCATGTAGACTTGTTTTTTGATCTGATATTCATTTCCCAAAGCCATGCCGATTGCAAGGTTTCTTCAATTCCTTTTTCGGCTTTCCAGCCCAGTTCGCTGTTTGCATAGGAGGTATCTGCATATACCTTCTCAATATCTCCTTCTCTTCGATCAACAATTTTGTAATTAAGTTTCTGTCCTGTGGATTCTTCGAAGGCATTAATGATCTCAAGAACAGAGAGCCCACGACCAGTACCCAGGTTAAACACCTCAAATTCAGAAAGTTGTTTCTTGTCGAGTAAGCGCCTGATGGCTTTAACATGAGCTTTTGCGAGATCTACCACATTGATATAATCACGGATGGCCGATCCATCGGGGGTATTGTAGTCATCTCCAAACACACTCAGACAATCTCGAAGCCCGGCTGCAGTTTGGGTAATAAAGGGTACCAGGTTATTGGGAACCCCCAGGGGCAGTTCACCAATGCTGGCCGATGAATGGGCCCCAATGGGATTAAAATAACGGAGAGAGATCACCCCTTTTCCTTGTGAAGAATTCATGGTATCCCGAAGGATGTCCTCACATATCTGCTTGGTATTGCCATAGGGGGAATTGGCCTTCTTAAGAGGAGCATTTTCACTTACCGGTAATTTATCGGGCTCCCCATAAACAGTGCATGAAGAGGAGAAGACCATATTGTCGATATTGAAATGCTTCATGGCTTCCAGCAAGTGAATCAGCGAGAGCAAGTTGTTTTCATAATAGGCCAGGGGATTCTCCACACTTTCCCCAACTGCCTTTAGTGCTGCAAAATGAATGATGGCATGTATATCGGGATATTTTTCAAATACGCCGAAGGTTGCCGTCCGGTCTCTCAGATCGATCTCTTCGAAATCGGGCTTTATGCCGGTGATGGATGCGATACCATCCAGAACCTCCCGTTCGGAGTTGGAAAGGTTATCCACGATTACCACCTCCATTCCTTCCTCCTGCAGTTCCACTACAGTGTGCGATCCTATGTATCCTGTACCTCCTGTTACTAGAATTTTAGCCATCTCTGTTTGTTTACAGGCTCCAATAGTTGAGGCTTGTTATTTTATCCCGGAATATTCCTTTCAGATCAGCAAAAACAGCCCCTTCATGGGTAATGGAACGGAAATAATCTTCATCCAGGTCCATGTACTCCCTGTGATTAACAGCCACTACAATCCCATGGTAGGGCGCTTCAATACCGGGAGAAAGCTCAAATCTGTACTCTTCTTTAATCTCCTCGGGTGAGGCATAGGGATCTACAACATCGACCTGTACACCAAACTCTTTTAACTCGGTGATCACATCAGCTACCTTGGAGTTTCTTATATCACTGACATTTTCTTTGAAGGTGGCGCCCATCACCAGAACCCGGCAATCTTTCAGATTGGAGAAGCTCGAAGAGAGTTTAAGGGTGACCTGTCGTGCTACATAGGCAGCCATTCCGTCGTTGATGCCCCGACCAGAAGTAATGATCTGAGCATGATGCCCAAACTTGGCCGATTTATAAGTCAGGTAGTAGGGATCCACGCCAATACAGTGCCCCCCAACCAAACCTGGAAAGAAGTTCAGAAAATTCCACTTGGTTCCTGCTGCCTCCAGTACCTCGTAGGTATTGATGTCCATTTTGTTGAAGATCATGGAAAGTTCATTCATAAAGGCGATGTTGATATCGCGCTGGGAGTTTTCGATGATCTTAGCTGCCTCGGCCACTTTAATTGAGCTGGCCCGGTGTACACCGGCTGTAATCACCAGTTCGTAGGTCTTTGCTATCTCTTCAGCTGATTCAGGATCGCAACCCGAGGTGACCTTGGTGATGCGGGTGAGGGTATGCTCGCGATCGCCAGGATTGATTCGTTCGGGAGAGAATCCCACCTTGAACTGTTCCATAAATTTGAGACCGGATACCTCACTGAGAAGGGGAATGCAATCCTCCTCGGTACAGCCGGGATAGACAGTGGATTCATAGACCACATAATCCCCCTCAGATAATACTTTCCCTACTGTGGTGGTGGCAGAGAGTACCGGAGAGAGGTCAGGATTTTTGTGTTCATCAATTGGTGTGGGTACAGCAACTACGTAGAATGAAGCTTCACGGAGATCATCAATGCTGGCTGTAAACTTAATATCGCAGCCCTCGAAATCTTCGCTCGACAGCTCATTGCTGGGGTCCACATTGTTTTTCATCATTTCTACACGTTCGGCTTTGATGTCAAAACCAATGACAGAAAATTTCTTTGCAAACTCCAGGGCAATGGGGAGTCCCACATAACCCAGTCCAATGACAGCCATCTTTTTCTTGCCGTTCAGCAGATCGTTATAAATCATTATACAATATTTTTAATAAGTGGATGATATTCGCCTTTTAGTCCAAGGGGTTTAGAATTACGAATGTTGTAGACAATTCCAATGGAGTCCCGTGCAGAGTCCAGCCCATATCCTTTTCCTTGCAGGATTTTTTCATAGGAGATTGTATGCAGGTCGGTAAAGCCACCGCTAAACTCTATTTCTTTGCCGTTCACGGTTATGGAACGGTATGTACGTTTTCCGGAGGCTTTAAGATTTGTGGGAATGTCATTATTATCAATGCTGAGGAACCAGCGAACCCGGGCTCTTTCCAATTCCAAATATCCCGCCGCTTTGTCCTCCTTCAGAATGTTAACCCTACTCTCCTTAACTTCCCCAAAGATCCAGGTAAGCATATCAAAGAAGTGTACCCCGATGTTGGTGGGAACACCTCCCGATTTTTCTTCCTTCCCTTTCCAGGAGTAATGATACCAGTTTCCCCTGCTGGTGATGTAGGAGAGATCGATGTCATATACTTTATCGGGACTTTCATGGGCCACTTGCTCTTTCAGATCTATGATGGCCTGGTGGTGTCTGAGCTGTAGAATGTTCCACACCTTTTTGCCAGTCTCCTTTTCATAATCTTTTAGGGCGTCGATGTTCCAGGGATTCAGAACCAGCGGTTTCTCACAAATGGCATCAGCCCCATTTCGCAGGGCGAAGCGTATATGAGAATCGTGCAGGTAATTGGGGGAACAGATACTTACATAATCCACATCGGTTCCCTGTCTGTTCAGCTTGGCAATATGGCGATCGAAACGCTCGAATTCAGTGAAAAAATCGGCTTCAGGAAAATAACTATCCATAAAGCCTACGCTATCAAATGGATCAAGTGCGGCTACCAGGTTGTTGTTTGTCTCCTTTACTGCCCTCACGTGCCTTACGGCAATATATCCTGCAATGCCGATTACGGCGAAGTTCTTACGGGACTCATTCATTTGCTGATTCTAATTTCGTGATTATCTCACCATTGAGTTTGTATATATCTCCACTTTCGGGACATGAGGCCAATCCTTCACTGTTAAATTCCAGGCGATGTCCGTATTCACTCATCCATCCAATTTGTTTGGAAGGATTGCCCACTACCAGGGCATAGGGTAAGACCTCACGGATAACCACAGCGCCTGCTCCTATAAACGAAAATTTTCCAATTTTGTTACCACAAACGATGGTTGCGTTGGCACCAATGGTGGCGCCCTTTTCAACCACTGTTTTCATGTATTCATCTTTTCTGATGACTGCACTTCGGGGATTGATCACATTGGTGAAGACCATGG
>RCNC010002055.1_pt1 | contig 13481 bp, 9 predicted proteins | sample 2041301 | NCBI WGS metagenome assembly RCNC01 (sample SAMN09708231, study PRJNA481090) | Marine sediment metagenome, whole genome shotgun sequencing project. | biome: marine sediment; feature: ocean; material: sediment; isolation source: Sewage treatment plant 13A marine sediment (STP13A) ... | reverse complement strand
AGCAGTTTGGCCTCGTCCTTGCCCACGTTCTTCAGGTTGTGACTTATCCCGGAATTGAAATGCAGGGAGTCACCTGCCTTGAGCTTGTTGGCGTGGTCACCCACCTTGACTTCCACTGTGCCCGCCAGGATGTAGTTGAACTCTTCCCCCTCATGCTGATAACCAACACCGTCGTGGTCCTGCAAGGGATCGATGGTCACGAGAAAGGCCTTCAGGTGCTTGTTCTCGGCGCCGGGTGTCAGTGTGCTGTAAGCATAGTTGCTGGTCCGTTTGGTGTAGGCCTTGACCCGGCTCTTCATTTTGGTTTCATCATTTTTCAGCAATGCCCCTGAGTCGATTTCTAGGGCCCGTGAAATCTGCAGGAGGGTCCCCACCGGCGGGGTTGTTTTTCCCGCCTCGACGTCCTTGAGGTATTCCACGGAAAAGCCTGTCTCATTGGCCAACTGGTCAAAAGCCAGTTTTTTAGCTGTCCGGGCTTTCTTGATCTTCTTGCCGATTGATACCTGCTTGTCGGTTTTCTTTTTAGCCATACTTCCTCCTCACCGTGAACCACAAAGGTACAAAGGACCCAAAGTTTTGAGTGTTATGAAATAAAAACTCCCTTTTAGGGAGAAACCAGTGCCGAGCCCTCTTGACCCGGGGATCTACTAGTATTCGTAGAAACCCTTGCCGGACTTGCGGCCCAGCCAACCGGCTTCGACATATTTTTTCAGCAAAGGACAGGGCCGGTATTTGGAGTCGTTGAACCCGTTGTAGAGAGTCTCCATAATGGCCAGGCAGGTGTCTAAACCGATGAGGTCCGCCAGTGCCAGGGGACCCATGGGGTGGTTCATGCCCAGCTTCATGACCGTATCGATGTCTTCGTGTTTTCCCACACCATGGTAGAGGCAGTACACCGCCTCGTTGATCATGGGCATGAGAATCCGGTTGGCGATGAATCCCGGGAAATCGTTGGCAACAGCCGGTGTTTTACCGAATTTAACGGAAAGGTCCCAGGTGATTTGGAAGGTCTCGTCCGATGTGGCCATGCCCCGGATGATCTCCACCAGCTTCATTACAGGCACCGGATTCATGAAGTGCATGCCGATGACCTTGTCCGGACGGCCGGTCTGGGCGGCAATGCGACCGATGGGAATCGAGGATGTGTTGGAGGCCAGGATGACACCGGGGTTGCAGATTGTATCCAGGTCCGCAAATATTTTGAACTTGAGATCCTCTCTCTCAATGGCTGCCTCCACCACAAAGTCGGCGGCTGCCATGTCCTTCAGGTCCACACTGGTTTTTATGCGGCCAAGAATCGCATCTTTTTTATCGTTGGCCAGCTTGCCTTTGGTGACCGACCTGTCAAGGTTTTTGGTTATGGTGCCCAGGCCGCGCTGGACAAACTCCTCATTGATGTCGTTCATGATCACGTCGAGGCCGCTCATGGCCGCCACCTGGGCGATACCGTTGCCCATTTGTCCCGCGCCGATGACGCCGAATACCTTTATTGTCATGTTGACCTCCTATATTATTATGGTTGGCTTTGAGCAAAGTTTCCCAGAAAGGCGAATAGCCAATATCCAATAACGAATGATCAATGTCCAAGTAGGGGCAGGCCTTGTGTCTACCCGTTTTCGGGAATCGCCTTTGGTCGTTCGGGTGCCTACAAGGAACACCCCTACGAAATCATTGGACATTGAATATTGATTATTGGACATTCGAAAAAAGCAGATAACCAATTCTGCTTATGGCTATTTTGCGTTCGATGTTCATTTTATTATCTTTTAATGATCAGGGCCACGGCTTCTCCGCCACCCAGGCACAGGGTGGCCAGTCCGGTCTTCTTGTCCTGTTGGATCATCTCATACAAAAGGGTCACCAGCACGCGGCAACCGCTGGCACCAATGGGATGGCCCAGGGCCACGCTGCCGCCGTTGACGTTGACCTTGTTGTGATCCAGACCAAGCTCCTTCATGACCGCCACGGTTGAGCCGCTGAACGCCTCGTTGACTTCGAATAGGTCCACATCGTCCTGTTGAATGCCCTCTTTGGCCAGGCATTTGGGTATGGCCCAGATGGGAGCCACCAGGACGTACTTCATGTCAATGCCGTAGGACGCCTGGGCGCCGATGGCGGCCATAACGGTACAGCCGAGTTCCTCGGCCTTGTCCCTGGACATGACCACTACCGCTGCTGCCCCGTCACTGATGATCGAAGCGTTGCCTGCAGTACCAAACCCGTCCTTTTTAAAGGCCGGTTTCATGGTGGAGAGGGACGAGTAGCTAGTTTCCCGAACGCATTCATCAATTTCAAAAAGGAGGTCGTCCCCTTTGCGCTGGGGTATGCTGACGGGTACGATTTGATCTTTAAACCGTCCCGTAGAGATGGCGGCCAGCGCCCGTTCGTAGGATGCCGCAGCATAGCGGTCCTGGTCTTCACGGCTGACATGGTAGCGCTCCGAGCACAGCTCGTTAGAGATGCCCATATGAAAATCGTTGACCGCATCCCACAGGCCGTCGTGCACCATGTGGTCCTCAAGCTTGCCCGGTCCCATGCGAAAGCCAAACCGGGCCTTGTCCAGATAATAGGGCGCTCGGCTCATGCTTTCCATGCCACCGGCCACCACTACGTCGGCGTCTCCCACCTGAATAGCCTGGGCTGCCAGCATAACTGATTTAAGGGCCGAACCGCAAACCTTGTTGACGGTGATACATTCCACTTCCCAGGGCATTTCGGCTTTGACCGCAGCCTGTTTGGCCGGGTTCTGCCCGTATCCGCAGGGGAGCACCTGCCCCATGATCACTTCGTTGACCACCTGCTTGTCGATGCCCGCTCTTTTAACGGCCTCCTGGATGGCGATGGCCCCCAGATCGGTGGCCCCGACAGCACCCAGGGAACCGTTGAAATTTCCCAGGGGTGTTCTTACAGCACTGACGATTACAGCTTCTTTCATTGAAATCTCCTAAACCAAGTTATTGGCAGATGTAAAATCCTTCATCACGAAATCACGAAAATATTAAACCACGAAAAATAGTTGTTGATAAAATAGGCCCGCAGGGCCGTCACGTAATTTATTTAAGCGAAATGGACACCATTTCGCTTAGATAAATTACTACTACATGTTACGACGGTACTGACCACCAACATCATACAACGCCTGGGTAATTTGCCCCAGGCTGCAGACCCGTACCGTGTTCATCAATTCTTCGAAGACATTGTCGTTGGTAAGGGCGATTTTCTGCAGACGGGCCAACGCCTCAGGGGCGGCCTCTTTGTTGTGCTCCTTAAAGGCTGCCAGGCGCTTGAGCTGGGACTGCTTTTCCCCCTCGGTGGCCCTGGCCAGCTCCAGTCCCTCGCTCAACTCTTCGAATTCAGCATCTGGATCTCTGAAGGTGTTTACGCCGATGATGGGCAGTTCGCCGGTATGCTTGAGCCCCTCGTAGTACATGGACTCTTCCTGGATTTTACCACGCTGGTAGCCGGTTTCCATGGCGCCCAGTACACCGCCCCTTTCACTGATTCTTTCGAATTCATAGAGCACGGCTTCTTCTACGAGCCGGGTCAGTTCCTCAACGATGAAGCTCCCCTGGAGCATATTTTCGTTCATGGTCAGACCCCACTCACGGTTGATGATCATCTGGATGGCCAGGGCGCGCCTGACCGATTCGCTGCTGGGGGTGGTGATGGCTTCATCAAAAGCATTGGTATGCAGGCTGTTGCAATTGTCGTAAATGGCGCAAAGGGCCTGCAGGGATGTCCGGATGTCGTTGAACTGGATATCCTGACTGTGCAGGGAGCGGCCTGACGTCTGAATGTGGTACTTCAGCATTTGCGAACGAATTGACCCGCCATAGAGGTTTTTCATGGCAATGGACCATATCCTGCGGGCAACCCTGCCTATCACCGTGTATTCCGGGTCCATCCCATTGGAAAAGAAAAACGAAAGGTTAGGGGCAAAAGCATCGATGGGCATCCCCCGGGACAGATAATACTCCACATAGGTAAATCCGTTGGCCAGGGTCAGGGCCAGTTGAGTGATGGGGTTGGCCCCGGCTTCGGCGATGTGATATCCGGATATGGAAACCGAGTAGAAGTTGCGCACGTGGTTGTCGATAAAATACTGCTGGATGTCCCCCATCATCTTGAGCGCGAATTCAATGGAAAAGATGCAGGTATTCTGCCCCTGGTCTTCCTTGAGAATATCCGCCTGGACTGTGCCGCGGACGTTCGTCAGCACCTCCTCTTTGATCTTTTGGCAGGTTTCAGGATCAGGCTCGCTGCCCTGTTCGTTGCGGTACTTGTCCACCTGCTGATCGATGGCTGTATTGAGAAACATGGCCAGGATGATGGGTGCCGGGCCGTTGATAGTCATGGAAACAGAGGTGTTCGGCGCGCACAGTTCAAAACCGTCATACAGCGCCTTGACATCCTCCAGGGTGCAGACACTGACGCCGGAGGTCCCGACCTTGCCGTAGATGTCCGGACGGATGTCCGGGTCGTATCCATATAAGGTCACCGAATCAAAAGCCGTGGAAAGTCGCTTGGCCTCCGAAGATGCGGATAGCAGTTTAAAACGCGAATTGGTTCTGGCGGGGTCGCCTTCGCCCGCAAACATTCGGGTGGGATCTTCATCTATCCTTTTTAAGGGGAAAACGCCGGCTGTAAAAGGAAAGCGTCCGGCCACATTTTCTTCCCTCATCCAGCGGTAGGTTTCACCGGGGTCCTTGAAATCCGGAAGCGATATTTTCGGGATTTTCTGATGGCAGAGTGATTCCACATAAAGCGGCACCCGGATTTCCTTTTCTCTGACAAGGTAAACCAACTCGTCCTGCTTGTAGGCCTGGGCAATTTCTTCCCACTCGCCCAGAAGGCTCCGGGCATCGGGCTCCACTTCGGCCAGGGCTTTGTCCAGTGCCTGTTTCAAACAATCCAGGGCAATGCCGGCATCTCCATCTGGGGATTCTCCATTTGATAGTGTCAGGGCTTTTTCCGCCTCTTCCAGGTGCCATATTTTGCGGAGACCGTCACTTTGTGAAGCTGTTTTGCGGTGGTAGTGTTGTACGGCTTCAGCAATTTCCGACAGGTAACGTGTCCGTTCCGGCGGGATAATGATGGTCTTGGAAGATGAGGTGTTTCCGGATGGCTTTTCCAGGCTGGATTCCAGAAGAACGCCTGTCTTTGCATGTATGGCTTCGATAATGGCGTGGTAGAGGGCAGTCACGCCGTCGTCGTTGAACTTGGAGGCGATGGTTCCGAAAACAGGCATAGCTTCCGGGGATGTTTCCCACTGGTTTCGGTTGCGCTGAACCTGCTTGCGTACATCCCTGACAGCATCCTCACTGCCCCTCTTCTCGAATTTGTTGATAACCACCAGGTCGGCATAGTCGAGCATATCGATTTTTTCCAGCTGAGAGGCAGCCCCGAATTCGCTAGTCATGACATATATGGAAAGATCGCTCAGGTTGACGATATTCGAATCACCCTGCCCGATGCCGGCGGTTTCAGTGATGATCAGGTCAAAACCGGCAGCCTTGGCCACACGGATTACCTCCTCCAGCGCTAAAGGGATCTCCGTGTTGGAGTGGCGGGTTGCCAGGGACCGCATGTAGATCCTGGGGCTTTTGATGGCATTCATGCGGATCCGGTCGCCCAACAGCGCGCCCCCGGTCTTGCGCCGTGACGGATCGCTGCTGATGATGGCAATATTGAGGTCTTGCATGTCATGCAGAAAGCGCAGGATCAGTTCATCGGTAAGGGATGACTTGCCCGCCCCGCCGGTCCCGGTAATACCGATAACCGGGACTTTACGCCCATCGAAATTCTCCTCCAGCCCGGATCTTAATTTGGCCAGCGTGTCATCCTGTTGGGCAACAGCCTGTTCCGCAGCCGTCATCAACCGGGCTACCATCAATTTATTGTCCGGGGAGAGAGCAGCAAGGTCCAAATCCCCGGCAGCGACGACGGGAAAATCAATCTCCTTTGTCATGTGGTTGATGATGCCTTGGAGCCCCATGGAGGCCCCATCTTCCGGTGAATAGATTTTAGTGACGCCGTAGGCTTCCAGTTCCCGGATCTCATCGGGTACGATTACGCCACCCCCGCCGCCGAAAATTTTAATATGCGGGGCACCATACTCTTTAAGAAGGTCGACCATATACTTGAAAAATTCAATGTGACCCCCCTGATAGCTGGAAATGGCGATGCCCTGTACATCTTCCTCGATGGCAGCATCCACGATCTCTTTGACCGAACGATTGTGTCCCAGATGGATGACCTCCACTCCGGTGCTTTGCAGGATCCTGCGCATGATGTTGATGGAGGCATCGTGGCCGTCGAAAAGAGATGTGGCCGTGACGATACGAATATTGTTTTCAGGTTGGTAGATTTCTATTTCCACACTCGTTCTCCTTCTAGCAGCAAGTCATACGGTACTATGTTTATTGAAGTTGTTGCGGATTTTCAGAATATCACTTGAACCATTATAGCGTTTGGCAAAATAACGTTCCGAAAACTAAACTGAAATGCGCTACTGATGACACTTAAGCCTGCCGGGCAACCATGCCGATGATGAAATCCGTCTGGACGCGGATATAGTCTTCGATGCTGTAATGACGGGCCAGGTACCACCGTCTGAAGGTCCACATGTGGCCCAGGACGGTGATATTGTGGGCCACCAATTCCAGTTTTTCGCTGTTCATGGAAGGCAGGTCGCCGCAGTCTGACAGACCAGCCAGAACCTCCACCAGTACACCGGTTATGCGCAGTTCGTTTTCCAGCACTCTTTTGCGCCACACAGCGGGCAGGGAGCGCGTTTCCTGGTAGATGAGCAGGATTAGATCACTCATGCGGTGGCACACCAGGAAGTATTCCCGTATTACCTCCGCCAGAACCTCTTTACCCACAGTGGTTCTTTGCATGGCTTCGGCTACGCCGCGTTCGACTTCCAGGTGAATGAATTCGCAAACCAGGTAAAGGACATCTTCCTTGGATGCTACATACTCATAAAGAGACCCGATGGAAAAACCCGCAGCCCGGGCAATCTGGCGCGTGGTAGTTTTGTGAAAACCCTGGGCAATAAACAGCTTTGCGGCAGCTTCAACAATCTGCTGCCGCCGCCGTTCCACCAGGTCGGGGTTCTTGACTTGGGTGGGAACCTCACGGAGCTGGGTGGGTTGTTCATGCATTTTCAACATATTCCATTTTGATGGGTCTGTTGCTGTAACTTGCTGAGCGAGCGCTCGGTCATAAAACCGTACCACAGCCTAAATTGTTCGTCAAGGGTTTACCGGCAGCGACTGTCCAGGGCATGGGTCATCGCGTTGTGTTCGTTAAATACCCATAATATTCACATAGATACCATGTTGTGCCTGTGGAGGTAGAAAGCGGTTGACAATAATATTGGCTTTATAATAACATGTATCCGACCGAGCGCTCGTTCATATTGCTGCTTGTCTTTCTATACTGCTGTAATAACATTATATTTCATTAATTTTCATGCTCCCGAAGTACAACCAAGCATGAAACGCTAATAACGAATGAAAAGGAGGGTCTCGTGGATTTCGATTTGACGAAAGAGCAGGAAATGATTCGGAAAGAAGTCCGCAAGTTTGCCAACTCCGAAATTGCTCCCATTGCCGGGGATCTGGACGAGAACGAACAGTTTTCTGAGGATCTGACCAGGAAAATGGGGGAGATCGGTTTGTTCGGCATGTTCGTGGCTGAGGCATATGAAGGCCAGGCTATGGATTATATTTCCTATATCATTGCCGTTGAGGAAATCGCCAGAGTTGACGGTTCACAGGCCGCCACCATTGCGGCCGGCAACTCCCTGGGTATTGGCCCCTTGTATTATTTCGGAACGGAGGAGCAAAAGCAGAAATACCTGCCCACGTTGTGCCGCGGAGAAGCTTTGTGGGGATTTGGCCTTACAGAACCCACCGCCGGGTCGGACGCCGGAGGCAGCCTGACCACCGCTGTCCTGGACGGTAATGAGTGGGTGCTGAACGGGTCGAAAATCTTTATCACCAATGCTGCCAGCGACATGTCCTTGGGGGTGACGGTGCAGGCCAAAACGGGCACGCGACCCAACGGTAAGCCTGAATATTCTTGTTTTCTGGTCGAGCACGGCACCCCTGGGTTCAAAGCGGTTCCCATGCATAAAAAACTCATGTGGCGGGCATCCAACACGGCCGAACTCTATTTTGACGATGTACGCATTCCCACGGAAAATATCCTGGGCAACCAGGGGGACGGGTTTCGCCAGATGCTGCAGACCCTGGACGGCGGGAGGCTCTCCATTGGGGCCATGGGACTCGGTGGCGCCCAGGGCGCTTTTGAGGCGGCCCTCAAGTATGGCAAGCAAAGACAGCAGTTCGGGCAGCCCATCTCCAAGTTTCAGGCTGTTGCCTTCAAACTGGCCGATAGTGCCCTGGAAATCGAATGTGCCCGCAACCTGCTTTACAAGGCTTGCTGGCTCAGGGACAAAAAGCGGTCTTTTGAAAAGGAGGCGGCCATGGCCAAACTGTACTGCTCGGAAGTCATGGGACGCGTGGCCAACCACGCGGTTCAGATTCACGGCGGGTACGGGCTCATGAAAGAGTATAATGTGGAACGGTTCTACCGGGATCAGAAGCTGCTCGATATCGGTGAGGGGACTTCCGAAGTTCAGCGTATCGTTATTTCGCGTTATATCGGCTGCTAACGTTAGTGTACGCGACTTCGTCGCTATTATATAAGGATTGAATCTACCTTATTATGACACTTATGAAAAAAAATCTGGATTGCTTGCTTTTAGGCAGTTTGAAAATAGTTGTTTGAGGTTTGGGTTTTTTTAGATCAAATTTCATGCAAGATTTAGGTATGGGCAAATAAGGAGTCAAAGATATGGATGACGGTATATTGTTAAAGGATGAAGCGGACGGGGTAATGACGTTGACCCTCAACCGCCCGAAGATCATGAACTCATTGAATTTCGATATGCTCAGGACCCTGAGAGATCACATCGAAGCAGTGAGGTTCAACACGGACGTCCGGGTGGTCATCATTACCGGTGCCGGAGAAAAAGCGTTTTGTGCGGGCGCCGATTTGAAAGAGCGCGCCACCATGCCGCCTGACAAGGTCAAGGAGTTCATCCTGACCATTCGAAACCTCTTTTCCACCATCGAGTATCTCAACAAACCGGTGATTGCCGCAGTTAACGGCATTGCCCTGGGCGGGGGAACTGAAATGGCCCTGGCTGCGGACATACGCATCGCCTCGCACAATGCGCTCATGGGCCTTACGGAAACGCGCCTGGCCATCATACCCGGTGCGGGTGGGACCCAACGCCTGCCGCGGCTGGTGGGCAAGGGCAAGGCCAAGGAGTTGATTTTTACAGGTCAGAGAATCAATGCAGAAGAGGCGCTGAGGATAGGGCTGGTCAACAAGATCTGCCCGCTGGACGATTTGCTGACCGAGGCACGCAACATGGCGGCCATGATCTGCGAAACCGGCCCCATTGCCGTTGAGCAGGCCAAGTATGCCATCAACTATGGGCTGGAGACCGATTTAAACACCGGGCTGGCAATTGAATCCAATGCTTATTGGTTGACCATTCCTACCAAGGACCGCCTGGAAGGACTGGCCGCTTTCCGTGAAAAAAGAAAACCAGTATACAAAGGAGAATAGAAATGACTGAACATGACTATTGGAAAATATTTCCGAGGATGCCCAAGAAAGTGACCATAGGCGACATCACCATCCGGGATGGTTTTCAACACCTGGAAAAGTTCATATCCACGCGGGCCAAGATATTTTATGCCGAGGAACTCATTTTTGCGGGCTGCCGCAACATCGAAGTTACCAACCTGGGCAATGCATATCTGATGCCGCAGTTCAGCGATGCCGAGGAGATATTGGCCCATCTGCGCAGTGATCGTTTTAGAAAACGCTGCTCCAGAAAAGGCATTGATCCTGACGATATTGTTATAACCGCGGTAACCATACGTGAAGGCGCTGTAGACCGGGCGATCCAGTTGAAAAAAAAGGGTGTTGGGCCGGACCGTGTTCTCATGATGGTGTCCACCGAAGAGGAACACCACTTTGCCAATTCAGGAACGACCCTGCCCGACTACTGGGCGGAAGCAGAACGCTGCATTAAGAAATGTACCGATGCGGGCATCATGATGTGCGGAACGGTCAGCACCATCTGGGGCAGCCCCATAGCCGGCGCCACGGACATGAAAGATGCGGTTGAGTTTACCAAGCGCTGGCTGGAGATAGGAGCTCATGACATCGAGCATGCCGACCACGACGGCAGCGCCTCGGCCGCGAATGTTTACCGTTATTTTTCCATGATTCTGGACGCCATGCCCAACACCGACTTGCACTTGGCCCACTTCCACGAAACCAAACGCGTGGCATCCGCATCCGTACTGGCCGCCCTCCAGGCCGGGATCACCCAGTTTGAAGCCACCATCGGCGGTATGGGCGGACAGCCGGCTAATTTTCTGGACGACACACCGGTTCCCGGAACCGGGGAATACTATTACGATGACCCGCGTTTCGTGGGCTTGACCTGCCTTGAAGATATGGTGGTCCAGATCGACGAAATGGGCATCGAGCATGGCTATGATGTGGATCGTATCCTCTGGCTTGGAAGGCAGATGGAACGGACCGTCGGGCAGCGTCTGCGGTCCGAGGCCGCCATCAACGGCCGTACGCTTAAAGAAGGCCACATGAAATTTGCCCGACCGGGTTTGGAAAAACGGAAGGAAAAGATGGGGGAGAAACCTGATCAGAATTTTCCAACAGAATGGGCGGAAGAAGCAGTACTGCCAGAGGCTCATCGGCCATAGGTCGATATCAGAAGGTAAGAACGTGAGAGGGTGAGAACTTTCATCCACCGTACCTTCTCAATTTTTCACCTTTTTTTTCATTGCAGGGGGGCGCATTGACGGAACATTTTCAATCAGTCGAGGATATGGACCAGGAGGCACTGGTGCGGCTGACCATAGACATGCTGCAGCGTCTGGTCCTGCACAGCGGTATGTGGTTCAATGAGGTAAAGCACCAGATGGGGCTTGAGAAAGCCTTTGAAATGTACAGCCGTGCATCCGATGCAAGCCTGGGGATTCAACTAAAGAAACTGTCCAAACTTTTTGGCTTTCAGATGCACGATGGGCTTCCTGAGCCTCTTTTAGAGATGCCCAGGGAAAAATTGGTCAAACTGCTGGATACCCTGGCCGCCAATTGGCTGGCCAATGACGGGGTGTGGTTCCAGGCGGTGGAATTCACCAACGGCATGAACGATGCTAAACGATGCAATGATTCCTGCTGGGCGCAGTTTTCCCCGGTGGAGGCCTGGTCTATAAAAAAAATACTGAATCTGCCTAAGCGGCCGGGCCTGGAAGGCCTTAAACAGGCCCTCAACCTCAGGCTGTATGCACGCCTGAACAAACAGTCCATTATTGAGGACGGACCGGACAGCATCATTTTTCAGATGAACGAGTGCCGGGTGCAAACCGCGCGCAAGCGCAAGGGGCTGGATGATTACCCCTGCAATTCCGTGGGCAATGTCGAGTATCCCTATTTTGCCCGGGCCATAGACGACCGGATCACCACCGAGTGTATCGGCTGCCCCCCTGATGAACACCCGGAGGAATGGTACTGTGCCTGGCGGTTTTCTATTTCCTAGTGCTGCGTGTGTTTGTGATTCAATTCCTTCTCTTGCATTTCTGCTTAATTTGTCATAAAACACCCGCAGTTTTAATAGACACTTAAAAATTAGGTCAGGAGTGTGTGATCATGGCGAATTTGCTGTGCTACTCAAGAAACCGGGCCACCAGCGTCGAACAGATCGACGAAGCCACCCTATCTTCCACCTGCCGTCTGCAAGATTCACTGAACGATGCCGAGGTGACCCTCTGCATTCGTCTCCCGGAACTGGAAATTGTCGATGCAAAGGGAACGTTTACGCGGTTCAGCCGCAATGCATGTAGGGATATCGAGAGCGCCCTTGTCACGGTAGTGGGTGTTCGCATCGGCGCCGGCATGAAAAAAATCATTCGTGGTCTTTTAGGTGAAGCGACAGATTGCATGGAAGTCGCCGTGCTGGTGGAGGAGTGCTGCCACGCGGTGATTCTCGCGTTTACCAAGGACATGCTGACCTTGGTTCCGGAGGAGCTTGCCCTGGAAAAGGATTTTTTTACCAACATGGTCAAGGAAAACATCCGTCTGTACAACAGTTGTGCCGCCTTTGCACCGGGGAGCCCGATCGTAGAGGGCATCGATCCACCCTAACAAGGGCCTTTAGGATTCAAGGGTTCAAGGAATCAAGGGGTCGAGTGAGAAACTTGCTCATAGCTTGTAGCCGATAGCAGGCTATGAGCTAACGGCTATGACCTACCCTTTTGACCCTGTTTTTACCAACTCGCTTGGAGAAGAACCGATTAGATTCATTCAGGCAACCGCATTGAGGCAACTATAAGATGCTGAAATTTCAAAGGACCAAACTGGTCAACATCATCGACAACAAGGACGGATCCATCGCCGTGCATGGCGCTTTGGACGACCACATCTACCAAATCGAAATCGATATGACCATCGGAATCGAGGACTTCACCATCCGTGCCATCGACGGCAAATGGATCCGGGCGGAAAACTCCGAGTGTCGGCGGGCCGTACCCTTTTTACAGAATGCGGTCGGCATCAAAATCGATGAAGATGGATTCCCCCAGCATGTTAACAAGCATGTGGGCCGGAAATCGTGTCCCCACTTTGCCAACCTGATCATCGAATGCTGCGATGCCGCGGAAGGTGCTGCTAGTATGATCAAATTCGAAGCTGCCAGGGCGGACCACCCTGCCTTGACCTTCGAGGAAGTCCTGGCTGGAAATTGCTTGGCCAAACCAGAGAAAAAACCGAAAACCCAGGTTGTGGTCGAATCTGAAGTACGAGTGCAAAAGGCTACCCGAGAAAAGAAAGCGTCTTCAGGGGCAACCGGGTTTTGTGTGGACTTGCACGTCCACACGTTTCCGGCCTCGCAGTGCAGTTCATCCTCAGCCGATGACATGCTGCAGGAAGCCGTCATTATCGGCCTCGATGCCGTCTGCATCACAGATCACAACTATGTATGGAAACCGGCCGATATCCAGGCGCTGAGGGATAAGCACGGCATCCCGGTGTTTAGGGGCAATGAAATTACTACGGATCAAGGCGACATGCTGGTTTTCGGTATGCACAAGGATGTTCAGGGCATCATCAAGTTTCAAGAACTGAAACAGCTGGTGGACGAAGTAGATGGCTTTATGATCGCCGCTCATCCTTTCAGGGGTTTTCTGATATTCAATACCAATGAGATAGGGTTGACTGTTGAGAAAGCCATGCAGCGTCCGGCGTTGCAAATGGTGCATGCCCTGGAGGTGCTGAACGGCAAGGTGACAGAGAGGGAAAACATTTTTGCCGGTAAGGTGGCCGAGGGACTGAACATGCCGGCCACCGGCGGGAGTGACGCCCATGAC
>RCNC010002054.1_pt1 | contig 13481 bp, 15 predicted proteins | sample 2041301 | NCBI WGS metagenome assembly RCNC01 (sample SAMN09708231, study PRJNA481090) | Marine sediment metagenome, whole genome shotgun sequencing project. | biome: marine sediment; feature: ocean; material: sediment; isolation source: Sewage treatment plant 13A marine sediment (STP13A) ... | reverse complement strand
GATACAGGCTTCTGTGACCACGAATGTCATGCTGGGTACCTCTATTTACGAAGCGCGTACGCTAAGCGAAGTCGGCGCTCCGATCAAGCTGTGATTTAGACCTACGGGCCAGTAAGAACCGGATAGCGCGGCTTCCAGCGATGTCGGTTAACCGCTGCTTCGACTTCACCTGGGTCGAGGTTTGAGGAGACTCCGTCGGCGATCGCCTGCTTCGCAACGGCGCAGGCGACCGTGCCGCAAATGTCCCACAAGCGGTTCACCTCGGGTTTCAGACAACGCGCGTCGATATCCGCCTGATCAAGACAGCCGGCAAGTGAAGTCGCCGCCGCGCTGATCATGCTGCCAGTGATTGTCGACGCACCTGACGCGATGCTTCCCAGGCCGATGCCCGGGAATACAAACACGTTATTGGCCTGCCCGACTCGCCGGAGACAACCGTTAATTTCGACCGGATCGAATGGGCTGCCGGTTGCCACCAATGCTTTGCCGTCCGTCCAGTTGAACAGATCGGATGGAACCGCCTCGCTCATCGATGTCGGGTTCGACATTGGCATGATGACGGGGTTTTCGACGTGCGAGACCATTTCTCGAATGATGTCTTCTGTGAATGATCCACCCTGACCTGATGCGCCAATCAAGACCGTCGGCTTGTACGCTCGCACAACAGAGCGGAGATCCTTGCGTGCGTCTCCTGTCAGCCCTGTCTCGGCGATCACGGCTTCCGGCCAGGCAAGCTCTCGCTTGTAGTCATCAAGCCGGTCACGATCTGCGGTGATCACCCCGCCACTGTCCATCACCAGAATTGAGCGACACAAATCATCACCCGCGAGGCCGGCGCCGCTCAATAACACGCGAAGCTGCCGTGCGATGCCCAGACCGGCTGCGCCAGCGCCGTAGATCAGGATGCGACTATTCTGCAGTGGCTCGCCTGTAATTCTCGATCCAGCACAAACGCCAGCCGCGGCGACCGCTCCCGTACCTTGAATGTCGTCATTGAAGGAAGGCACTTTGTCGCGATAGCGATTCAGAATCACTAGCGCGTTATCTTTTCTGAAGTCCTCCCACTGGATGACGATCTCCGGAAATATCGCTTTGGCCGCTGCAACAAATTCGTCGACGAATTCGATGTATTCATCACCTCGCAAACGTTCGTGCGGCCATCCGAGATAGAAAGGATCTGCAAGCAGATCCTGATTATTCGTTCCGACGTCCAGACTGATTGGTAATGTCCGGGCCGGATGAATGCCCGCCCCCACACAATAGAGCGCCAACTTGCCGATACTGATTGCCATGCCACCGGCGCCCTGATCGCCTATTCCGAGAATCGCCTCATTGTCGGTGACGACCATGAGCTGTACACCGCTGAACGGTGCCGCCCGACGCAGTACCTCTCCGATGCGCCCCTTGTGCTCGGGTGTTATGAAAATTCCTCTTGCGCGTCTGAACACGCGGGAAAAATATTGCGAGGCTTTGCCGACGGTGGGTGTGTAGACCACTGGCATCGTATCTTCCAGATGGGAGGCAAGCACCTTGTAAAATAGTACTTCGTTACGGTCCTGCAGCGACGCCAGCCCGATATTTTGGCCGACGGGATCTTTATTAAAGAATATCGATCGGAAAATACGTTCCGCTTGCGTGTCGATATCGTTGTGTTGAGCGGGCAGGAGTCCTTCAAGACCGAATCGCTTGCGCTCTTCTGAAGTAAATCCCGTGCCTTTGTTGAACAAGGGAGTGCGCAGCAAATCAACGCCGCTGTCGCTCGCGACCAACGTGTCGCGGTCGGCGCCAATATTGAAGTCGAAGTTCTTCATTCTCTATCCTGTTCCATGCGAATGATCAAACCAGAGGCGACCAGAGGCCGCCGGCCTGAACTGCCTTGAGATCGTCTTCCAGCTTCAATAAATGCGCCAGCAGCGAGCGCTCCGCCCAGCCATAGAGTTTCTTGTCCACGTCCTTGTAGACATGCGGTACCAACTCCATTGACGTCAAACTCGGATTCGCACGCAGGCTATCAAGTACTTTCATTTCTCGCTCGAGTCGATGATCGACGATCCAGTCGATCGCCCTGTCCGGGTCGTGAATCAATTCGCCGTGTCCCGGTGCGAGCGCCGCCGGTCGCAGCGCTTTCACTTTGGCGAGTGACTCAAGGTAATGTTTCATGTTTCCGTCAGGCGGATTGATCACCACCGTCGAGCCGTCGATGACGTGGTCGCCTGTGAATATCCAGTTGAGCTTGGTGTGTCTGAAACAGACATGGTTCGACGCGTGACCCGGCGTGTGTATCGCCTCGATGTCGAGACCATCGATTAGTATCGAGTCGCCGTCAGCGGGATCGCGGTCCGGCTTGAACGTCTTATCCTGATGTTCTTCGGACGGCGGCGGCCGGCCGATCAACTCCGCCCCGCTCATGCGAGCCAGTTCAACCGCGCCGGGAGAATGATCCGGATGCGTGTGCGTCACCAATATGTATCGAACCGGACCACCGGCGAGCTCGAGTATCTCTTCCAGGTGGCTTTCGATAACCGGCCCGGGATCCAGCACCGCCACTTCTTCATTGCCAAACAGATACGTATTCGTGCCCGGCCCCGTCATCATCGACGGATTCGGTGCGACCAATCGGCGAACGCCCGGCGCGAGTTCGGTGAACGATGGCATTTCCGGTCCGAACGCCGTCACGATTTAGCACCGGGATAGTCCTTGTCACCGGGTAGCACGATTTCCTGCTTGCCATTTCGCTCTATCACCACAGGGATCATCGAGGTAATGCCCCATTCCACACTGGATCGAGCCCAAGCAACGAGCTCATCGATAGATTCATGCCGGGCAACACTTTCAAGGGTTTTTATTGTCGGGTAATGCAGCTTCACTTCGCCTCGCCTGGAAGCTGCCAATACCTCTCTCGCGCTCGACCAACAGGAATCGGTCAATTCTCCACCGCAATGTTCGGCGACTTGTCCATGCGGCAAATGCGCAAGAAAGAAACGCGTGGAATAACGCTTGTCCATCATCTGCGGTGTTACCCAGTGACTGAAATAGTGAAATTTCCCACAATGCAATGAAAGCTCATTTCGATTGACGAACTCTGCCCAATTCATCGACCCGTCATTGAGCGCATTCCTGACTGACGCCAGGTCTTCATCCAGGTTCGAAAAATCGGCGAACAACACGCCCGCCTCTTCGAATAATTCTCGAACAGCCGCGCTGTAGTAACTCAAGCCGTCGCTTTCAAGACCCAGGCGCGAATTGGCCTCTTCACTGGTCAGTCCCTCACAAAAATCGTGAACCTCAGCATCTTCCGGGTCGACGACGCCGCCTGGAAAAGCATGAGCATCTCCAAAGGAGGATTTTTCATGGCGCCGTACCATGAAGACCTCCGGACCGTCATCCGAATCTCGAACCAGGATGACCGTCGATGATGGTCGCGCGTAGGGCACCTCTGCTAACGACTCAGCCAAGATCCGCGTTCTCCGGGTCGCCCGTTTCTATATGCGCCTTAAGTCGTGCGAGCGCCTCACCAATGACAGCATCGACAGGCCCCGAAATAACGTCGAGACCTCCGGGACGATATCCGCCGACCGCGTACGTAAACCTGACCTTCGTGGCGTCTTCCACAGTCTCAAACTCCCAGGTCATATTGCCGCTCACGCCCATGAGGCCCAGCGGGCCCAAGGCGCCCGTAAGCCGAATGAGTGCGCCCGGACTAACCATGGATACATTCATGTGTACGACACCCGCATCACCGCCGAAGTTCTCGCAAAAACACCCTTGCGGCACTGCCGTGATACTCATACGACTCGCATCGCCGGAGATCGTGTGATCCGAACTCCACCATTTTCCGACATCATCGATCGCTGCCCGCCACGCGGTTTCCGCGTTGGCATCAATCATCACCTCATTTACGGTCGTGAATCCACCAGCCTCGGCGTCCGTGACTTCTGCAGTCGCGCTAGTCGCGAAAACGACGGATGCGCACAAGAATGTTCGAAGCAAGATCTTCATTGACGGTCCTTAGTTGACGGTCTAGCTTACCGCAAAATTTGAATTCCGCGGACGCTGTCCACATATCGGAATGCCTGTATTGTTGGCGTCACCATGAACGAAGACCTGAGAGTCGTATTTGAGAGTCGAAACCGGCAGAGCTGCGCGGACCGCGCGCTGGTGCTCACCTCATTGGAAATCCCGCATCAGCTGATCGACGACGGCGCGTCCTGCGCATTGATCGTACCTGCGGCCTACTCGGCGCAAGCCAACGCCGAGATCCAACTCTACGATAGCGAAAACCCACCGGTCGTTCGTAAGCCGACAAAACGTATCGAGTATCAGGACGCCGTTCCGGGGCTGGTCGCCTACGGTTTGGTCATTTGCATGGTCGCTGGCATGGCCGGCTACTCGTTTTTCCAATCTAACTGGTTTACTGCCGGTCGTGTTGACGGCGAGCTGATACGACAGGGCGAAGTGTGGCGACTCTTCACGGCCCTGACTTTGCATTCAGGTGTGAAGCACCTGCTCAGCAATCTCGTCTTCGGCGTCTTCTTCGGAATCTTCGCGGGACGTCTTCTCGGCTCCGGGGTCGCCTGGCTGGCCATTGTCCTTGCCGCGGCAAGCGGCAATGCTCTGAACACGCTGCTGCTCGATTCGGCGCACCGATCTATCGGCGCATCGACCGCGGTATTCGCAGCGCTGGGTCTGGTCGCTGGCTACGTCTGGCACGGCAAACTGATGTCACAGGACCGCTGGTCAAACCGATACGGCCCGATAGTCGGAGGCCTCGCACTGCTCATGTACACCGGCACTGGTGGCCCAAATACGGATATCGGCGCGCATTTGTTCGGCTTCATCGCCGGTTTCGCAGCGGGTCTGGTTCTTATTCGTCTCGGCAACATTCCGAAAGACACACGATCGCAGCTGATCGCGGGCGTGATCGCGTTCGGACTCATCTTTTTCAGCTGGGCAATCGCACTTGTCGCCTGATGTCGGCACGTAATGATGTAGAATTTTGCGTATGGGGATATCCGTGAGTCACCGCAGCTGAAATGAAAGGCGTTCTGCTGTTTCTGGTCATACTGTTTGTCACCGTCGCGACTGTTCTTTGGATCAGACACGGCGGCGGTGCGGCGTACCCGAATCTGACAAATGCGCCTGAGCTGGCCTCCGACTCTCTGGAGGAAGTGCTCGCGTATCCGGAACCGATCGGCAATGTTGCGGTCAGCAGCAGCGGCCGCATCTTTTTTACCGTACACCCCGAATCCAGACCGAAGGGCAACAAACTGCTCGAGTACGTCAACGGCGCTTCCGTGCCCTACCCGTCACTGAGCCAACAGGCCGAACTTTTCGACACGCCTCTCGGCCTCGTCATTGATCGATACGATCGTTTGTGGGTCATCGATCACGGCAATCACGGTACGCGATCACCACACATCGTGGCGATCGATCTTGTCATTGGCGACGTGATCCGAAACCAGAACCTGGACGAGACCATCGCACCCGTCGGTTCGATACTGCAAGACCTGCAAGTCAGCACCGATGGGGAAACGATCGTTATTGCCGATGCCAGTTTTTGGCGCAAGTCGCCGGCATTAATCGTCTATGACATCGCTTCCGGGGACGCGCGACGCGTGCTGGAAGATCACCCATCGGTCGCAGCCGAGAACTATCTGATCCGAACGCATGACAACAAGATGGAATTTCTGGGCGGCATGGTGACGCTTCGCGGCGGAGTAGACGGCATCGCGCTGGGACCCGAGTGGCTGTATTACGGCGCGCTGAACGGCTCGGGCCTGTATCGTATCCCCTTGAAGGACTTGAGAAATCCGGCGATTCCCGAATCTCAACTCGCAACGCGGCTGGAACGCTATAGCGACAAGCCACTCAGCGACGGCCTTAGTCTCGATCTTGCCGGTAACGTGTATGTCACGGACGTCGAGCACAGCGCCATTTTCAAGGTAGGTCTTGACCGCAAGCCATCGACACTGATTCAATCGCGTCGCATTCGCTGGCCGGACGCGTTGTCGTTTGGGCCGGACGGCTATTTGTATGTGGCAGACAGCGCGCTGCCGGAACTTATTCTCAAATCTTCGAAACACATCGACGCCAACGGACCCTATCGGATTTTCAGGTTTCGACCAGGCGAAGAAGGCACTCCCGGACAATAACAAGGATCAACATAGTGAGCGACGAAAACACAACTGACATTACCGCATTCGACTGGACATCAGTGCCACAGCTTTTGCAGGACAAAGGCATGGATATCGGCATTGATCTTGCCATTAAGGCCGCTACCGCTATAGCGATATTCCTGATTGGTAAGTTCGTCATTCGACTTGTCGTGCGCGCACTCGGCAAACTCATGGAAAAGCAGGAAGTCGACAAGACTCTCGAGACCTTTATCTGCAACCTGGTGCGCACCACATTAATGGTGGTGGTTGTTATTGCCGCGATCGGTGCGATCGGCGTCGAGACGACTTCGTTCATCGCGATATTTGGTGCCGCTGGTCTGGCTGTCGGTCTCGCACTGCAGGGCTCGCTGTCCAACTTCGCGTCCGGCGTTCTTATTGTGCTGTTTCGTCCGTACCGGGTTGGCGACTTTGTCGAAGCCGCCGGAATTGCCGGCAGCGTGGAAGAAGTGCAAATCTTGACGACTATTCTGAAGACCGGTGACAACAAGCAGATCATCGTTCCGAATAGCCAGATAATGGACAGCATCATTACGAACTACTCGGCGAACGATACCCGACGCGTCGATATGGTCGTGGGCGTCAGTTACGACGACGACCTCGACAAAGTTCGCAAAACGCTACAGGAACTGATTGCCGCAGAAGACCGAATTCTCGATGAACCTGCGCCGACGATTGCCGTTTCTGCACTGGCAGACAGCAGCGTGAATTTCGTGGTGCGCCCATGGGTGAATTCCCCAGACTACTGGGGCGTTACGTTCGACCTGACTGAGGCGATCAAAAAGCGTTTTGACAAGGAAGGCATATCCTTTCCGTTCCCGCAGCAGGACGTGCACTTATACAAGCAGAGCGGCGACTAGTCAGTCTTCTACATCCGGCTCGACAAAACACCATTTTAGCTTCGGTATGCGCGCTTTGAGCTCACGCTCAAGCGCGTTGATACTGGCAACGGCCTCATTAATAGTGAGGCCGGGGTTCATCTTGATTTTCGCCGCCAGCATGGTGTCGGGTCCGAATTGAATGGTGATCGTGTTGAAGCAAAGTTCGATCGCCTCCTGCTCGGCGATGATGGCGTCGATCGCTTCCTGAATATCGGGATCTGCGGATCGTCCGACCAACAGGGACCGAATTCGCCAGGCGATGAACGCTGAAATGACGATCAGGATCACACCGATGCAAATTGATCCCATCGCATCGTAGACGGGGTTCCCCGTCACCTGCGCCGTCACCAGAAATCCAAGCGCAAGAATCAGGCCGAGTTGCGCACCAATGTCTTCACCGAGGACCACGACCAGCTCCGAGCTACGAGTGTGCTTCAGCCACTCGCGGAAGGGCCGCTCTCCGCGCACCTTCTTGATTTCGCGCAGTGCTCCAAGCAACGAACCCCCTTCCAGCAGGACCGCAAGTATCAGCACTACGATCGCAATCCAGACCTGTGACAGTGGCTCGGGGTGTTGGAGTTTATGCACACCTTCGTAGATCGAAAAAAGGCCGCCCATGCTGAACAGCAGGATGGCGACGATGAAACTCCAGAAATAGCTGAGTTTGCCGTAGCCCAACGGGTGTTCGTCGTCGGCTGGCCGCTGCGATTGTTTGAGCCCCAGGTAAAGGAGCACCTGATTGCCGGTATCCGCGTAGGAGTGGATTGCCTCGGCCAGCATACTGCCTGACCCCGTTATCCACGCCGCCCAGGATTTCGCGATAGCGATACCAAAGTTGGCAATGAATGCGTAGAGGATTGCTCTTGCGGTAGACTCGTGAGTCGATGAAACCATCGGTAAACCAGTTACTCTCTGCTGCGTTAGGTAACTATCATGCCATGGTAATGAGCGTTATGAATACACTGAAAAGACTCGGGATCTTCCTTTCGACAGTCGGGCTTCTTTTAGCCGTTGTTGGCTGTGCGGCCCATCCGGACCCAATTATCGATATGCAGGGCGTCAATCCCGACCTCCTCGCACAGGACTGGGAAGACTGCGAGGGCTACAGCGAAGAAATCGCTATTAGCCAGGGCGTTGCGAAAGGCGCTGGCGTCGGGGCCGGGGTCGGAGCAGTCGCTGGTGCGGTAAACGACCATGTCGGCCGTAGCGCCGCCAACGGTGCCCTGATCGGCGCCACGCGCTCAGGACTCGACGCCGACAGGGAAAAACAAAAGGTCTTCAAGCGCTGCCTTCGAGGTCGCGGCTACCGAGTACTCAATTAGCAACGCTCGCTTGACCCGATCACCGACTCAAAGTACTGTCTATTTATACAGTACTGGAGCTCCCCATGGCGGCAACACCGCACAAAGGCCGCGGCGCCGTCAACGCAACGGACGGCCGCTTCGCGGTTCAAACGACCGAATTTGACGCTGCGGAGGCGGAGCAGCGATCCGCGACAGCCCCGGAAACCGTATTCAGGGCCATGCAGGCGGGTCGAATCATCAGCAGCAATAATTCGCCGGACGTCCCCTTCGACCGATCCATCAATCCCTATCAAGGATGTGAACATGGCTGCGTCTATTGTTATGCGAGACCCAGCCACAGCTATCTGGATCTTTCCCCGGGACTCGACTTTGAAACTCAGATCTTCTACAAGCCCAACGCCGCTGCTCGGCTGCTTAACGAGTGGCAAAAGACCGGCTACGAGTGCAAACCGATAACGATCGGTGCCAACACGGACCCCTATCAGCCGGCCGAGAAGACGCTGCAGGTCACTCGGCAATTGTTGCAGCTGTTCGCGGAATACCGTCATCCCGTGAACATCATCACGAAAAGTCATCTGGTTTGCCGTGACATCGACCTCTTGAGTGATTTGGCCCGTGAGAAAATGTGTTCAGTAGCGATCAGCATTCCCACAATGGATGGCGATCTGAAACGAATCATGGAGCCGCGGGTGCCGGCGGCGAAATCTCGCTTGAACGCAATTCGTGAACTCACTCAGGCTGGCATACCCGTTAGCCTTTTGCTCGCACCGGTTATCCCCGCCATTAACGACGGTGAAATTGAAGCGATTCTAGAGGCGGCTGCCGACGCCGGTGCCAGCCGAGCACATTACGTTTTCTTGCGATTACCGCATGAAGTCAAAGAGATCTTCAGTGAATGGCTGGAGGCTCATTTTCCGGATCGAAGTGATCATGTTATGAGTCTCATCAAGCAGGCCAGCGGCGGAAAACGCTACGACCATCGTTTCGGTCGAAGACAGTCGGGGCAGGGCCCTTATGCGGAGATGCTCGCGGCCCGATTTACCAAGGCTGCACGCCAGCTTGGGATTGAATCAAATGCCTACCAACAAGCGCTTGATTGCAGTCGCTTTTTGCACCCTGCGCAGCGTCAGCTGGGTCTCGGATTCTAGTCGGCTCAGAAACGATCGAACTACCGCCTACCTGCGCCAGTGGGTATAGTGGATTACAGCCTGAGAATTCCGAAACCGAGAACTAACGGGACCCGATCGGGTCTTAAAATAGCTGGGATGGATCAAACAACAACCGACCGAAAGCCTGGGTAGCGCAACGTAGACCGCATGATCAAAATCAAACTGTATTCCGTATTCACAATTCTCCTGATGTTGCCTTTGGCGACGCTTTCTCATGCGTTAGCTCAGGAGAACGACGCCGATGATGTCGCTGGCCCTATGGAACAGACCGTCCCCGTTGCTGAGGACGATACGCAGCCTGTAGCGGCGAGCGCACCCACCGAAGAACAGATGCTCGAAGAATTTGCGCGATACCGACGACTATTCAACGACGGCATACTCGACGAAGCGGATATCGCCGCCAAACGCATCATTGAAATGGCTATCAGGATTTACGGGCCACTGTCTCGGGAAACCGCCAACGCGCTCAACAATCTGGGTATCGTGCAACACAGTAATGGCCAGTTCGATGCGGCCATTCAGAACTTCACGTCCGCCATCGAGATCATCGAAGTTGTCGAGGACAGACTCAACAGCTCCCTGGTTAATCCGCTGAAGGGGCTGGGAGCCGCGCAGCTGGGCAATGGCCGTCCGGATCAGGCGAGAAAAACCTATACCCGTGCGGCCCACATCACGCAGGTCAATGAAGGCCCGCACAACCTGCAGCAGATTGAGATTCTGGAGTCCGTCGCGGAGACATTTATTCGATCCGGGGACACGAAATCCGCGCGCCAGATCCTCGACCGGATTCACATTCTCAACGTCAAGCATTTCGAAAAAGACCCGCTGGGACTCCTGCCTTCGTTGATGAATCGAGCCGATTGGCAGCATCGTGCGGGTTACTACGACGACGAGCGAGTGACCTACCGACGAGCCATTAGAATTATCGAAGGCGGCGGCGAAAAAGACAATCCGCTCTTAGTGGAACCGTTACGACGACTGGGGGAGTCTTTTTATTACATCGTTCCCTCAACCGCGATACAGCAGTACCAAGGCGTTGTTTCGAGCGGTGAGATGTACTTCAAGCGCGCGGTACGCATCGCGGAAAAAGCGGAGGACTTCGACTGGAACGAACTCGCAACAACCCAGATCGCGTTGGCGGACTATTTTGTTAACGCCGATTCCCAAAGACGCGCAAGTAAGATTTATCTCCAGGTGTGGGACGACTTGTCGACTGATGATGTGCGGCTTGCGGTGAGAGATGAGTGGTTCAGAGATCCGGTCGCGATTCGAGCTGATCGCCTGCCTCAATTTGCGGGCGGCATTCAAAGTGTCGGTTCGGCCAAAAATGCACTGCTGCCGGGCGAAATTGTTGTCGATTACACCATTTCCGCCCGGGGTGAGTTACAAGAACTGCGAGGCCTCGCGAAACCCGCCGAATTCAGCGATATGCAAAGAATGGTGCATCGTGAGTTGCGGCGTCGGGTTTACAGGCCGCGTCTGGTGGACGGCGTACCCGTCGAGGCCGAAAACGTACGACTTGTGCATACGTTTTCATACCTGCAATCCGATTTGGATATGCTGCGCGCGGCCAATCCGCAACCCGAAAAGCCGGAAGTTACATCTGGCGAGGCGCAAGCGGTTGACGATGTCCCCAGTGACGACACAGGCGGTGGCGAGCGGCAGGATGCCGATAGCGATTGAGCGATGCGACGTTGCGCTCTGAATATCCTTTTTGGCGTGTTGTTCGCGACTTTGTCGGGTACTGCGTATGCGGGATGCAAAGACAACTGGATTTGCGTCGATGAAATTCAGAGCGGCAATGACGTAGAACTGCGTGCACGCAACCTGCGCGAATTCCCAATTACTTACACGCTCAGCGTCAGTGCCCGAAACTACTCGATCGCCGGACCGAACACGGTCACACGAACGTTGGAACCCGGTGAGTCACAGAAAGTCCTGTTGCTTGATGGTCACGAGGGCGGCGACTCGGGTTTTTTTCGCTACGACTACAAATGGACTGTCGGGCGAAAAGACGCCAACCACGACGACACCTATCTGTATTCACTGCCGTATGCACCCCAGCGCTCGTACCGCGTCCTGCAGGGCTACGGCTCGCGATTCAGTCACACGGGGCGCGAAGAATTTTCTGTCGATTTTGATATGCGAACAGGGACTGCCGTTCATGCCGCCCGATCCGGCGTAGTCGCGCGAATCGAGGAATCAAACTCGAAGGGCTGCTGGGAAGATAATTGTGGCCAGTTCGCCAACTTCATTGTCGTTTTGCATCCAGACGGCACTACGGGCGAGTACTATCACCTCGACCACAACGGCGTGTTGGTCAATGTCGGCGATGCCGTTGAGCGCGGGCAAAAAATCGCCTTGTCCGGAAACACCGGGCACACCACGATGCCGCATTTACATTTCGCGGTGTATCGGGCGGTGTCCTGGGGACGAACGCAGTCGATCGCTGTGCGATTTCAAGGTGCAGACGGTATTATCGATCACCCACGCCGCGGCGCACGATACCCGGCCCAACTGAGCACACCATGATGAGCAGCACAGCAATAAGCATTCCCGACAAGCACTTTGTAAACGGCAATCCACTACAGGGACCTTTCGAGGCGCACTTGCAGCAGGCGGTTTTCGCACTGGGTTGTTTTTGGGGCGCGGAACGTCGCTTCTGGCAGATCGAGGGCGTATTTTCCACTGCAGTTGGCTACGCCGGCGGCGATGTGCCCGACCCGGATTATCACTCCGTTTGCGGCGGTGAAACGAATCACGCTGAAGTCGTTCTCGTCGTCTTTGACCCGGCTAAAGTCAGTTACCGCGACTTGCTCACCGTATTCTGGGAGAGCCATGACCCGACACAGGGGATGCGACAAGGTAATGACGTCGGCAGTCAGTATCGGTCAGCTATATACACCGGCAGTGATGAGCACCGGGATATCGTGACGGCCTCGCGCGACGCTTACCAAAGGGAACTGACAGCGGCCGGACATGGACAGATCACGACAGAAGTTGCTGCGCTCGATACTTTTTTCTACGCCGAGGAGTATCACCAGCAGTACCTCGCAAAGAATCCGGGCGGCTATTGCGGTCTTCGCGGAACCGGAGTGTCTTGCGCCTGAGCAGTAATGCTGGCCAAAGACCCCAGACGCTCTGTAGTATTCACACGTGGCCGCCAACAAAAAACCAACAAAACCCCGCAAGCCCAGTCGCAAGCAAGCTGAAGAAGCCGTCCGCACGCTGCTGCTGTGGGCCGGCGAGGACACGCGCCGCGAAGGTCTTATCGATACGCCGAAGCGTGTCGCCAGAGCCTATGAAGACTGGTTCAGCGGCTATGGACAAAATCCGGTTGCTTATCTTGAGCGCACTTTCGAGGAAGTCGAAGGCTATGACGAAATGATCGTTCTGCGCGACATCGCGTTTGAGTCGCATTGCGAACATCACATGGCGCCCATCATCGGCAAAGCACATGTCGGTTACCTTCCCAATAACAAAGTTGTCGGTATCAGCAAACTGGCTCGCGTGGTTGAAGCCTTCGCCCGTCGCTTTCAGGTACAGGAAAAAATGACGGCGCAAATCGCCAACTGCATACAGGACGTACTTCAACCGAAGGGCGTCGCTGTTGTTGTCGAAGCGAAACATCAATGCATGACCACGCGCGGCATTCACAAATCCGACGTATCGATGGTCACCAGTCAAATGGGCGGCACTTTCCGCAAAGACGCACGGACTCGCGCTGAGTTTCTGCGCATGATCGACGCCAACCGTTAAATCGCCTTCGTGAAGAAGGCGCTCGCTTCATTCGGAATTTTTGCAGCGCTCGTCGCTGCGTATTTCCTGTTTTGGCCAGTGCCTGTTGATCCCGTGTCGTGGCGAGCTCCCATCGACCGCGGATATGTAGACCCCTTCACCAAGAACGACTTCCTCAAATCAGCTACCGCGATAAACCTCGGCGATTTTGAGGGA